>WNFL01248719.1_pt1 | contig 18670 bp, 17 predicted proteins | sample 5400361 | NCBI WGS metagenome assembly WNFL01 (sample SAMN13153351, study PRJNA577476) | soil metagenome | isolation source: 40 cm soil on Douglas fir-dominated hillslope | place: USA:California | collected 2013-09-17
TGATTGTGGTTGACGTACGGCCCATAAATCCAGCCCCCGGAGCGCGGCAGACGCAGCCAGTAAATCCGCCCATTGCTCGACAAGTCCTGGATCACTGCAAAAAACGCCAGCCCGAATCCAAACACGCTCGCCACAATTCCGAACCGCGTGATGTCTTCCGCCCGCCGCAATGTTTGCGTCAGCAGGAAACACAGAATTGCAAAACTGGAAAACAGAAGTGCCGATGTCCAGGTGACATAGCGGTAGGAGGTAAGACCGGTAACCAGCTGCAACATCACCACCGCGCCAAACCCCAGCATCGGCGCAAACAGAGGATTTGAACGGATCGCCGGGCCCTCGCTCCGCAGCCGCGGCCACAGCCACACCATCAGCAACCCAGCCGCCCCCGCCTCCAGCACAAACCCCGACCACGTTTCCACGGCCCCAAACGCCAGCGGCCCAAACAGCAGCAACCCCAAACATCCGTACAGCGCAATCCCCTCCCGCGGCAGCGGACGCATCCCCGATTCCAGATTCTCCAACTCGGCAAGGACTTGCGTAGGCGTCGACATTCCCCGATCGTGTGGAGCGGACACTCCTGTCCGCTGCTCTAGCTCTCCGTTCCCGCTTATCGTATCAGGAAGTCCGCGAAGGATGGACCGGCGGGTGGCCGAGCCTTTGCTTTGATTTCCGCTGACACCACCCGGACAAGGAGTGCCCCGTTCTTTGCGAAGCAAAGGGCGGGAACCGCACTGCCTGCACTACTGTTCTCAGTCCGGGTTATGTTCCAGTAACAAAACATATTCAAAACCGGACGACGCCAATCTCCAACATTACAAAATCGCAAATTACAAAATTACAACTCTTCCTACAACTCCAACTTCGTCAACTGCACCTCATCCATCCAAAGATGCCCGCGCATGGCATTCCCCGCCGGAATCCGCACCATCCTCACGCTCACCAGCTTCGCCTCCGGGCCCGTTTCAAAATGCCCTGCCACTTCCCGCCAGCTCCCCGGATTCTTCAGCGTTTCCGTCGTCAGGTACACTACCCCGGTCAGTTCATCCCGCACCACAAACGCCGGTCCCCCGGCCCCTTCCAGTTCGTCGGTTTTGAAGTGTACGCTGAATTGATATTCGGTGTTGGGCTGAACCGCGACCTGCTGATACAGCCCCGCTTCCGAAAACCCAGGCCCGAGAAAACTCACCATCAGCCCGTGGCTGTGCCCGGGAACGCTGGTGTCCAGCGTGATTTTGACGCTCCCTTGCTCGTAATGATGCCAGTCAAACCCAGCATTCAGCACATCTTGTTCAAATCTTGGATTCACGATCAGGTTTTGACCCGGTACGTTCTGCCCGGCAAGATACTCGGTTAAGCCGCACAGCGGCGCCATCTCCTGCCACGCATCCCGCGCCGGTTCCACCATGCGCTGGCCCAGCAGGTACTCCACGTACCCCAGCCCCGTCCGCGGCAGGAACGGCTGTTGCAACCCCACCAGCGCCGACCAAACCTTGGCTGCCGCGGCGCTCTCTTTTTTGGAAATCAGCTCGGAAAGAAACGCGCTATAGGTATCCGGTCGCGCGGGAATCGTCTGATCCAGCAGCGCCCCGGCGTCCGGCTCCACCCGCCAGATCAGATCCAGCACCGCCGGAGCCGCGATCGTATCGTTCTCCAGCACCACCCGGAATTCCCGCATGGCCGCGTCGCGCTCGCCCCGCAACAGCAGGAAGTTCGCCGCTTCCCAGGCCACATCCGGTTTTTTCGGCGCCGCCCGCACCGCCTGTTCCAGCGCCCGGCCTTGTTCCGCCCCGTCGCCCAGAACCTGTTCCACTCTCGCAATATCGAACCACGCCGCCGCATCCTGTGGATTTAGTTCCGTCGCCGTCCTGTATTCCCGCAGCGCCTGCCCCAGGTCCCCATTCGTGACCTGCAAATACCGCCCCAATTGACTGTGATACGCCGCATTCCCCGGCGCCAGACGCGTCGCCCAATGCAGGCTCCCAAGGCTCGCGTGCCCCGCCAGCAAGTCCGCCACAAAATCCGCCAACCCAAACCCAACTAACCCCACCGCCAGCCCAATGCCCAACCCAGCAGCCAACCGCCCATGCCTCTCCATACCCTACGAAATCGCCCCCGAAGTAGGCGCCGTCTCCTCCTCCCCCCGGTAGTAATGCCCCCCATACTTAGCCTGATACTCGTAATAGTAGTAGTAGTCGGGGGAGGCTAGGTCTACGGCGTTTAGGAGAACGCCGCAGATGCGGGCGTTGACCTGGATTAGGAGGTCGCGGGAACGGCGGAGGGCGGTTTTGGGGGTTTGGCCGGAGCGGATGACGAGGACTACGGCATCGGCGCGGGTGGAGAGGACTACGGCATCGGTCACGGAAAGGGTGGGGGGAGTGTCGATGACGATGTGGTCGTACTGTTCGCGAAGCTGGGAGAGCATGGTACGCATGTTGGCGGAGGCCAGGAGTTCGGCGGGATTCGGGGGCGGACTGCCGGCGGGGAGAACCCAGAGGTTGGGAAGCTGCGGCGAAATGGTGATGGCATCGGGCAAGGAGGCGGTGCCGGTGAGCACATTGCTGAGTCCCTTGAGGGGCCCGGTCATATCCAAGGTTTTATGAACGCTGGGGCGGCGCATGTCGGCGTCGATGAGCAAGACCCTGACGCCTTTCTGAGCCAGGACGATGGCGGTATTGATGCTGGTGGTGGTCTTGCCTTCCTGGGGCAAAGCGCTGGTGATGAGGATGATTTTTGGAGGGGCGCCGAGCGAGGACAGGAGAAGAGAGGTTCGGAGAGCGCGGTAGGCTTCGGCCATCTGCGACTGGGGCTTGACCTGGGTGATGAGTTCGACCGCTTCTTTGGACGGGGCAAGGGCCAGGCGGCGCGAGCCTTTGGAGATCTCCGTGCGGGAGCCCATGGGGATGAGGCCCAGCGAGGGCAGCTGCGAGATATTTTGCGCTTGTTCCGTTGTGCGAACAGTGTTATCGAGGCTCTCGAGAAGGAAGGCCAGGCCGACGCCGGAGGTCAAGGCCAGGGCGAAGGCAAAGGCAAGATTGCGCGGGATGTTGGGTTCGGAAGGCGCAGTAGGAACGCGGGCCGAGTCGACGATGCGGAAGCTGTTGGAGCGCAGACCGGCGGTAATGCCCGCTTCCTTCATTTTCTCGAGCAGGCCCTCGTAAAGCTGGCGGCTGGTGTCGAGGTCGCGCTTCAGCATGCTGTACTCAATGGCGCTTTCGTTGAGTTTATTGGCCTGCCGCTTTTGTTCTTCGAAATCGGCGGCCAGGAGTTTTTCGTGCTGGAGGGCGACTTCGTACTGGTCGCGAATACCGCCGACGACCTTGGTGGTCTCGTTCTGAATCTCGGTGTCGAGCTGCTTGAGCTGGTTGTTGAGTTCCGCAACTTTGGGATAAGAAGGGCCGAATTGAGTGGAAGCCTCGGCCACGCGGATCCGGAGATCGGCCTGCTGGCCGCGCAGGCGCTCAAGTTGGGAAGATCCGCCGCCTCCTCCTCCAGGAGAGCTGGCAGCCGCGGCAGCCGCGGGATCGCCGGATTGGACCTGGCGGTAGGCCGCCTCCTTCTGCATGCGATCTCCCTCGGCGGTGGTCAATTCGCGGTTGAGTTCCTCCAGCTTGCTGGTAATGATGTTTTGTTTTTCGTCGGTGCCGAGAATCTCGTGTTCTTTTTGGTATTTGACGAGCTTTTCCTGCGAGGTTTCCACCTTAATCTGCAAATCGACGAGCTGCTTGGAGAGCCAGTCGGAGGCCTGCATGGTGGATTCAAATTTCGTTCTATAGTTCTGTTCCTTGTAGGTCATCGCCAGCGTGTTGACGATGGCAGCGGCCATGACCTTATCGGGACTGGTGTAATGAATTTCGATGATGCGCGTGTTGGGGATGACGACGATGTGGAGGCCGCCGCGAAAGCCACCCAGCATCGAGGTCACCCGGGCGGAGTCGGCGGTGAGCGGGTCGACGGTGATGCTGCTGTGACTCTGCGAGGACACGGGGACGCCGCCAAAATCGGGGCGCTTGTCGAGGTTCAACTGGCGAATGACCTCGAGGGCGAGCAGATCGCTTTGCAGGATTCGAACTTCGGTGTCCATGTCGGTGGGGTCGAAATAATCGGTGGGGCCGGTGTTATCGCGGACGCTGAGGGCAACCGGATCGACCTTATTGATGGCGATGCGTCCGACCGCATCGTAGAGCTTGGTCATGCGCAGGCTGGCGATGCCGACGAGGGCGGGAATGATCAGCAAGCAGGAGAGGACGACCCACTTGCGCTTGTCGAGCACGCGCAGGTAGTCGCGGAGAGCGGATTCGTGAGCGGTGACGGAGACGTTGGAGAAGCCCATCCCGGAGCGTCCGGGATCGGGGGTAAAACTGGAACGTACTTCCCGGAGGATGTGACTGCCTGATGGGACGATAGGTCCTGAATCCATTGCGCCTCGCACTGCGAAATTCGGAGAGCGATCTCCCGCCAATGGCCATCGTGGGCCCTTGCGCGTGGCCCAGCCGTTGTGTCTAGCCTAACTGGAAGAGCTGAGTCTCGCTAATTTTAGCACTCGCCGTGAGGAGGGGGTTAGGGAGAAGGTACCTTTTGGAGAGCAAAATGCGGGTAAATCCACCGGAATCCGCTCTTCCGGAAATCCTCCCCTCTCTTGAATCCATCCTAACTCTTATTAAAGATGAAAGTTTTTGCGGCATTCCGAGCCTTAGGGAAGCCCTCCCGAGTGCCCGCGAGGCATCGGTTTCCTGAAAAAGTCGACGGCGCCAGGGCTGGATTCGAGGGCCGGCTTCTGAGTTTGTCTGGCACAGTTTGACCTGGCACAACCCAGTTTTGCCCTGCAAGACATACAATCCCCGCCATCATGCAAGACTCTACAGTCTACAACTGGCTACCCTGTAGAGTGTGTAAATGCTACCACCGGGGCGAGGTGGTGCGCACCGGGGGTCAGGGCACGAATTGGCTGATCGACGCCGCCATTGAGTGTCCGGACGAGCCCGGCAAGGGCGCTCCGTTCTATCATGCGAAGGACTGGGTCCAGGGCACGCAAGATCAAATCGAACATCTTCCCGCATTGCGCTGAGCAGGCTGCCGAGAACCGTACAGAATCTTCGTTTGGAATGAACTCCCCGAAAAATGCCCCCATGCCACCTGTTATCCTAGTGGCGTTTCACCGGTTGTCTCCGGGGAAGTCGCTCGGAGGAAATTGTTTCCGAGAAAATCGTTTCTGAGGAAGTCGTTTCTAAAAAAATCATGGCCGCACTCATCGATGCCATCGACGTAAAGCGCAAAATGTTTTTCGAGTTCGAAAACACCCCTTTCCTCTGCCTCGACGCCGAGGTTTCCACCCCTACTGCCCGCGGCGCCCAAACGCTGGTCCGCCTCAAAATGCGCAATCTGCTCACCCGCGCCGTCTTCGACAAGACCTTTAAGGCCAGTGACAGGTTCAAGGAGCCCGACCTCCAGACGGTCGAGGCATCCTACCTTTACAGCGACGGCGACGGCTTCCACTTCATGGATCAGGAGAGCTTCGAGACCCACACCCTGTCCGCCGAGATGATCGGCGATGCGCAGGACTTTCTCGTCGAGGGAATCATCATCCAGTTGCACAAGTACAACGGCAACCCCATCGGATTGCAGCTCCCCGCCCAGGTGGAGCTGAGTGTCACTTATACCGAGCCCGGCGCCCGTGGCGACACAGCCAGCGGCAACGTCACCAAGCCAGCCACGCTCCAAACTGGCATCGAGATCCGGGTTCCCCTCTTCATTAAGAATGGTGAAACCATCAAGGTATCCACGGAGACGCGGGAGTTCGCCGGGCGGGCGTGAGGCCATAGTCCTTAGCTCTTGGCGCAGGGTGCTTTCCCCGGCGCGATTTTGCGTATTGTTGTGAATATAAGGTGGCTTATGGAGAATCTTAAAGATCGTCAACGAGAGATGCGGGAACAGAACGCTCAGAAAAAACGGGAAACGGGTTTCCTTCCGTCTGAAACTGCCGCTCTGGACAACAGTCCGAAAGTGCTCAGGTTGAAAAAACGGATCTCGGAGTTGAATGAGCAAGTACTTGCCCTACAGGTGGAGAACAATCGGTTGCGCGAGCAGAAGACGATCGTGGTCGAGCGATCTCGGGGGCAAGAGAAATCAAACAGCGATTCCGTTAAGGAGCAACAGCATAACTTCTTTAAGTACAGCAACGCGCGAAAATACTAGGTGGCACCCAGAGTTGTGGTGGTGCCAGCGAGATCAAATGCCTGGGCTCACGCGGCCAGCTGACTCAAACTCGACAAGGAACGGCGGACGGGAGCGGCGGCTAGTGGGTCGGCAACAATTGCGCGCTGGGCGGCCCGATGGGTAGGGAGTGGCGGTGCACGGCGGCGGCGTGCTCGTTCATGACTCGGGCCGCCTGGGTGCGGCGACTGCCGTTCTGGCTGCTGAAGTCGAGAATTGTAACGGAGTACTTGCAAACGGCGCAGGTGAAGGTTATGCAGTCGTTAATCGTTTTGATGCTGTAATATCTCACAGTTGTAATTGTAGTCTTCTCTGGCGCGTAATACTCCAAGCAAATTCCTGAGGCCTGCCGGACTGCGGCGGACGCACCGCAGGTGGCCCACCCTCCGACTGATTTTGATCTTTCTTTCCAAAACGGAACCTTGAGTGCCCTGTCCCTTCGACTTCGCTCAGGGCAGGCTCCTCCGGCGAGGCGTTGGCGGATGGCGGCGAAGGGGACGGTGTACCAGGTTTTTTCCTGGAAGATGTAGAAAACCATGAAGTCAATATCGGATTCGGCGTAGGACTTGCTTTGGTGGGTGAGGGCGCGGCCGGAATGGATTTGGTAGAGGCCGTTGCGGCCGGGTTTGCCGGTGGACTTGACCTGGACACGCCAGCAGGTGTGGCCGTTGTCGACAATGAAGTCATTTTCAACAAGGAACCGAATATGTGGGCACTCATTGCGGAGATGGTTGGTGTCGTGGCCGACCCATCCTCATGCTTTTGATCTCTGCTGACGTAATCGACAGAGAGGACGCCCCACTTTCAAGGACGGGTACCATCCCGCTAACATCATCCACTGGTTTTAGGAACCAGCCCACGAAACACGACCGTCGCTGCCAACGCTCCTGCCAGTTGGGCCGCGATAAACCAGGGAACGTCTGCTGGCCGAATGCCCGCAAATGTGTCGGACAAGCAGCGTGCAAGTGTCACCGCCGGATTCGCGAACGAAGTTGACGCCGTGAACCAGTAAGCGGCGGTGATGTAGCTCGCAACTGCAAACGGCATCGCTCCTGCGCGCAGCCGCGAACATCCCCAGATCACCGACATCAGTCCGAACGTGGCCACGAACTCGCTGAATACCTGAGCCCATCCGTGTCGAGCATGCGAGGAGAACGAATACCAGCGCAGACCAAACATCAAGTGCGCGATGATAGCTCCGGCTGCTCCTCCCGCGCACTGCACGGACACGTAGGCAATCGCGTCCGGCCAAGCGATGCCGCGCTCCATTGCGTCGGCAAATGTCACAGCAGGATTGAAATGGGCTCCGGAAATTGGCCCAAATGTCAGAATCAAAGCGGCCAACGCCGCGCCGGTCGCAATCGTATTCGCCAGCAGAGCGATGGCGACATTGCCGCCCGCCAGCCGTTCCCCCATGATGCCGGAACCAACAACGGCAGCCACGAGGAACGCGCTGCCTAGAAACTCAGCCGTCAGCCGGGCACGCAACTTGAATCTCATTGGTGGCCGATCTTGTCGATCTCTTCCTTGATTGCCAGCTTGTCGATTGCCAGCTCGTCGATTGCCAGCTCGTCAATGCCAGCCAGAGGGAGGCTCAGGAACAAACCGATCCGGCGATCCAGCGTCGTGAAAGTGTCGCGGTACGCACGCTCGATTTCGTCCGCGCTTCCGCGAACCGCAGCGGGGTCCGGAACTCCCCAGTGGGCCGTCAAGGGTTGACCCGGCCAGAGTGGGCAAACTTCGTTTGCCGCGTTGTCGCAGACGGTAAACACGAAATCCAGTTTGGGGGCGCCGGGCTTGGCGAACTCATCCCAACTCTTGCTCCTGAGACCATCCGTCGGCAAATGAGCGCTCTGGAGTTGCGCAATCGCCTCCGGCCGGACTGCTCCCGAGGGATGGCTCCCCGCGCTATAGGCGGTAAAGTTCCGCCGCCCTTTGTAGTTCATGATGGCTTCGGCCAGGATGGAGCGAGCCGAATTACCCGTACACAAAAACAAAACGTTGAAGTGCCCTTCCATGTTTCCCATTACTGGCAGCAGGTTGGCCCGCAACAAGGTTGCGGCTTCACGGCCCGCACGAACGCGCTCATGAACTTGCCGTCCACCTGCGGCGCAATCGCATCCACATCAATATTTTGCCCAGACAGAAACTCGCGGGCGTCCTCGATTCGATAAATTCTGGTCGGTTCAATTTCAATCTTCTCGAATCCAGCAGAGCTGAGTTTGGAGCGATATTCGTTCTCTTCGAGAGCTCCGGCCACACAACCTACCCAGAGCAGCACGTTTTGTCGAATCTCAGCGGGCATTTCCCCGTGAGTCACAACATCGGAGACGGCAAAGCGCCCGCCCGGTTTCAAAACTCGAAGGGCTTCCCGCAGCACCTGATCTTTGTCGGCGGAAAGATTAATCACGCAATTGGAAATGATGACATCGACGGAGTTGTCGGGTAATGGAATGTGCTCGATTTCGCCTTTGAGGAACTCGACGTTTTCAACTCCGGCCTTGCGTTTGTTCTCGTTCGCCAGCGCCAGCATTTCCTCGGTCATGTCGAGGCCGTAAGCTTTGCCTGCCGGACCGACCCGCTGTGCTGAAAGCAAAACATCGATGCCTCCGCCGGAGCCGAGGTCCAAAACAACCTCGCCTGCATTGAGCGTGGCTAAAGCGGTTGGATTCCCGCAGCCCAACGACGCCAGCAGAGCTTCTTCGGGAATTTGCTGTGCCTGAAGCGCATCATAAAGGTTGGATGTGATGGGATCGCCACACCCGCTCCCGGGCGCCGCCCCGCAGCACGAACTGCCGCCGCTGCTCACGCGTAATGCCGCTTGTCCATATTTTTCCTTCACGGCTTCTTGAATGCTTGGGCTATTCATATCCAATCCTCGCTACTTGCAGATTTGAACGATCTCTTCGGGCCGCACCACTTTGTTCCGCGTGCAACACTCGGCATAGAGGAACTGCAGCAACTCCTGCAGAGCATCCGTGCTTGCGGTATAGCGGAGAAACGTGCTCTCCCGTTGCACCTGGACCAGGCCCTCCGCTTTCAGCTTGTCGAGATGGTGCGACAAGGTGGAGTTCGGAATGTCGAGCTCTTGCTGAATCTCGCCGACAACCAGACCCTCCGGGTGAGCGGACAGCAACAACTGCATGATGCGCAGCCGTGGCTCTGTTCCCATGGCAGAGAACATGTCGGCATACCTGGCAACTTGCTCCGCTGATTTCCTGGAGTGAATCCCCTTCATATTTCTATGTTTGCAGAAATATGGACTAATGTCAAGTGCGCGGTTTGTACTTCCGTTTAGCGGCGGGGGACGTGTCCAGTGGAAATACGGCTAGGTAAGCCGGCACACGTTTCTCTCCAGTGCTGTCGAATCATTCTTATAGCGGAACGGTGGGTACCCCGCCCTTGTGCCGGTTGAGTCAGCAGAGATCAAAAGCAAAAGCCTCAGGGCCACTCACCCAAGTCTAGTTCACCGGCCCAAGGTACCGGTCCATCCAATTCAGGGATTCTTTGATCAGCTCGTTGCGCGGAATGTTGTGGGCGGTGTCGTAAAGGATGTGCTTTTTCTCGTCTTTCTTTGAGCCGAGCAAGCGGTAGAAGGGTTCCTGGGTGGATTCGACGGGAAAGAAAAAGTCGTAGCGTCCGTTGAGCATGAGTACGGGTTGTTTGACGCGGGAAACGAAGTTGATGGTATCGACTTCGGGAAGGGAGTGCTGAAAGTCCAATCCGCCCAAGGCGAGGATGCAGACCTTGATTCTTTGTTCCACAGCAGGAATTATGGCTCCCATTTCCGCACCCCAACTGTAGCCGTAGTAGGCGATCTTGCTGTGGTCCAATTCCGGGCGAGTCTCGGCATAGTCGATGGCGCGGGACACATCCTTCGTCCACATGATGACGTGATCGCGCCAGGTGCTGGTTTGATTGGCGACGTCGGATTCCATGCCATCGCCACGCTCATAAGTGCCTTTGTAAATCGGGTAGAGCACGGCGCGGCCGCTCTTGAGAATGCCATCCAAAGCGGAAGTCGTGTAGAGCGAGAACTGCCGCAAGAGCAGAGCATTGGATCCGGGGAAAAAGACAACGGTTTGGAATGGCGCTTTCCCTTTCTTGGGGAGAAAGAGGTAGGCGATGGCGCGTTCGTTGCCGTAGGCGGCGGCGTAGGCGATCTTTTCCGCGGTCCAATCGTCTTCGTCTTTGCCGTAGGGCTCGACGGAGGTATTCAGTGGCGCTTTGTCATAGGAATAGAGGCTCCGGTAAGCCTGGAAGAGAGAGTCGGACACGGGTTTTTCTTTGGTGAGGTCGCGCCTGGGGGACGGCATGGCGGCCGTGGCGACGGCAAGAGCGGATTCGGGTTCGATGTACTTCACACAGCGGAAGCCTAGGTTGGGAGCACGGAGCATGGAGGATTGGGCATCGGGATCGACGAACATATAGGTGGGGTCGTCCCATGCGCCGCCTAGAACATAGCGTTTCCCGGAATCGGCTTCGTTCCAAATCCACTCCTTGACGTTGCCGGCCATATCGTAGGTGCCCCAGGGGCCAATACCATGCTTGGATCCAACGGGCAGAACGCCAGAGCCGCCGAAGTTGCTGGCGGGAACGATTAGAGCGGTAGAAAGAGGCCCGGCGGCCCGGTTCCAGTGGGAGATGGAGGCAGCGGCTTCGTACCAGCTAATGCCGGTGACTGGATAGTCGTCTTGGCCTTTCGGGTATTCGCCCTGCGCCCAGTCCTTTGGGCCGGGCTGTCCGGTGCTGTCGCGGAACAACGCTAAGGCTTGATCCCAGGAAACGGGTTTTCCATCGTGCTGGAAGTCGACTTTCCAATACTCGCGCTTTTGGTATCCGCCCTGGTCGACAAAGGCTTTGAACTGGCGGTTAGTGGCTTCGTATTGGTCGATCCAGTAATCCTTGAGGTCCAGTTCGGGCATGCCTTCGTAGCCGGGAATGAAGAGGGTCTTGAAGTATTTCGCTGGTGAAACGCGCACCATTCCCTCAGGGATATTCTTTGCTTCGTCGAGGGTGACCTCGCCGTGTACCGCGTCACCCGGGGGCACGGCGAATCGCGGGATCAGGGAAAGGGTGCTGTGCACGACTGTACCGTAGCCCGTCTTTTCAAATTTCCAAAGAAAGAGCCCGCGGGGTTGGCGGACGTTGTTAAGGGGAGTGGTTCCGACCAGTTCCCAATCTGCGTTGGGGTTGGCATAGTCGCGGCGGTAGAGAATCGCGCCGGGAGGGTTGCTCTCCACCGTCATGGGATAGGAGATCACGGGCCAAAGTTTGGCAAGCGAGGAGTCGCCGGAGATGGTTTTCTCAGCCTTTACGGCAAGGGCGTAGGCGTCGCCTAACTTGCCCTCTCCGTAAAGTCGGGAAACTTCCGGCAGCGCGGTTTCGCGAGCCCAGTTAGCCTCGCGGAAACGATGCACGAGCCAAGTGGCCCCGGCGGCCAACAGAATCAGCGCAAACAGCAGCGGAACAAGCACTACAGGCCGTCGCGCTTCGCGGACGATTCGCGCGGGGCTGAGCATGACGCCGGATTCCGGATAGAGCAAGTCGCGGCAATGTCTGAGATCAAGAGCGAGTTCGGCGGCGGAGGGATAGCGGGCAGTTGGGTCTTTTCGCAGGCAGCGGGTGACGATGCGGCGAACTTCGAGCGGGATCTCGCGCTTGATTTCGCTGATGGGCTTAGGGTCGTCGCGCAGCACCGAGGACAGAAGGGCGGCGCTGGAGTCACCCGCGAAAGCTTTCTTGCCGGTAAGCATTTCGTAGAAGACCGAGCCGAAGGAAAAAATATCGCTGCGCGCGTCGATGAGTTTGCCTTCGGCCTGCTCGGGCGACATGTAAGCGACGGTGCCCACAATCATTCCCAGCGAGGTCCCTAGTGTGGCTTCGGCGCTGCGCGCGGCGGCGGAGTCGGCAATCTTGGCCAGGCCGAAGTCGAGCACCTTGAGCAACCCGGTGTCGTCAACCATGATGTTGGAGGGCTTCAGGTCGCGATGGACGATGCCGGCAGCGTGAGCGCGGGCGAGAGCGTCGGCCATTTGCAGGGCGTACTTGACGGCGCGATCGGCGGGCAGGCCGCCGGAAGGGATGAGCTTGTCGAGGGTCTGTCCAGCGACGAGCTCCATGACCATGTAGTCTGTTCCGTCCTGAGAACCAATGTCGTGCAGGACGCAAATGTTGGGATGTTGCAAGGCGGAGATGGATTTGGCTTCCTGCACGAAGCGTGCGTGGAGGTCGGGATTGGAAGAGAGATGGGCGGGAAGGATCTTGATGGCTACGGTGCGCTGGAGGCGGGTATCGCGAGCGCTGTAGACCTCGCCCATGCCGCCGGCACCGAGGAGGGATTCGATTTCGTAGGGCCCAAACTTGGTGCCGGAAGTGAAAGCCATAGGCAGAGGCGATTATGCCTTTGGGTTTCGATGGCGGTGGATAGCTATGAGGACGCGGTGATCATAATCCCTGGAAACCGTGTGGCTCCCGCTGACAAGCATTACATGACGAGCATTACATTAAGGATGGCCAGAGTATATACGTCACAGTCCATTCCAATTCACCATCAATGAAACCGTGGTGCTGCCCTGCAGGCTGGCGGCGCTGTCGGCGGCGGTGACTGTGACGGTGAAGGTCCCTTGCGGCGTGCCGCCATGAAGGGTCGGCGGCGGTGGCGGGGTGCTGCTGCCTCCGCCGCATCCCACTAGAAACAGGAGAGTGAGCAGAGTGGCGGATGCCGCCAGCTTGGTTTTTCCTTTTGATAACCGGGTTACGAAGAGACCGAGCAGGGGCAACAGAACGGCATAGAACGGGGCGGTGGTTTTCCGCTGCCAGATCGCGGCCGAGCGCGTGGGCGCGGTGGTGGTAATGGTGAGGGTCGTGTCGGTCTGCCCGGTCACCGATGGTGGGTTAAAGCTGCACGCCGCGCCAGCCGGCAAGCCTGTACAACTCAAAACTACGGGATCCGGCGCAAAGGAAATGACAGTAAACCCGAAGACAGCTGGCTGCCCAGCGGTTACCTGGTTGCCACTATTAAACACGGTCAGCGAGACCGGGGGCAGGATCTGGGTCACATCTGACGCGGTGTTGTTGGTGGCGTTGACTTCTCCGCCGCCGGCGACGGTGACGGTGTTAGTGACGGAGCTGGGGGCGTTGGCGGCGACGTTGACGGTGAGGCTGATTTGGGCAGACACATAGGACACCGGGGCGCTGCTGGTGCAGGTGAGAGTTGCCAGGGTGCAGATCCATCCGGTGCCACTCATGTCGGTAGCGGTCAGGCCGGCGGGCAAGGTGTCGGTCAGGGTAATGGCACCGGCGGAAACGGCGCCACCGTTATTGATGGCGGTCAGAATTGGAAACTGCTGGCAGTTAAGTCGGGGACCGGGATGATGTTCACGACGTCGGTGGCCACGTCGTTGGTGGCGTTCAGTTCGTTGCCTCCGGAGACGTAGACGGTGTTGGTGAGGGATAAGGCGGCACTGGTGGACACGTTGACGGTGACCGTGATGGGCGGATAGCTGCCGGCCGCGGCCAGGGCGTCGCTGCGGGTGCACAATAGCGGCGATAGAGTGCAGGTCCAGCCGGTGCCGGCGATGGCGGTGGGCGTGAGTCCGAAATCGGGAAAATCGGTGACCGTGACGAGGCCGGCGGAAGCGGCCGGGCCAGTATTTTTCACGGTCACGTGGAAGAGAGCGCCGGTCTGTCCCTGGCTAAAGTTACCTGTGTGAGCGCTGGCGACGATGAAGTCGGGGACGGGTCCGGAGACCCCGGTGCCATCGATAGAAGTGTCATTCGAGGTGTTGATCTCGCCGCCGCCTGAGACAACTGCGGTAGAGGTCACCGAATTCGGAGCGTTCAGGGCAACGTTCACGGTGATCTGAATGGGGTCGTAGTACATAAATCCAGGCATGGAATCCGAGCGGGAACAGCGCAGGGTTGCGAGCACGCAGTTCCAATTGGTGCCGCTGATGGCGGTAGCGGTGACACCTGTGCCCAGGGCAACGGTGAGAGCAACGGATCCGGTAGTCGGAACGTTGCCGATATTCTGAACGACCACGGTGTACTGGAGCCCGGTCGCGCCCTGGCTGAAGTTGCCGCTATCGTAGAGATAGGGCGTTGGATCCGGAAACTGGGTGACGGTGGTGGAGTCGCTGGCTTGGTCGTTGAGGAGATTGGCCTCGCCTCCGCCGGAGACGGTGGCGGTGTTGATGATGGAAGCCGGGGCGGTATCAGAAACTTTCGTGGTCAAGGTAATCGCGGGGTAGACGGCGCTGGCCGCGAGCACATCGGCGCGAGTACAGGTGACGGTTCCGAACACGCAAGTCCAACCGGTTCCGCCCATGGCCGTGGCGGTGAGGTCCGGCGGTAGGCTGTCGATGACGGTGACGGTGCCCGTGGTGGGGATGTCGCCGGCGTTGCCAACGGTGAGGGTGTAGAGAGCTCCCGTTTGGCCTTGGCTGAAGTTGCCGGTGTGCGTCTTGGCGATGGTTAAATCTGGATTGTGACTGACGTTGAGAGTAGCGGTGGCCGTGATCGGAGCGGCTAAGGTATCGGTGACGGTCACGGTCTGGCTGTTGAGCGAGTTTAAAGTCACGGAGAAGGTGTGGGCGCCGAGGTCGGTGGCGGGAACAAAGGTGTAATCGGCCGGAAGGACGGCTTGGGCGTCGGAGCTGGTGAAGTGGACAGTGTTGCTGTACACATTCAAAGTACCGGTAACGGATGCCGACGCCGTTACGGTTAGATTGATGGCCCTGCCGGGAATCGCCGCAGTGGGAGCCGTTAAAGTCAATTGCTCTGGCGCCGTAACGCAGCCGTTTTGCATGTTGGACCACAAGGCTTGCACGGTGTAGGTGTGTGTGCCCACGGTGATTTGCTGCTGATGATGATTGCAGATGTCGCCGATTTCCCCGGAATTGTTGTTGTACCAGGCCAGCGGCGGTCCCAACCGGGTGGCATTGCCGATATTCTCATCCGTGACGGCCTCGCCCAACTCGTGGCTGGAGGCCGCGGTCAGGTTGTTCGCTGACGTGTTGTTGCCGCACTCTAGGGAGCAACCACTGGTAGGGCCAAAGTCCGGAAACACGCCGTACGGGATTTCAGCGGGCAGCCCGCCGGCGATGCTCGCGTGGTAGGCACAGAATCCTCCGGCCCGGCAGCTCGGCACCTTTCCGTTGGTTATGAATACTCCCGGGGGGAAATAGAGGAAATAGATCGTATTGTAGTTGCCTTGCTTGTCGGTAACCGGGGCGGGCAGATGCGTGAGCTGCCGCTTCAGTTCGGCCTGAATCTGGGTATCGGTGATCGAGCAGGCGGGCGGCGGGGTGCTCGCGCTCCCCGGGCACAGCGACGGGGCGATTACGAACTTGCCATCGAAGACACCCCGGCCGATGAGCTGGTTGCTGCCCGCCCCGCCTCCCTGTCCCGTCACGCCGGCCGTGCCGTACTCACTCAACAAATCGAAGTAGGTGCTGTTGGTGACGTCGGTGAAGTATTGCGGCAGACCTCCCGTGGAGGGCGCATCGACGAAGGATCCCCAAAGTACTTCAACGACGTGGATATTGGAGATGACGGGGCCGCCCCAGTAGGAAAATAGCCCGCCGGCGCTGGAGGCGGGCGGAAGAGTTTTCAGCTTGATCGGCGGTCCATAGGGAACGATATGCACGAACGGCATGCCCTCGGGCTTGGGGGTTTGGACGAGGTCGGGTTGCGGGTTGGTTTTATTCTGGGCGTGCTGTTTGGGCTTGGAGTGACGGTTAAGCGCAGCCTGTCCCAGAGCGCGAGTCGACGGTGCTAGTAGGAAAAGACACGTGAGAAGACCAAAAAAGATTGCTTGCTTGTAATTCCCCGTTCCGCCGTCCACCCGATTTCGCATAGCCGCCCCTTGGCCCTGAAAATTCCGCCCGCCGCAGCTTGCCAAAATGAAAAACGAAACAACTACGAACACGGCATTAGACCACACTTTTGTCGGTCGCGCTTTGGGCAAAAGCTCTGACTCGGTTTTCCTTGCGAGGAGCGGCTGCAGATCGCTCCAGCCGGACGGAATGGGAACGCGGGTGGGCCCAGCTTTCGCCGATACGCGCGCCGATGCGCGTTTGCTGTTGCCCAGGAACCAGCACCCCTAACCACTGTGTTTTCAATGGATTGAGAGTCCTGGTTTTAAGCATAAAGGGCGGAGCGGGATGACCGTTGGGAGCATCCAATTCTATTGACAAGAGAAAGACTCTGGGATCAAACTGAGGCAGCAGGAGAAGATGGAAAATGTTTGGAATGATCGGTAACAAACTGAGCTTCGGAACCGTAAGCACGAAGGCGGAGCCGGATTTTCAGACAGATGCGCTCGAATTCATCGCCAAAAATTTGGCCGTGCCTGCCTTCGAACTGTCGAAGCACTTTAACCTCCCCGAAACCCAAGTGTCCGAGAGACTGGGGACGCTGGTGTCGCGCGGGTTGGTGAAGGAGCATGCGGGCGGTGCTCTGGTGTATTCGATCACAGCGGACGGCGTCAAGGAATTGGAACGAACGGTACGGACGGGCCTGGCAGCTTACTTTTAGGAACGCCTAAGAATCCTTAGGAGACTCGATGGCTGAGGTAGTTCCCGCTGGCCTCTTCATACTGGGTCTGAGTTTGTTCCTGGACTTGCTGGAGCTGTCGTTTGGCAGAATCCTGTGGTTTGTGCGGACGCTGCGGTTCTGGCTGTACTTCCTTCTGCACTTCGGATTGTCGTCTCTCGCGGCGTACCTGATCCACAACAAAATCAGTGACTGGTACCTGCTGGCCCCGGCGGGCACTTTTCTGGGCGTGAGCGTAATCTCCAACACCAATATCAGGATCGCCGGCCAGTCGCTGGTCCCGATTGCGGATGTTTTTCAGTCGATCCGGGCGAAAATGCTGGAACAAGCCGGAAATGAGAAGGCGGAGCAGGGCAAAAGAGCTCGTCTTTCGTCGCGGCTGCGAAAGCTTCCCGTGCCGGAGTTGGAGAACAAGTACCGGGACATCATGGCGGCGGATGGCAAGACGGAGCGCGTGGAAGCACGCCTGCAAGGCGCACAGATGCAAGCCCGGGGCAATGGCGAGTCTCACAAGACGATCTTGATTGGTTATCTTTGGCAGATAATATCGAGATTTGGGATCCTGTCCCGAACCCTGCACTTCCTGCAGCCCCCCGCCCTGCGAAGCCGCCGGAGACTCCGGGGGATAGCGTGCGCGGATGAGATAACCGTCACCTGCAAGCCTTCAGTGAAACAGCGGATGCGGTGTGAAGGTCGCGGCTAGTTCCATTTTCAGCCTCACCAAGTCCGTGGGCCCGTAAGAATATTCTACGCCGCACTCATCGCAGCGCACTTTCAGGCGATCGTCGACCTCGGGTGGAGCTTCGAGCGCATCGGTCTCGCCGAGCGGAATCTTGTGTCCACTAAAGATGTTTTGATGATTATGGAACTTGCGGTTCTTACAGATTACGACCCAGAGGTATTGCTCGGGTCCCTCCCAAGGATTCCAACTGCCCATAGAGCCTCCCCGATTCCACGGTGTCGGCGGAGGAATCGATCGATGACGGGAGAAATTTTATCAGAGAGCCCCCGAGTCAGCATGGCACCTTCGGGGTAAGGTGATCGGGGTAAGGCGATCCTAGGAGTCTGATGAGATAACGCGCCGTCTGGCACAGCCTGAAGTGACAACCGCTGGTCGCCCTCAAGCCCTCTTTCGGCTTGAGTGGGGCAGTTCGATTGACGGATGGCCCACGCTTCCCGGCGTTGTCTTTAGTTCTACTATAGGAACAATAAATCCACATCCTTAGGCTTTTTCAAGAGCTTGCCCTGAGCGAAGCGATGCCACTGACCTGCCAGAACCAGTTTCGCAGCCTCCGCATATCGGCCGCTGTTTTACAACTCATGCAGATTTGTCATCCCCACCCGGTCCTACGCCGCTACGCCGAGAGCGATCTTCTCCAATTGCCGGAGATGGTTGGTGTCGTGGCCAGCCATGGTCTCGACGATGGTCTGGAACGTCATCTCGCCGCGTTCGGGGTGGGACACGGGTTTGGCCAGCGTTTCCGGGGTGGCGTTCTGGATCAGCGTTAGGTTCCATCGCCGCACGGCTGAGAAGACGGCCAGGGCTTGATCGGCCCTGAAAGAGGCGTACGGGCGAGCCCAGTCATCCTGATCAAAGGGTTGGATGACGTGGTGAGGTTGGGCCATGGTTTGGCGCAAGCGGACGGCGAAGACTGTCTCGCAGTCGGCCAGATGGCACAGGATTTCGCGCGGACTCCATTTGCCCGCCGCAGGGTTGCGGTCGAGGTTTGTGATCTGGCCGGAAAGGGCGTTGAGTCTGGCGACGGTTTCGGCGAGGACGGTTTGCGGGTTGCGGCTTCCGAGAAAGCTGGCGTACGGGTTTTGCACGGTGTCATCTCCTTTGTAAAAGAAACCTCACCTAATCCGACCAGGGGCGGACTTGGCGATCCCAGCGGTGGGCTTT
>WNFL01300515.1_pt2 | contig 18669 bp, 16 predicted proteins | sample 5400361 | NCBI WGS metagenome assembly WNFL01 (sample SAMN13153351, study PRJNA577476) | soil metagenome | isolation source: 40 cm soil on Douglas fir-dominated hillslope | place: USA:California | collected 2013-09-17
CCGGAGCCTGTTTTCGATTATTTTTGCCAATGGGAGATAAACAATGAAGTCGAACATACTTGTTGTAGATGATGAGCCTGTTGCACGTCAGTCATTGTCAGAGATATTAAGACTGGAGGGTTACGCTGTAAACTCGGTGCCTAATGGTCAAGCCGCGGTGGAGTATGTGCGCACGCACCCCATCGAATTGATCGTTGTCGATCTGCGTATGCCGGGCATGGATGGCCTGGAAGTGATCCAGGTGGTTAACCAGATTTCGCCTGAAACTGAAGTGATCCTCTTGACTGCCTTTGGCACAACCGAATCGGCTATTCAGGCTTTGCGTTTGCGCGTCCATGATTATCTACTTAAGCCGGCGCCGCCCACGGCGGTGGTTAACAGCGTCAAAAAAGGATTGGCGCGTCGTGAAGCCCGTTTAAAGGCACGCGGCGGTTCCGCAGTGAATACGGAAGTGGATGAAGGCGTACTGGAGATCTCGTTGAAAGATGGCACACATATTGACCTTTCGCGCCGCCAAGTCCGCAAGAAGGATCAGATCATTCATCTGACGCCCGCCGAGGGACGTTTGTTGCGCGTGCTGATCGAAAACCCAGGAAAAGTCTATTCGCATCGAGAATTAGTTCTGTTGGTGCAAGGTTACGATACGTCACAGCGTGAAGCCCCTGAAATACTGCGTCCGTTGGTCAGTCGTTTACGCCACAAGTTGGAAGCATTCCCTTCGCTTTCAGATCGCGTTGTAAGTGTGCGCGGTACAGGTTATTTATATGAGGGTGATCAATAGATTTTTGCCTGGCAAGTTGCGAAATAGCACAAACGACCATCTTTTAAGATGGCCGTTTGTTATAAGTGTATCTATCGTCGGATTTAGGATTGAGGCGATTTTCCATCTGAGTGAATAGGAACAGTGAAGAAGAATGAGGTCCCTTTGCGGAATTCGCTTTCAAACCAGATCTTGCCGCCTTGTAATTCGATCAAGTTTTTGGTGATGCTTAAGCCAAGACCAGTACCCGGAGCCTCGCGAACCTTATCATCTGCCGAGCGGAAGAATTTGCTAAAGAGTTTTTGTTGATCTTCTGGGGTCATACCAAGCCCGTTGTCCTCAACTTTGATTTGGATCAGGTTGCTTTCAAGCGTGGCATGGACAACGATTGCGCCGCCTTCCGGCGTATATTTATTGGCATTGCTCACCAAGTTGGTCAGAATTTGCGAGAGTCTATTACGATCACACCAGGCTTTGGGAAGCTCTTTAGGGATATCGACAGTCACTGTTTGATTCTTTTGAGTGACCTGTGTGCGGGTCAAAGTGACGACTTCATCGATCACATCCCATACTGGTACTTCGCGTGGTTCAAGACGTAGATTACCGCTTTCGATGCGTGAGATATCCGCCAGGTCTGAAACGAGCGTAGCCATACGGTTGACGTTGTTACGGATCGTGGTCAGAAAATTGTTTTGATTCTCATTGAGTTGACCCGTAGCGCCCGACAGCATGAGGTCACTATAGCCTTTGATGGATGTCATTGGCAGTTTGAGCTCATGTGAAACAACAGACACGAACTCAGTTTTTGACCTATTTGCAGCGACAGCATCATCGCGAGCTTCCTGTAATTCGTGAGTACGTTGTTCCACTTTTTCTTCGAGGCTTGTATACAGGTCGCTCAAATTTGCAGCCATGGAGTTGAAGTTTTCGCTTAGCACCGTGATCTCATCTTTGAACAACAAATAGGAGGTGTTCACTTTTTGGTTCAAGTCACCTTTGCTCATATTCGTGGTGGCTAGCGTTAATTGGGCGAGAGGGCGGGTGAATGCCAAAAATGCTGCAACCCAAAACCATAGCGCTGTGAGACCAAATACGCTGGTTACCGTGAGCAGGATCACTTGAATGTTACGGCTCACTGCGAACAAGTCCTCGATGGGTTGGGCAACCATTACAAAGCCTTGCTGATTGCCAGATATTGTTAGCGTGTGTCCGAGCAGACGGTATTGTTCTTTATTGTCAAAGAGTACAGTGGCAGCAGGTGATTCGGCTGAACTGAGAAATCCCTGATTAATGAGATTTTCATAGTTTGTGCTTTTGTCAATCGTGGATGCAATGACAGCATTGTCTTTGACAATTGCCACCTTGGTATTAATAATCGTGCTGATGTTGTTAATGTAATTTTGATCCATATAAAAGGCAGCCACGACCACACCGACAATCTTTCGCGTTTGCGAGTCGTAAACAGGAGCTGCGCCAATGATTTGCGAGTTCTGTGGAGTGATTGCCACACTGCTTACTGCGTTTTGTCCTTTGATAGCTTTACTAATTAAATCTTCGCGGACGCGGATCGCATCCGCGCTGACTTGAAGCCTGCGAGCTACGATAGGTCCGCCATAATAATAAGCTTGGTCGCCAGATTTGAAATCTGCTTTATATAGCGAGAGCTCTTGAAGCCCCAGGGTGTTTTTGTCTCTTTCCAGCAACGGCGTATAAGTTCCAAGATCCTGAAAAGCGCCTTGCAACTCTGGTTGATTGGCAAGCAGGGCAGCATGGTTACGAACCAGGGTTTCAGAATTTTGAATGAGAGCGCCAACCGAATTTGCGATCTCACTTAACCTGCGATCGGCTTCCTGCTCAATCCGATTGTTGATTAGCCGATTGGTCAATGGCGAAAGTACAACCACTAATAAGAGTATAGTGACTGCGAGCGGGAAGACCAACTTCGCTTGAATATTAAGATACTTTTCCTTGATTAATCTTTGCATCGGTTCCAACATAATTATGCGGACTTTCGCCTCATAAGATATACAACAAGTGACACCAACAAGATGACACCAATGCCAGCAACCACCAGGATCAATGGAGACATCACGCCACTTGCAGCCGAGGTTTGATTCGGTTCAACCGGTGCCATCTGCTCGAAGCCCTGATTCAACGACGTCGCTGGGACTTGATTATTAACTGCTGGTAAAACATTCTTCAAATAATAAACCACCGCATCAGAATCTTCTGCGGACAGGTTGGAATATACAAACCAAGGCATGAGGATAAGTCGGCGCCCATCTTTTCGAACACCAGTGAGGAGCGCGCGTTTAACTTCATCATCTGTCCAGGAGCCGATACCAGTTGTTTTATCGGGAGTGATATTGCCACCATATACGATGCCCCAGGGTCCTTCATACGGTTGACCACCTGCCAGGTATTTTTCCATGACCGGTGCGCCAGTGGTTGGGTCGACGGATGTGTGACAATCGGTGCAGCTTAAAACATGATTGACCAGGTAATCTCCACGTGCGGCTTTGTCGGAAGGATCGGGTGCAACAATTCCAGTTTGAAATGGTAGTGAGGGCATACCCTGAGTTGAGATTGTACTAGCTGGAATTTTATTGCTGACAGCCTTTACGGAGCGGAGATAGGCAATCGCTGCATCTACATCGGCATCAGCCATACCGTTATAAGTATGATACGGCATAACCGGGAACAAGATTCGGCCACCCTTTTCAACGCCAGTCTTGACAGCGAGTTTAATATCATCATCAGTCCATGAGCCGATGCCAGTGGCTTGATCAGGAGTAATGTTGCGGGTGAATAACACACCGAGCGGACCTAAATCAAAGGGGCGTCCACCCGCGAAGTGTTTATCTTTGTCGAGGGCCGCATCAGCATTGAAGGCGATGGTTTTAATTTGATCAGGAGTCCATTTGGTGGGGTCTTGATATTCCGCTTTGAGGGGAGTGTGACAATCACCGCATCCAGCAACGCTGACGATATATTTCCCGTGCGCGATTTGATCGGCTTGGTACTTGGAACTTGCGCCTGCAGTGGTCACGATTGCGATAAGAAAAATAAGAGAAAATACAAATGCCAGTGAAAGTACAGTACGATTTTTCATATTGTTACCCTTTCATTGATGTGACTGATCTGGTCTGAATTGACAAAATAGCCCCCAGGTGGGATTGTACTGATCGGGACAGGACAGGCTTAGGTGGCAGTTTGAAGCGCTGTTCGAGTTAAGATGATGTAGCTTGAAGAAGAAAATGCTGGAGACGCTGGTAAGCCCAATGAGCAGACCTCCCATCCAAATGGCATGAGGCGAAAGGTTGTCGTTGAGGCGGGCGCCGATCATAGGTAAGTATCGAGGACGACACCTGAGATTATCAGCAGTATTGACTTCGAAGTTTTTTGCTTGTCCTTGAAATCTTACTTCTGCGAATTTGGGGAGATGCTTACTTATATTCTGACAGGGTGTCTAAGTAAGCTGATCGACCAGCTTCACCTAACTCAGCCCAAAGGTTTTCGAAATCGAGCGGTTTTCGACCGGCGAATGAGATTTTGCCATCCTGACGCGGCCACTCATTCTCAGGACGATCCCAAGCCAGTTCGATACCATTGAAGTCGGGATCATGTAGATAGATAGCTTCGTGGGTTAAATGATCAGATGCGCCATCAATGGACCAGCCACCATCCAAGAGACGCTTTAAGGCAGTTGCCAAATCAAGGCGCGTCGGATAAAGAATTGCAAAGTGATAAAGTCCCGTTGTCCCCGGCGCGGGCGGTTGACCGTTCAGACTTTCCCAAGTGTTTAAACCCAGGTGATGATGATAACCACCTGCCGAGAGAAATGCGGCTTGCTGTTCGTAGCGGGCGATGAGATCGAATCCCATCAATTCATAATAGAAACGAATCGACCGATCAAGATCAGCTACTTTCAAATGCACATGACCAATACAAATACCATCAGGTATAGATTGAGTTGACATAATTGACGTATCTCCTAATTAACATATAAAGGTTTTCCGTTATGAATGCGTCATCCATTCTGCTACAGACAGACTCGGTTGTCAAGTATTGCTTGGGAGAGGGCAATCTGAATTGACATTACCTCAATTCAGCCTTGCTAAATAGTTCAAGTATTTCCTGTTCTGATGGTGGTTGTAATACACTATTGACTGCGAACTCTTCCGCTTGAGGATAATTCGTTGCTCGAACACGTTCAGCTGCCTTTGCGAAATCATACGGTGTATGTCGTAACTCTACATCAGGTCCAATCAACGCCCAAAAGGCACCCTGACCTCCAAAGGGTTCTCCGATGCTGCCAGCATTCACGACGCGAGTTTTTCCAATCATCCGATCGAACTGCATATGGGTATGTCCGCATATTACTAGTGATACATCGAGTGGTTCAAGGATTGGTAAGAGTCGATCTTCCGGAGTCAAACGGGTGAAGACTTCAGTTTCGCTGCGCGGTGTACCATGGCAAAACAAAACCTCACCCAACCCGGGAATCTTGAGGCGGAGTGTTTTGGGCCAGCTTGCAAGTATTGATTCGTATTCAGGTTGAAGCTGTTGTGCCGTCCAGCGGTAACCTTCTTGTAGTGATTCTGGAAGAGGGTTTCCTGATGTAGTGCCCCAATACGTGACAGGATTTCTATCCGTGGCAGCCATCTGCGCAAGAATCGCAAGCTCACAATTACCGTGGATAAATTGAACGGGTAGGTCAAGTTCCAGCAAGCGCTTTAGCGTTTCACGTGGCATGGGACCCGGAACGACATCGCCCCCAACCACGATCTGATCCACATTTGCATGATGAACATCATGGAGTACGGCCTCCAACGCAGGGAGGTTTCCGTGAATATCATAAAGGGCAGCGACTCGCATGGCACACCTTTCTATATCGAATAGCGGGCTTATATCCTACGATTATCGGTGCTGCAATAGGGACATAGTAAATGGTCAGCCGAAACAGGGAAGGACAGTGGGGCTCCGCACTTACGGCATGGCATGGCTTGACTTCCAACATCGATCGTAAAGCCACAAGACTCGCACACTACTTGTTTGGCACCTGGAAGCGTGTGGATCTCAGATCCGCACGCGCCGCACTGATGGTTCTCAGTTTGCAGAGGCTTGACCTCATCATATTCAGCATTTAATCTGTATAGTTTCAAAAGCCGCTCTCCGTCAGTTGGCGATAAATGGGGCAGCCAGCCCTGGCAGAAGGTCGAATATTCCATTCTTATCGCAACGCCTTCTGGTGCTCTATCTGGATCCATGGCATCAACACCCAGCTCGTGCATAAGCGTATAAGCCATTTCCATCTGTTGTTTGAATAGTTCGGCATAGGGCCAAAATCCACCAGCTACCATCCATGCGCCACCTGGTGTTGGGATGCGTTGAAGAGATGCCACCAATGCGTCCATTTTGGCATTAAGTGAATCCTGCCGTGGATCAAAATCCTTTACGACTGCGGACTCGGCAAAATAGGCGACTAATTGATCGCGAAACACCGTGTCATTCTTAGCTCGAGGCGAAACAGCCATTGGACATTCTTGAATCCACTGGGAAAATACCTGGCGATAAAGCTGACGGTACGTTTCCTTGTCTCCGTGTGCTTTTGCTTGCGCCAAAGGTGCTTGGACCAAAGCGATAATCCGATGGAAAACCGTATTAGTAAGCCCCGCGTTGGTATTCGCATTCGCGATGCGGAAATCGTAATCCATCAAGGAACCGCAATAATCACAGTAAAGGTAAGCTGTCATCGATGGTAGTGACTTGGGTGCGCCGCACTGACTACAGTTAATCCGTTTGATAAATTGGGAGTGGGCTTTCAAAGAGGCTGGAAGTGCATCACTTGGGCGGGGCAAACCAGCCGAAATACTTTGGGGCTGCGGTTCTGCTGGTTTACGTTTTTTGAAAAAATTCATAGGAACCTCTATTGAGATTGTTATAGATGAAACAATGTGTTTAGTCATTTTAACCTTCCACTATGTTGTTATGTGGCACCGATTAATTTTCGTCAGGTTTACTTTGTAATAGCGGTATTATCATGGCCAACGCCCTTCGTTGAGCGTGCTCAAGTGGTGTGACGCCATCCTTATCGGAAAGATCAGGTTTTGCGCCATGCTGTAAAAGCAAACGAACTATCTCCTGATATATTTCATTATCTTGCCCATAAATCACGACTTCAAGTAGAGCAGTCCACCCAAGATGATTTATAAAATTTACATCGACATTCGTCTTTTCTAAAAGAAACTTAACAGTATGAACATGACCCTTTTCCGCTGCTGGGATCAGAGCGTTACCGCCATATCCATTGCGGATGGAAACATCAGGCTTATAAGGGAGCAGAAGTTCCAAAATATCATTGAATCCGTTTGCGCCTGCATATAAAAAAGCTGTTTGATCAATGATCTTATAATCGGGGTCATAAAAGTCAATATCCGCACCATGTTTCAGAAGCCACTGAATCATTGATATATCATGTCTTTCAGTTGCAACGAGAAGAGCTGATTTTCCATCACTACCAATAACATTGGGTGTTTGTTCAAAGCTTAAAGCTTCCTTCAAATACTTGTAATCACAGTTTTTAACAGCATTGATAAAATTGTTATCCATCATCATTATATTCTCAAATTATATGGTTAACGGTTTGGGCGAGCAAGGATTCTATTTGAGAGCAGGAAAAACTCGAAGCGAGAAGACACTTGATTACAAGAATCTTTTCCTCTATATCTTTCCCCTTCGTCGTTTTCGTATCAACCAAACTTTTTTGCCAATCAGTCCAATGATGATCATGACAAGACTAACGCCGATGACAGCTCCAGCAGTTGTTCCGACTGTCTGCATCAACGCCATGGCATCGGTTGACTTTGATGCGATGGATAGCATGAAGAAATAAAATCCGAAGGCAATGCAACTAGAACAAAACCAACAATGATGACTCGCCAATTCCTTTGTCGCATAGTTTTTGTGCTCCTTTGGTCAACTGTCTGGCTTGCTAAGAAACCTTGTTGATTTTAACTCAATATGGCGTGCCAGCGTGGATTATGCTATCTTAATGTTGTGAACACGCTTGATTAATCGAAGAGGGTATCCCAATAGTCGCATCAAGGCGAGGAAAATGAGCAGGATAACAGGGGTGTGAATCTTCTGTCGCTCAATCGACTGCTGATCAAAGTGCTCATCCACGTAATGGGTGGTGCTGGCTGGTGAGCACATGATTTTCAACCATCTGCTCAGCGATTTGACGTTTGCAAGTGTTGGCATAATGCCCATTTCTTGTGCCAGAATATCGCAATAAGTGTATTGCTCTACCGGGTAGACGTTCTCTGTATCGATCGTGCGGTACTCTGCACACAACAAATTCCAGGCTTCATCCTGTTTTTCTTTCAATTCCGTTGGAAGCGTATACTTCCCAGAAAGCACGCCGACAGCATACCGTGACTGTATTTCGCTGATCGATGGAATATTGCCGATGATCGGTCGTGCAAATCCGATCAGAAATAGATTGTGCATTTCGATATGTACGCATCCACGGTAGAAATCTTTGAGGCGAATGGTACCTCCAGAAAGGTCTGCCAATTGAGAGCGATATCCGGTGGAACGAACCAGTATATCCGGAGAAAGATGCAGGGTTGTTGATTGGTCAAAATCTAAATAGTCAGTCATCCTCTCGTCAATAGACGGGCCGATGATCTGCAGTCGCTTCTCCGCCACGGCATCAAGGAAATCATCACTCTTGTTGTGGAAGACGTTGAAAAGCCCGCCCTTCGCTCGGGCTTTGAATTTAAGATCCCATTCACGCCTTAATGCCTGGACTTCATCATCAGGATTCGTGTTCAGATGCTGATGCGGAAACCACTTTTCGAGAAGCCGATTAAAGCGGATGCGGAAAGTCACAAAGCGTTCGCCAACCCAGTTTCGTAAGCCTTTGTCAAAAGAGAGTAACAGGCGGTTACGTAAAAAATCAGAAGGTACGCCTCTTATTGGGTGATAGCGCGGGCTGACCCGAATGCCAGAGCGAAGAGAGAGATAGACCTTGTTGTTGTGTGCTGGTTTCGCCAGATAGTTTGCTATATCTGCCGCGGACTCGCCTCCGCCAACCACGATGACAGTTGCATTACAGATGCCTTCAGGATTTTCTGTACTTGGAATCGCTGTGGAAACGAATTGTGCTTTTTGATTCAGTAGTCCGGTACAGAGAAAAACGGCATCGAACGTCATGCGTTCTTCTTTCCCATTTTCTGCGAGGAGAAGCGACCAACTGCCGTCAATCCATTCCAGATGCCGCAACTCGACGCCGAACCAAACGTTCTCCTTCAAGTTGAAGTATGTGGCAAAAGCCTCTAGATAATCGCCGAATTCGGCACCGCGATAGAATTCTTCGAAATTCCTTTCGGGCGTTACATCCGGGGACCATTTGCGAAAGCAGGAAAACTGCGTGGTGTATTTAGTGGACGTGGAGACAAAATCGGGTCTCTGATTACCCCAACAACCGCGCACCGAGTGACTCTTCTCGAAACAAACTACATCCGTCGCCGGATATATATCGAGAAGATATTTCACAGTCACGAGTCCACTGCTACCAGATCCAATGACGGCAATCTTCATGCAACGTGCTTCCTATACAATAAATACCACTAAACAACCGTAAGGCTTATGAGCACATAGTTGAATTGACCCGACTCCGGCACGAAAAGCAGGAGACGGTCGCCTGCCATCACAGGTTTGGTTTTTAGATACTCATCAAGCATGATAAAGATGCTGGCTGCTCCCGTATTGCCAGCCGTGCGCAAATTCGTCCAATAGGGCACTGCCCGGTTCGGCGAAAGCTTGGCTAAGGTCTTCTTGACGGCTGGTTCGAAGTAGTACGAGGACATGTGAGGCAGAATCATGGTGTAGTTATCAAGCGTCTCTTCATGTTCACATAGGGCACCTTCCAGCGCCTTTTTGGACAGAGGCGCCATATACCTGGCAAGAATTGTGACATCCTGGCTCAATATCATGGTTCTACTTGGAAGTTGCATGCAGAGTGGAGCCTGGTTTGCAAATGAACGTGAGTAGGTCCAATTCACTTTTAATGAAATGCTATGTTCCCTCGGCTGTGGTTCGAGGAGAAATGCACCAGCACCATCGGATAACATAAAGCGCAGGAAGACAGCCATAAACCATTTGGACGTTCTGACATCGCGGAGGATGGCCGGAATATCATACGTGGTGCGAAACGCTTTTGATTTGAGCCCAACCGAAGATTGCTCGACCCCAACGCAAATTGCCGCATCAGCATCCCCCGATTTCACCGCGCGGGTGGCATTGACAAACGCCTGGGCGCCCGACGAGCAGATGCCCGAATTGGAGTTGATCTCAAGCGAATGATCGATCACTTTATCTTTGCTCAATTGATCATGCAAGAGGGAAGAAAGTCCTGGCGCAAGCAGTGGTGCATAGGTTGTGCCAGCAGACAGATAGTCGATTTGAAGCGGATTTTTATCCTGCGGTAAACAATTCATGACTGCCTTCGCTGCTATTTCGTACAGCGAATGAGTTTCATTCTGCTTTTTGTCAAGCGCATAATGTCGCGTTTGAATACCATTGGCATTAAGTATTTTGCTTCGAACGCGCCGTTCCCCAATCACATTTCCCAGATATTGTTCAATGTGCTCATTATCAACTGGCTCGCCTGGCAAGTATGAACCTGTGCTCGTGATATAACAATCGGTCATATTAACCTCGTTTCTGATTCTTGCGTAATAATTCGTATGCAAACTCGTCAAACGCAATATGGTGATAGAGATACTGATTTGGATCTGATCTGAATGCGTCGCTATTGTAGTGGCTGCGATTGCTGTCTGTGGGCAGGTAAAAATCGAGATTGATCATCGCCTGCTTGTCTTCCGCGCAAATATTCTTTAGGCACCAGAGCAGCAGAGAGTCTGAATCAAAGGAGTTGAGTGCGCGGATCGAAGTGTGGAAATCGGCAAATATGGTGATCGTTAGGACAACGATGATGACTATATTTGTTGCGCCAAAGATCTGCCATGAGTGCAGGCGATTCTGTTCCAAAACCTTGTTGCCGAATTGTGCGATATCTTCCGGTCGGCTGTTTCGATAGAAGTCGAGATTAGTTAGAAAGGCCTGTTTGTCGAAGCGTTGGAAGACTTCGTAAGAGAGATCGTCGTGACAGATGGTGAGTCCGTGATTGAGGATGTCTTGGATCGAGTTGACACTGAAATCCCCATCGATGCCCTTCAACATCTCACCTGTCCCGGCTCTTCGTTCGGGCGTGCCAGAAAGTAGATAGCGATAGAGCAGCGGCTCAATTTGCACATGCCTGATTAACAATTCGAGTGCATCGCAGGAAGCCATATACTTGATGCCAAAAGCTAGGACACCATCGATCAATCTTTTTTCGAAGCCCCAGGCGTTGCGGTGGAATAGAAACTTTAAGGGCACGAGGATAATACGAATAAAGAAGTATGGGATCGTGATGAACGGGCGAATGAAAATGTAATCAAATCGCGCTTTTTCTTTATCGAATATCTCATTTACATAGTCGGTGAGGTAGGGAAAGCTTTGCATTGTTATTGACAAATCCTTTGAGCGATGATTATTTAGATCCAATTTCATATAAATGCTATGAAGATTCTACTTGGTTTCAGTCATACGAAAGTGTATTGAATTCGCTATAACGCTGAAATTCCAGAGACCAATCGACATCATTAATGTCTATAAATCACCCACAATATCCACTAGTGAAACTGCCAAAGCCAGATAAAACACTGCCAAAAGGTGTTAATCTGAAAAAATAGCCGACCTGGGAAATCCTGGCTGGCCGTTCTGAACTTACTGGCAGGGGGCGTAGACTCTACTTGGGAGCAAAAAGCTCGAAGCCAGAAAACGCTCAAAATGGCGAAGAATGTCACCGATCCACAGTACAGCCATGCGGATAGTTGATACGGGTTTGGTTGTGTCATTTATTACTTATTTAGAGTATTCAGCCACCTAACAGATTGGTTTAGTGGCGGTAGCGAAGCACGGGAGCTCACCTGGGCGACTATGCAATCTCTGTCAAGCCGCTCTCCACCACAGCTGGTGTTGGGTGTATTTGCTCAATAATGCTACTATTTTGTACTTGCAAAAGTGATTAATCCTTGTGCTATCCATTTGCTGGTAATTTCCCACTGTTGCGCACTCCCAACGGGATTGCTTAGGCTTCGATCTGTATATTCTGTCAAAATATAAGAATACGGAGGAAATTCTTGGTTTTCAGTGAAGAAAAGAAAATTTACTCTAAAGACCATTGACCCTATTCCCGTTCCAACAGCATTAGTATCAATCAATTTTTTCATCCATATTCTGTTACTAAACGGATCTAAAAGATAACAATCGCAATAGTATGCTAAGGTGCCGATTTCCCCACTGCGTAGGAGGACTGTTTTACCTGCAGTTCTCTTTTTTATCAGTAGCCCCACGTTTTTATATTGCTTATAGGTGGCCCAATTTGTATGAATGGGCATTTCCTCGATATCGAAATGCTTAGTTGCTAATAAGTGAAACATCCCTAATGGCGGAATTAACAAGAAAATGATTAATATGCCTTGCACTACCTTTCTTTGCCATTGTTGAAGCTGAAAACTTTGATATACAATCCCTAAGCCCAAGCTGCCCAATAAAATGATTGTAGTTATCTCTGGAACATAATACCAGTGATAAGGTGGTATTTGTAATAGTGAGTAGCCAAGAAAATGTGCAAAACCAATTAAAGCTATGATTGATATTATCGGTGATTTTCTAACTACTTTGTTGAAAATAAACAAAAGAAGTGGCAAAAATACCAGAGACAATATTGTCTCTAGATGATAGCTTTGAAAATAAAGGATTCCCCCCGTTAAAAAACTCCACCCATTCCAAGACACCTGCATCTTTTTGATAAAAAACGTATCGGGAATAAGCGAACCTAAATATATCCAAGAAAAAATATACCAAGGAGCAATACATAATAAATATGTGGTTATGAAGCGAAATCGCAATTTGGTTTTTGGCGCAACCATCAAAAATATGATAAAGCATATGATGCCGTCAGCTCTTGTAATTGTCAGCAATCCCAATACAACTGCTAGTAAATACCATCTCGAGGTGAGATAGCAATATATTGCTGTAATGAAAATTGTTGCATATAAAATGCTCTCAAGTCCAATGGTTGAAATTACTAATGGGTTAAAAATAAAAGCAACTGCAGCTAAATAGCCAAGATTTTCTACCCCAAACATATGCTTCGATATATGGGTAAGCATAAATGTTATAAGACATAGGCAGATTAAAGCCAACAAAATTGGCGTCTCAGGTGTTAACCCTATAAATGAACCTATTAATGCGAGAAGAAGTACGTTTAGTGGGGAAGTGGCCGTATTAGTAATATGCCCAGGAAAAAATCCCCAAGTTCCACTTCTCAAAATAGTTCTAACATAACTCATTGTAATAAATGCATCGTCAATCAAAGCATTCTTAAAAAGATTGAGATAAACATATAAAAAAACTACAACAAATAACCAGATTAAAAGTCTGCTTTTCATTAAGGCTCCTAAGTAAGCCCAATATTGCGCCTAACGGCTGACGTTAATGGCGCTGGGGCGGACGGGGATTCTGCCTGGGAGCAGGAAAAACTCGAAGCCAGAAAACTGTGTTTGTTATACTTCACCATAAGCCTCATAGGTTGGGCGAAATCCAATGGCTCTGCCCAGAATGGCTACTCCACCAATCAGGAGCCGCATGAGTGGGATGGGAAGACCCGCTGGATAGAAACCAGGAGCCGAATAGTCACCAATCACAGCGGCTTGGAGCAAATTGCGGGGTTGGCCACCGGCTTTGTCGGTCTTGCCATCGCGAGCTAATCCAAAGCTAGTGATGACGGCATTGATAATCCGATTGAGGCCATCCACATCCGCTGGTGTGCACTCCGCTACGAGGCGCATTCGCAATTCTTCAGCGCTGACACTCCACGGGTGTAGATGCGGAACATTAGGGGGAAGTACGATCTGCTCCTCTGGTTGGGCAGAAAATTCCTTGTCCTGCCGTTGATAATGAGCGTGTCCCGTTATGACGGTAAACGTTTCAGTAATTGTTGGATGAAGGTGCAAAGGCGCAGAGCCCTTGCCGGTGAATGGCTGAAAGACAAATTCGGCTTCATATCGCTTGCCCTCAGTTTGTTGGGGTAGCAGAGTGAAGCGTATCTTCAACCCAGCCATCGGGTTCTCAATCCATTCTCCTGCTTGGATGCGGCGCATCATAGTCTCCTTGGTGATACTTGCAGTGGGCAAAGCTCTCTAAATTAGCCTAATAGTTTGTGTTAACCCTGCTCACTTCTTTGCGGGTAGTGCAGTGAAGAGTGTAGACTCTGCGGGGAGCAGAAAAACTCGTAGCCCGAAATATGACGGATTGGGAATAATTAGGATTTTCATCGAGCCTATCGACGACTTCCCATCGGCTTTTTCTTGCTCGATAGGTGCGGCTCGCCGCCACTGGGAGGCAGGATCGCCTCGTCCTCCGCAGCGACCCAGATATAAAGTGGCTTTGCATTGCCATCCTTGTGGGCTTTTCCCTTGTAGCGTCGCACATGGAATCCGCAATTTATCAGGAGCTGCCCGAAAACCTTACTCGGCTCAGACGACCAAATAGCCAGACTCCCTGGTTTACGTAACGCGCGACGACAGGCTTGAATTCCAGTTGAACTGTATAGACGCTGATTGCCGGAGTCGGTTATCGCACTGGGACCATTATCGACATCCAGCAGGATTACATCGAACCGGTTGGATGATTGGGAGATGAGCTGGAAGATATCGCCAATAATGAGTTCTGTGCGTTTGTCGTTCAATGGCTGAGCGTTGAGCTCTCCTAGATATTCACGATTCCAGTCGACGACAGCGCTCAATAGTTCACTTATAACCACAGTAGCGTCGGGACCAAGCATATCCAGAGTTTGGCGCAAGGTATAACCCATGCCCAAGCCGCCAATAAGCACTCGGGGCGCCTCGCGTCCAGACAAATGTGCGCACCCTAACCGCGCTAATTCTTTCTCCGACTCATGGCGGCGACTATTCATTAATCCCTGACCATTGACCTTGATCAGAAAATCCCGGTCATGCTGATAAAGCTCCATCTCTCCGCCATCCGGAGTCCGGGCTGTGGCTAATTTTATTTGCGGTTTCATATGTTTTCCTAGGCGTAGACAATGTTCGGGAGCAGAAAGAACTCGAAGCCAGAAAATGCTTGAAAATCGTGTAAATGCCTGCACGTCAGCTGCACGCTGTGATGGGCAGCGTTGACATTTTCTTTTACTCTCTTCGCTCAAGCTCATCAAGTGTCGGCTTTTGGAAGAAAGTAATCCAAGGCTTCATCGCTTCCTCGGAAATAATGAAACTTTCCTGTGCAGGCCGCGAATTCCTTTTCTCAAGCCGCCTCAATAACTCATCCTCCGGCACATCTAGATAGTGTACTTCGCTACTGGCCCCAAGTTGCTTCGCACGCAACCGATAATCTTCGCGTTCTTCTCGCGCCCAAAGACCGTAATCGAGGATAACATTTGTCCCCAATTCGAGCGCCCTACTAGCTATATTCCAGAGTTGAGCCTCGATTAGGCTATGCCGAGCATCGTGTTCTGGTTCTTCTGCATCTTGACCAAAGAGACGTATATGCCACTCATCAAGGTTCAATCGAAGCGCCAGTAGTTCATGTTCAAGCTTTTGTGCTAGCGTTGTTTTCCCTGAACAAGGAAGCCCAACCATCAAATGGAGAGTAGCCATACTTCTTACTCCTAAAAGGTTATCTAGAAGCTGCCCAACGGTTTGCGTTAGCGGCGGGTTGCCACGAGAACCAGCCCACGAAACGGAATAATGTTTTCGAGCGGGAAAAGGCCGCGAAACGGAATGTGGCAAACCGTCCGCCTGCACGCTTGTTCGGCGCAATTGCGACGAGCAACTATGGTTTCGCTTGAAAGCCAATTTTGACAACCAACCAAATTAACCACAGAAAAGCCTAACTGACCAACACCCACACCGCAGGAAACAAAAAAATGCACTTTCCTAATTTTACATAAACATCGTCAAAAGGTGACAAGCACCAAGTCGTCCAAGGCCTTTTCCAACGTGGGAAAGATGAATGTATATCCAGCTTCTAGTGTGCGCTTGGGTCTGACATTTTGACCTTCAAGCAATATGGATGCCCGGTCTTTGCCAATGAGTGTTGTTACCAACCATTTCGGGGCTGACCAAACTGCTGGACGTCGCAATTTCTCTGCAAAAGCATATGTGAACTCACGATTACTTACGATGCCCGGCGACACCGCGTTATAGCGACCATTAGCATCATTAGAATCAATGAGATGTTCAAACATGCCTACTACATCGTTGATGTGAATCCATGGAATGGGTTGGTATCCATGCCCCATGACTGCCCCCAGTCCGATGCAAAATGGTAATCGAATGATCGGTAAAAATCCGTGTGCCCGCCCAGTTCGCCAAAGTTTTCCAAGATAAGACGTTCGTTCAACAGCACCGAGTACAACTCCGAGTCGTATGCTGATATGTCGGATGCGTGTTTCGTCAATCTCGTTAGCGGCTTGCTCCCAACGAGCAACCAGTTCTGCTGGAAAATCAATGCCCATCGGTTCAGAGTATTCGTCAAGCTCTGGATAATTTGATCCTGTCGTGACTTCAGCTGTGCCATAATAACATTTACCGGCAGTGGAAATAAACACCGAAGGAGGCTGTTCCATTGAGTTTAGCGTACGCACCAATGATTTGGTAGTTTCTACCCGCGACTGTATTACTTCTTGGCGGTATGCGTCATTCCAACGCCGTCGAATGTCGAGAATATGCTGACCAGCAAGATTGATCACAACGTCACATTTTGGAATATTGCCGTTGTCGATATCGTTCCAAGTGATGCGGCCAGGCCCAGCTGTGCGTGAGATACATGTGACCATATCGCCGCGTTGACGAAATCGCTTGGTTAATGCTGAACCAATAAATCCGCTACCACCTCCAATAAGAATGTGCATTTTGCCTCCAGTAACTTTTACACAACAAAAATATTTCAGGAAACGATTAAAGGTTGAGCGGTGAATAACCAAAACCAAAATCTACTTTATTACCAGTCGCCCAAGATCGTGAAGCCAAATGCCAATTTTAGAGACAACCAAACCGCAAAAAAGAATTACGCGCCAGCGCCGAACGGTTTGCGTTACTGGCGCTGGGCGGACGTGGACTCTGCTTGGGAGCCGAAAAAACCCGAAGCCAGAAAAATGCTTGCCGTAGGTGCCGCAGAATCCCCAGCGTCTAGTGCACGCTGTGTTAGCCCGCTTTTTTCTTGTAAACCTTCTTGAGTTTTGCAAGCGGCTGAACTGGATTTTGCACAACACTAAAATCAGCTAAAAGTATATCGTCAATCCTAACAACACATTCTTTCCCGTTGTATTGCTTGCCTGTAATGTGATTGCACTCTACATAATCTTTCTTGCAAATAAAACAAGTTGACTTGCGAATTATCCCACCAACGCTGAAACCAGTAAGATCATCATATTGGATTCGCAAATGAGTTTGTTCATCTAAAATTTTCGCTCCCTCAATCTTCACACCTGTATCGTCCTTGAAAACTCTCTCTGCCCACCCAACTATTTGACTTGCATGCTCAAGATATATTGGATAGGGGCGAGAGGGGTCAGGTGGTTGCAATTTTAGAGAGTCTCCATATTGTTGTGCTCGGTCATTAACCGATGAGAGTATAGCCTGAAATCGCTCCTCGCTTATGGGCTCACCGCGATAATTATATCGAGCCTTGCGCCCATTTTCATCAAACTCAAGCACCATATTCACTTCATCATTAATTTCTGGCTTGCGTTTTAAGTTGTCGTAAACCCAACTCGATAATAAATTCACAAGGAAAGACAGAGATACGCCTACAACCAAAGCAATAATAGGGTCGGCTAAAAACTCTCTTATACCCTTTTCTGCCAAATAAAATAATTTCGTCCTGTTTTCAGGCTCAACAGACACCTTATATCCCTCACTACGAAGCATCTTTATGAGGTGTAAGGTTTGACGCGATACAACACGCAAGCCTGGATATCGCGCTTCGTATGGGTTATAAGAATGAAAGGTAACTTGCGGTTTTGATTTTTTTCGCATCGACTCTGATTTGGTATTGAGAACTTAGTGAACTGTAGGAAAGTGCGGGCTAACTATGATTTATACAGCGATGTGCTGTATAACTGCTTATGTACAGCATTATACGCCTATCTTTTTTCGACAACAAAAAAGCGGATGAAGGCAACTTCGTCCGCTTTTACTATTCATCTACTCTCTATTTATCTTCTTCCACCACGATCACCGCCGCCGCGATTTCCACCGCGATCGTTGCCCCGTCCGTTGCGGTCACCACCCGGGCGTGGACCACTGCTTCGGCGGGGACCATCTTTCTCGCGCGCTTCTGCGGCTGTCCAGCCTTCGAGCACGGCTTGACGGGAGAGTCTGATCTTGCCTTGCGGGTCAATGTCAGTCACCATCACGGTGATCTCGTCACCCATGCCCACCACATCTTCCACTTTGTTCACGCGTTCGGAAGCCAGTTGTGAGATGTGGACGAGTCCGTCCATGCCGGGGAGAATTTCCACGAACGCGCCGAAGTCCGCGATGCGTACGACTTTGCCAGTATAAATATTTCCGATCACGGCGTTCTCACCGAGACCCGCGATGCGTTCCTGCACGCGCTTTGCGTTCGCGGCATTGGTAGATGCAATATACACGGTGCCATCTTCTTCAATGTCGATCTTTACATCGTTCTCTTCCTGCAAGGCACGGATATTCTTTCCGCCTGGTCCGATCAATGCGCCGATCTTATCCACCGGGATTTTCACGGTA
>WNFL01325584.1_pt1 | contig 18666 bp, 12 predicted proteins | sample 5400361 | NCBI WGS metagenome assembly WNFL01 (sample SAMN13153351, study PRJNA577476) | soil metagenome | isolation source: 40 cm soil on Douglas fir-dominated hillslope | place: USA:California | collected 2013-09-17
TGGAGGGTCTCCGCCGCTCTAACAACGCTCCGGCCACTACTGATTTGAAGCACATGCTTCATATAGCACAGGACCATTTTAGGCAGCTGCACACTCCTCAAGCTATGGATATGTTGAGATCTAAGTCTCAGCTTGCGTTGCTGGCAGAGGTTGCTGTGGAATATGGTGATAAACCTGCTCCTGGCAGTGTGGTTTCTGGGAAGTTTACATTGACTGAAGTCATGGACTTGCGTTCTCAAATGCCTAACACCGCTCCTGGCCCTGATGGGCTTCCTTATGGATTTTATAAGACCCTGGCCTCCAAATTGGATTTGTTAATTAAATCCAGCAGTAATGTGGCTTCATTCTGGGATGTGTTTACGTCGTTGGCTAATGAGATCAAGTTGAATGGTTCTAACCATTGTAATTTCAAGTTGGCCAAACCCAGTCTCTTCTTTAAAAAAGGTGACCCTACTCTTGTCTCCAATTACCGCCCTATCTCGTCTATGAACACTGACTGCAAAATGTACACTAACCTTGTTAACAGAAGGATTAGTCCTTGGGCAGTTACTAAAATACACCCTGACCAAGCTGGTTTTGTGCCTGGTAGATTGATCACTGATCACACTAGACTGGCTTCTGAGGTTGCTCACCTGTCCAATTCCACTGGTACCGATGGTTACATAATCAGCCTGGACCAGGCTAAGGCTTACGATAAAACTGATATAGCTTGGCTTTTAAGGGTTTTGTCAGCCATGGGTATCCCTGATGACCTGATCTCTTTAATCGAGGATGTTACACATAACTGCCATACTAGAGTTCGGATTAACAGCGGTTTGAGTCCCCCTTTCGTGCTTAATGTGGGTCTCAGACAGGGTGACCCCCTGTCCCCCATTCTGTACGATTTCAGCATTGAGCTGCTGGGTATGCATATGAGAAAGCATTTGATTGGATTATCATGCTGTGGTCTGCCCCCGGCTAGACTGATTATGTATGCTGATGATATGAATTTGTTCATGTCCTCTAAGGAGAACTTTCATCTTATCCGGCAGGTTATGGTGGATTCATCGCTTGCTATTGGTTGTAGATTCAACTTGGACAAAACTGACATCCTTGTGGTTGGCTCCTTGGAACACCGTTCCATTGGTCGTCACGAGGAGGTTACGGATTGCTTTGAAGGTGCCTACGTGCTTCCTGGTGACTCTCCTTTGCGGATTTTGGGTGTATGGGTTAACAGCCCTGATCGCGCCACCCCTCGTTGGAAACAAATCACTTCCCACATCAAGAAGCTTGTGTCTCAATGGAACTCTATTGGCGCCTCCTTGCTTAACAGGGTTGTTTTGGCCAAAGCACTAATGATGTCCAGGTGTTACTACCTATTGGATGGTAATGGTATCCCGCCTTCTATATTGCAGAAATTGAACAACATCATCCATTGCTTTGTGAGAGGCTCTTATTCTTCTGCACCTTACAGGTTGTTGGACTCACCTTTGTCTGACGGGGGTTTGAATTGTCCCTCTTTGTTTAACCGGGCTTTGGCATATGATGCCAAGTTTATGTCGGATCTCATTTCTGGTCCGGCCACCACTCCGTGGCAAGCTTGGACGTTCGCCGACTTGAACCTCGCTTCTGTGTTCAATTCATCCTCTAAAAAGCGGGATTTCTCTGGTCATCTTAACCCTCTTCTACAGTCATGTCATTGTCGTTATACCAAGTTACAGCCCAGAGTATGCGCCACTTGGAAGTCCATTCGGCATTTGCATTATGACATTAGATGCTCTTTCCCTTCCAGTGCTGCCGTGTCGGATATGCCTTCCATACTACACCCTTCCCGGAGGCTGTACAAGGTTGCTAAACTCAATTGTCTGGTTTCTACTGGCCTTTTGACCGTTAACCATTTGGTTGATCATCGGCGCATCCTGTTGTCTAATAAGGCTCCCCGCGCCCGTAAGAGGCTGAAGTTTATTGACTCAGATTCTTCGTCTGATGAGGATGAGGATGGTTACGCGCCCCCCCCTGGATCCGGTCAACCCCGGTCAACTCACACTTTGCATAGATCTTGCATTAAGGGTGTTATGTCTATGTTACCCGGAATTGATACTGATAAGCTGTTGGCTCCACACATGTGCCGCAATCTACTGAACGACTTGGATTCTTCCTGTTGGCAGGTTGGAGGTAACAGACCGACCAACCATATGTCCGGCCGTCATGTGCGTATTTGGCCCAACATGAATAACGCTTTAGGGTGCGCTAGAATTTTATCTGGTTCACACTCTCTCTTGGCCCCAAGCAAGCTAATTAGGCTGTGGACGACTTACCAGCTGGACAATAACCCGTCCAAGTTCGGCCCTTACCCTGCACATAATCTGGCAGTGCATGATAGTATTGCCCCCACTGCCCTCTCCTCCGTCAGGTTATGGACGGATGGATCAGCATTTAACAATGGCCTTGATTCCTGCATAGCTGGTGCTGCTTGGGCTTCTTCTCACAGTGCTACAGGATCTGCTAGGCTCCTTGATGCGCCGTTATCCAACAATGTTGCTGAAGTTGTCGCTGTGGTGTTGGCCCTTTTATCTTGGCAGCACAGCGACGTGCTCATACATACTGACTCCCATTATGTATTGAACTTGGTTAACGGTCAGCTCCTCACCATGGAGAGAGACAGGTGGTCTGATGGCCGCATCTCGTTACGACCTCCCCGGCCGTGGGACACCCCAGCTTCCCATGATATGCCCGATATTGTTTCCTCCGTTACTCTCTTGCATTATCTTTTGTACTTGCTGCGTAGCCATGATGGTTACGTGGAGTTTAAGTGGGTTAAAGCCCATGACGGGAATGTGATGAACTCCCTGGCTGACGAACTGGCTAAACAAGCTGCATTGTCTTACTCTCATATTTTTTCTTTGGCATCTATTTCGGTTCCGCCCAATTGGGTGGACAATGGTCCTGTGCTGAACCATCAATTGTTGTCGTTTTTGACCAGTTCTATCGTTGATGACACCGTCTTGCACCCTGTTATGGGGGATAAATCTGCTGATTTTTGTCGTAGATGGGGCTCCTGGGCGTCGGGCTTCTCTCTCAGTTGGATGGATGTTACTCATCATATTCCTAATCTGTGGAAGATCAACATCCCAATGCAGCTCAGAGATCTGCTTTGGAAAGAAATTAACAACTCTCTTCCTTTGGGTTGCACTTGGGCCTCTAAAGTTAAGTGGGGACAATTGTGTCCCTGTAATGAGCGAGTTCTGAATATGCACCATGTGTGGGTCCGGCCTAGATGCGAGTTGACTAATGGCTTACGCGCTAATCGCTGCCGTTGCGGTAGTATACTGTCCTTAGCTCATATTTGGAAAGGTTGCCCGTCTTATGACATGGAGCCCTTTTTTTCCCTCCTGTGGACGAAGATCAAGTCTCTGGTGTACTTGAATTCACCCACTACTGACCCTGATAATTGGAAGTCAGGTGACATGTGGTTCCCTCTTTTATCTCTGCGGTCCTTGGAGCTCGGTCCAGAAGTTCCGGAACTTAATAGGAAAATTCTTGGTCACTCCAGAAAAGCGCGTGAGTGGGCTATGGGCTCGCTCCTTTGGTTTACTTGGCGCATGCGTATGAAGGAAGTACATTCATCTTCCATGACCTTTTCTCCCCACGATAAAGACTTTCAGGTCACGCTGTCAAGTTACATGGACGAGTATGAGCCTTCCTTGCAGGAGGTGAAATTTGCTGGTATATTATAATTACTAAATACTGACAAGAGCTGTATGGCTGTTGCCGCCCATCCTCTGTTTTGACAGCGTGCGGGTTGTACCGTTTGCAGGTGTTGGCTGTTACTCCCCTAACGGTTCTACTCCGGTTCTACTCCATCTGGGGTCCTGCCTATTCGACCCGTCCCGTATGAGAGCCATCCGTTTACTGAGTTGGGGGGGATTCAATGCCCCTTCTGGCTTGACGGGGACGATAAACAACATTTGGGAGGCCTGCAGTACACCGTCCTGCATGATTGCTCTGTGTACGCTTTGTGCTATAAGCTTTGCGTGACAGGTGATATGGCTATGCTGGGCTGGTGTCCCCCAGGGGTTTTTGTGGGTATTGTCCACCTGCGGGTGCCTGAGTCCCACACTTGCTGGCCAGAGTCAGAGTATAGGGGGGGCTGGACTCTGATTTGAGGGCGGGCTGCGGTTCTGGAGTGATCAACACGTGTTGTCGCGCACAGTCTTAGTCCCACCATGAGGCTGTGATGGCCGTTGATGGTGGACGCTGTCGTGCGCTTCTGGCGAGGAGTCTTACCGGCCTGTCTGTCCCAATAGAGTTGGTCAAGGTCTTCCTGTTTTCTCTGTGTAGTGAACCAGTGGTCCTCGGGCCCGATTGATCCCCGGATGGGGGGCGGCCTTCGGGCTTGGGTCGTTCACTGTCCTGGTGCTCCAACAGCAACGGCGGCCATAAATGGCTTTCCTCTGTGAAGTCCGCTGGAGAGCTCTAGAGAGTACGGATCATTCGTCGTTGGTGAGACGGCTTTGGGCACTGAGTTGACTCGATCCTCGTGAAATCCCGTTGCAGCATTTCCGTCATGTCGGAGAAACACCTCTATACACGCACATTCACCATTGAGTGGAGTGTACGTATTGGGGAAATAAGGGACATACGGGCGTTGTGTTGGTGTCCAAGTGTGACTGTCTTGCGTCTGTACTTCTCTCTCCACATTTTCTACAAACAACCCCAACGTATACGCCCGATTTGGAACGCCTTGCAGTGTTATTTCTGTATGTTAGCCAAAATGAGCGGTATGGATGTAAATTGGGGTGAAGCGCCGCACGTTCTAGATACAGGCTTGGAATCTTCATCAGTGAGAATGTACGCGGCGCTGTTTAGTCGTCGAGGGTGCTCACAGGTTCTCTTTCTTGGGATCTTGAGTCCCCATATTTATTCGATCACTTTGAGGTTGAGACGTAGAGTGGGTCGACGTGCTTGACGGCTGTCAGATAATCGAAACCAAATCGAACGCTCTCCATTGAATAGTTGAGTAGAATAATCCCATCTCAACCCTCGAAATAGACATGACGAGATACAGTTGTTCCACGGGCGGCGTTGGTAAGCTGATTCTTGCCATTTCGAGAAATACCGTCTTGGATGTACTGGTAGATCTGATTAGGAATGAACTCCTTCAGACACACGTGAGTTTTCCTACGGTAAAGCCGTAGAGAGGAAGGAACAATATCAATAATGCTGAGATTTCCATGTAAACACTGAGGGAAGACGAAACACCCTTTGCTTGGGGTTTGGGAATATTTCATACATCCGTAATCCTCCTTCCTTAAACGCTTCCAGGTCAGGGAGGAAATTTAGACTACAAGCGCAGCGTGCGCGAACGGCACAAATGCCGAAGAGAATGCACATATACGCTTAAAGCGGAACTGTCTCTGGAACGCGATCGAACACAACCGCCCCATCGGACATTCTTTGCCCCCTGTTTATGGTGCATCCTATTTGGGCCTGAAGGGTAATCTTGATATGGTAGCTCTCCTTGAAATCAACCGACAGAACGATGAAAGAAGGGAATTTGCCACCATACCTTGACATTGGTCATCGCATCAATCGAACAGGCGTAGGGCCATCTCAGTGATTACGTGTATTGAAGAATGAGAGACTATAATGCAACCCTGAAACTACCCTTCCAGACAGTCTGGTCCATCTTGAACAATGATTGCGAACAGACAAACTCCCCACCGCTGCGATAGAGTAAGACCCGGATTTTTTGCTCGCGTTAGTCTGGCTTGCGATGCTCCACAATTGGGTTCCAGATGCTACGGCATGTCGCCACTACGTTTGCACAACGTTGCCTGATACTTGTCTGCTCTCTGACCCCACCTTACACCGACTCACCACCAATTGGAGCGCGATAGAGGAGCAAAGTTTCGATCAAGAATACGTTTTAAATATGTCTTAAATTGCCATCTCATACTCTCCAGTTACATGATGCGCACGCACCCCAACCACTCCCTCGTCCCTCGCAGCGAATATCTACATATCACCGAATGCTTAGAGAGAAGTTCTAAATGAAGACATTCCTCCAGGATAATTTTTGAATATTGTCTGACTAGCCTAGTTCCCACCGGTCGGTCCAGAGGCTCAATGAGAACGTTCAGTGCGTTCTATGGAAAGCTAAATATCCAGAACCTCGCACCGTTAGTAACATAAGGCATATGTCGGCCTTTCGATTCCCCGCCCAGGTCTTACCATTCTTTCTGTCTCGCGACCACAAGACAAGTATGCTGCTAACCATAAGCATATAGTTCCCTGGCACAACATATACTACCTCCCAGAATACTGGTGGTTCTACCGTAGAGTCTTACTACCTCAAAAAGTGTCGACAGACCCAACACACGACGAGTTGAGAGAGAACCGTGAGGGAACCTCTCATTGAGTCGCGAGCTTTATTTAAAAAGTAAAAAGCTCTCCTATCTATATACGTTACCTGTCCCACAGGAGACAACAAACAAGGTAAAATAACAAATCCAAAGTGTGTTCAGTCATATACCATCAACAAAGTCCTTTGTACGGCAGGGAGGCCAGTCGGAACTCACCACCGATCTTGGAAAACATCGGCCAAAGACCTTCGGTTGCAAAATGATGGTCCAGACAGTCGATTATAATGATATACGGATCTGTGGTAGGACTTCGTCTCAGCGAATACAAATAATACAGCCGATATAATATATACCTGTAATAGGAATGGAATAGAAGCCATACTTCATTGGATCTATGGAATAACTTTTTCGGCTCGGGATGTAGGACCGATTCGCAGCCAAATAGGGGCCAGATCCTATATGGAACTCTCCATTAGACCTACCCTGCATTCAAGATAATTGTTTGCCTAGTAGCTCGCAATCGCGCGTATTTCTCGGGTGTCTATAACATAGCTTTCCAAGATCATTTGACAAAGTGCGCCTACGGCCTTGAGAGATAACGTCGGGAGAACGAATCCAGCCAGCAAAGGCTCAAAGATGTCAGCACGTCTATCTAGGAAGTTCCATTGTAAGCTTTATTTCGTCAAAAGAACATAGGGAAGGATATTTAGTGTTTTTCGGTTGTGTTCTATGATCACACCCCTCTCCTATGCGATCTACGTTCTGGTCAGATGGCCCTTCGGTAGATTTCCATCGTGAGCGAGTCAAAGTTTCAAGTTCTTATGTATTACTGGTGAGAGAAGGTTAGGCCAACGTGATTGCAAGTGCATGGAGCTGCGCTAACACTTTTCATGGGTTGTCCGAATTCTCATTAACAAGCCGTAACCGGACAAGAATAGTTCAAAAACATTGTAAATTAGGTAGCTATTCGCGTATGGAAGAACAGATGTGGAGAGCGAGCTGTTCACATGGGGAGAATTTTCGACTGCTTTGTGTACTGCTTTCTCCATCCCAATGGCGAAGCAAATAGGAAGAGCGGCTATGGTGGTAAGTGTGTCAATGGGTAGTATCCACGTCCGTACTGACGTTTCTTATTGTATCCTTCAAGCGACTGCTCGTCCCTGCGGGTAAGGCGGCTCCAACGCCTCCTGTTGGTCCTGCTCTAGGAGCTAAGGGCGTCAAATCGATGGATTTCTGCAAGGAATTCAATGCTAAGACTGCACATATTGAACCTGGCGTACCAATACCCACCGTCATCACTGTCAACCCCGACCGTACGTTCACATTCATGACAAAAACGCCGGCGACTTCGTATTTCCTCAAGAAAGCAGCTGGGATCGAGAAAGGTACTGGAAAGCCTGGTCATAGTGTCGCTGGGACTATCTCCCTCAAGCATGTATATGAGATTGCGAAGATCAAACAAACCGACGAACATATGAGGCACCTTCCTCTTGAGTCAATTGCACGCACAATCATTGGTTCAGCGAAGACACTGTCTATAGAAGTGGTACCGTGAAACGTCGAAGCCGCTCATTATGCGAGAGGTGAGTAGAAGCGGTTTGTCGGAAAAGACACTTAGTCTCAAATTCTTCACCAGCGTTTTAACGGTCTACTGGAAGACAGGATCACGTTCTCAGCACGGGACTTGTGTTTGCTCCTGCGAAGGGCATGGCCGTCATTGACTGCCAAATACGTCGAAGAGTTGGAAGGTAGAGCGGCCGCTGAAAGGAATATAATCGCGTCTCCGTCTTGCAAACTGTTTATGTATTTCTCGCACCAGTTCTAAGTAGTAAATGTTCCCTCTGATCTGGGATGTTGATGGGGTGCTTGTTGAGAGACTACTCCTGACCAAAATTGGTCCTTTTCCGCTGGGAGGATGGGCACACAGCCTGGTCCAACACCGTCTCTCCGGACCAAGTCGTTCCCTCTGAAATTTCTGCTCGCCTCTTTTCCTCGTCTCTTATTGTACCGTTGTTTCGGTTCTCCCTGCCCATAACAAGAAGGAGCGACCCGACGCCCACCCCAAGGCGGCTTTCCAGCGCTCCTGCTGCTTGGATGAATACCTTCCGCCATGACTATCAGCCTACAGTCACCCCACTTCCACGGGGACACGGTCCAGAGTCACCGGGGAGACTGACGCTCTCCGTTATCGTCTCGGGCATCTGCCGGTCGAGCGATGGCGGAGACTCAAAGCGTTCCATCGTTCCATCAGGAAAACATTTGCTTGGTTACAAAATTAACTGTTAGTCTAATTGGTGGACTCTCATAGCCCTTCCAACGGCTGAGAATCGACGGGCAGGCCGAGAAAGGCAAGTCCTCGGCGCAACGCTCCTCAACGCGTCGCGTCTTGAGTCCACCAATATTCGTATACTACGACGTGTCTTCTGCACACCAGAGTGCATTATTGTGGACGCAGAAGCCTTGTCTCTCCCCTCTTTTGGCCATCTCACAACCTGTCAGGGGACCTAAATTGTATGCATTCATCCAAACCTCTCGTTCACCTGTTCAACCACAAAAATCCCGCTATAACGACGCGTTTATTTCTAAAGGACGACACTACAGTGCTCTGGTTTACTTGCCCCCCAATATGGAACGAAATCGGATTCGGTAATGAGTGTTCGTAATGGCCGTTGATCGCACGCCGCCTAGGTGCGACATAAAACCCTGGATGTTGTTCTGTGTGGTGCATCAAGTCCCTATCACGTCACACATCTGGTCCTTCTTGCGGCACGCGTTTTCTAGTTCGCCCTGGGCCGAACCGACGAAAATTTTCAATACACACGAGGTCCAATTACCGAAGACCTCCGGCACGATCTCAAGCGTCATCATTCGCGAAGAACAGCCATCGCTCTATTGACGCCTGGCTCATCTCCCTCCTGAAACGCCAGGGGGAGAGCCTCATTGCACTTCCTGGGCAGTTTCCGTCACAAACTGCGCAGTATTTCGCCTGAGTAGCTGTCTACGGTCCCTGTGGCCGCTAAACCAGCGCTTCCCCAACTCCACAAACCCTTCGCTTCTCTGCTCATATGCGCATATCTAGCCTTCCTGCTCTCACCCACCTGACATGACCACACGCATCGATATCCGCTTCTTCGGAGGGTCTCATGAGTCTAGACACCCCAGCTCTAGGTATAAAAGAGCCCCACAACTCGTCCCACCTCTCCCTCATCTGCAGTTCCCTGCTCTCCCCTCTCCTCTACTCGAGTTATCCACACCCCCCTCTTGCTCTATACGCCATGGACGAAGTTCTCTGCTGGACCTCTGCTGACCCCCGCACCTCCATCCTCTTCGGCGCAACTGGCAATGTTCAGTTCCGCTTCACGACTGTATGTACCTCTACTACTCTTCTACCGCCACGACCCTTTGGAGGGTCAACAGGCCGACGAGGGAAGACAGGCTCGCCAAGTTTGAATGGGCCCTCAATGGATCCTTAGGTCGAGCTACCTTGGGGCGGGTATGTATATGATCTCGTGATCGATACTGGTCGCTTCCCTGTTACTCACCGTCACTGACATGGAACTTGTCTGCGTCGTAGGTAAGCATGGCTGTCTCCGAGCTTCTTCGTCCGCACCCCACTTCCGTGGGACCGATAAGGTGAGCTGGCACCTTCACTGCCTCCGGCCCGTCGTGCTGATACTGTGCGCAGATTCTTCCTTGGCCCGGATGGGCAAGTTTACACGTGGTCACACAGTAGTTCGACTGGAGAGTGTGTGGTACGTCAGCCTCACTTCATCTGAAATCGCGCCCACGGCGACTTACGGAATACCATCTAGCTGAGCGACCCCAAAGGGCAACGAGTCGCCTTTTACCGCCCCGTTCGGCCTACTAGATACCATCTAGGAGATGTCTATGGCGAATTGCACTTCTGCTCTGGCCAGACGACGGGCGTGCTGGTGAGTCGTGTCCTCGTTGTCATCAATCGACCGATGCTCACACAGAATGACATCCACCCGCACGTTTTCGCGGTCTAGATGCACCCGCCGTTTATGGAACTCATCACTGCAACTGCGATGGCGTACCGTGTCTTGCTGCAGTGGGGCGTGTAAGGGCCAGAATGGCTGGATCCAAACCAGAATATTCGGTATTCGACAGCCGGACATCACAAAGAGACACATTCGTCTTACCGTCGCGTTTTATGCACTCCCTTGCTAGCCTCGCATTCTGTACTTCGCGCTATGTATTTCGATTGCACAAATGATAGGAATGGTTACAACTCTCGCTCGGGGCATTTGAGGCCTCCTAAAATTTCACCTATTTAACCCATAACGCTCCAAAAGTCGTAAAATAACCATTGAAACCCTATCTGGACTAGCGAGAACGGAATTGCTGGCTGAAAAAATGAAAGTCAGCTGCACCACCTGGGCGGCCCGCTGGCTTCGCGGCCCAATAACTACCGAACGGTGAGGGATAATCCATCGAAGAGTATAGCAGGACCATTGATCAGTAGATAAGTCTTCGGGGAGCCCAAAATTCCCCACCCTGAGGGGGTTTCAAAGTGCGGTTCGGGTCGCGAGTTGAGTTTGGGCGAGTAAACATAGCGCGCTTGATTGAGTGACTATGGAAGCATATTGCCGTTTTAGAATAGCTGCTTTGGCATGCCAACCGGGTGCCTTGCTGGTTCTGGGCGTAGCGGTGACATGAACCGCATTGGGAGATGAGTTGCCTTGTCGAAGGCATTCTGGTGGACAGCGTCAGGACTATGTGCTACCCAATCATGAAAAGACATGTGCGCGCAAGCCCCAGACATCGGGGCAAACCTTCCGCAAAAGGAAGGAGCGATCCGTGTCGCGAAAGCATCGTGGAATAAAGTACGAGAACGCGGCCGAGTGCCATTCATATTAGGCAAGTCCGCCCCTGTTTTTCGGTAAAGACGAAGCCGTCCCCATTTGGTCAACGCGTCCAACAGCGGTCCATAGAGATAGATGCTCAACTCATTCATCGGAGCATTCATATCGGATCAACGATTGGCAGGAATCAAACGGAAGGCCACGTATGACATATTCCAATGGTGTTATAATTTTAATGCTCCGTTGGCCTTGGGTAATATTATGATCTGTGTCGGCACCCTGCTCGTCAATCCCGGGCGCATACGGATCACCGCAGGGAAAGAGACTCGATGGACGTCTAGGTCAAGTACCACACGTACGAAATAGATATATCTATTTTTCTTTATCCGTCCCAATGGACGCACACCAAATCCCGCGCGAGCCAGAAGCGCCAGCCTGGATCGTACATGAGAAAACTTGATTGGTTGGTTGGTCACAGACGCGAATATTGATGAGTTATGCGTGGATCCAAAGGTTGGGCCCGGGGCGTTGCCATGAATTGGCTAAAATTCGGCATTGGGCAGAACTTACATGGCTTCGGGGGGGTTGCGACAGGCTTCTGGGGCCCACGGGCAATTTCTCTTGGATCGAGTGCTGGGTAGATATCAGTCGTCGTCAAGGATGCAGTCCAAAGTGAAGATTGACGGGACAGGCTGAGCATATTCAGTGAGAACCATGGACGGCGTGTCAAACAGAAGAGCGAGTGGCGAGTGTGGGACTGGGATGGGTGGAATGATAAGCCGTGGGTTCCCGTCACTGCATCGCGTCCCTCGTCCGACGAGGAACGCGGTTACCATGAGGCAGAGAAACTTGGTCAGATGCACCCACGCTCGCACGAATGCCAGCACACTGTGATAAGAGAAGGCCAACTGAGTCCTTGGGTGGAAGCTAGTGGAAGCTGGTGACCCCCCAAGCAAAGTCCTACGATCCCTTTTTCCCTATTTTGTGGCGCTTAGCAAGGAGGCCTCCTCCGAATGACTTGAGGGTGACCTGTCACCTGACAAGCAGTACGATGATGGTAGAGTACCGACCGAGGTGCAATAGAGGGCACGAGGCCCGAAGTCCCATATGGGCGCAAGTTTCACGTTTTTTTGCAATCGAGCTCAATACGAATACGAGGTGTAGGCTCGGCAGCTTGCGAAAGAAGAAGATTGTAGATTGGGATCGGGCCAATTCAACGTGCCAGACTTGTCGGGTCCTTTGGTCCAGGGGGGGGACATCTTGTTCAGTTGGGTACATTCATATCGGTCAGGACCGACCATTCAATCGAACCGTTGATTGAGTGGTTGTGATAGAGCATCAAACTTGTGGAGATCTGGGATCGGGACCGCGTTCAGCTGGTTTAGCTGGTTTGCTGGTTACTTTCCCTTTCCCCTTGTTCCGCACCGAAGCGGGCACGTCATTCCTTCCGGAAACGCTTGATGAAAACCAGGTACCAGGGTTAAACGCTTTCAGGGGACTGGATGTATCCGAAAAGTGATGTCGCAAAAAGAAGGCACGAAGCAAAGCATCCGTTTGGAAGCCATTCGCTGGGTGAGGGGGCTTAAATGACCGTGTGACACCGTACTAAGAGGATCGGCACTACCCTTTACGCAATCTCGGGTAAAGGGAACAATCCAAGGCATCGTTCTGGCCCATACGCTCCAAAACGCCGAAATATTGAGCGGTCGGCTGTTGGCCGGAGCAGAAACCATACGAAATTGAGTGCCCGGAGTACCCTTAACTGCTATTCGAGTCGACACACCGCGTGCATGTGCTCCGTGTCATCGAGGATCATTAATCGGCCAACTATTCACAGTCGATTAGAACTAGCTTTGGGTGATACAGGCTCTCTGAAGTTCGTTAAGTGTACGTACGTAACGCAAGCACGGGCCAAGCAGACGCGTCGAGCCATTCCGCCCAATGGCGCCAGATTGGTTTAAGCCTAAGAGTATTGGATAGTTACTTGCTGCACCACCGTAGACCGTACAGATTGATTTTGTACTTGACCGAATGGTAGTGGGGCTGCGAATTAGAGCGAATTAATATGTGGAATCAGGCCCACCTTGAGATCGAGGGGCTAACTTCTACATTCAGTAACGTGTTTCGATTTGCTGGCGGTAACTCGCACAACTCTAGGTAGTCTCCTCATCAACGCCAACATGCCCGGTGGGCGTATAGGCGTGAAGATCTATTCTCCCTCTGGCACCGTATAGCCAAGGCATTTCGCGTTACAGTCCAAGCGAGAGTTAGCAGATATTCCCTGAAATGGTGTGACCTCGTTTATAACAAAGAAGGCTCGCTAAGCGCGAATTGGATACCGTAGGTTGTGGCACAGGTAGTACAACGAAAAACCACACACAACTAAATTGTGAAGAACGGGATATGACGGTTCCCTGTGACAATAAGATGCCTTCCTTCTTTGTAAAAGGCGCAGTGCGTGCCTGTATGGCATGGTAATTTCATTGTTTGAAGTGGCTTCTTGGTATTACGAAGGTCCCAGAGCACCACATACTCTTTCTTGTCCTGTGTTGTCCAGCCATGCGCAAAAATCCTGTTTATCCAGCCACCTCGTTGGAAGCTCGAAGGTGTCGCTCGCTGGGAAACACCAAATAGCGATGTATGTTGATCGAGGGAGGTCCTTGGGTCGTATAATCGGAAGGGATGGTCCAAGTCTGACGTCTGCACAAGGTTGGTACACAAGGCGACAGAGGAACCAGACGAAATACCTCGAGTAGCAGCTCGCCTTGGTTGAAATGCATTTGATTAATTATATAATTTGCCTTTCTCGTGAGGGGGACGACGGTTCGCCAATATCTAATATCCGTTCCAAGTAATGAGCTCCCTGCAGCAGACCAAAGGACGTTGTCTCGGCCCATCGCGATTGTCCTTATAGCACTAGTATGACCCGCTGATAACCTCTCCGACTTGGCAATGACAGGTCGTTGGCCTTCTCTTCCAAAGCTCCATAGTTGAATCAAGCGGTCATGACCTCCTGTGATAAATGTGGTCGGAGTTACGGCCGCAATACTAGTGACCTTTGGTTGGTCCGTTTCTGGGACGGGAACAAGATTACGCCGGGTGGGTCGAGTCTATTGCTCACTCAGTCCCGTAAACTGAACCGGCAAGAAACTCACATCGCCGCCATGCTCGGTCACTACGCTAAATTGGTAGCTACCCTTCAGGTGCGCTTGGATGATAGTCTCGTCGTCCTGCCTGCAAACATCCCCAACAACAAAGTCGTCATCCTTGTTCGCACAAGTAGACCAATCCCGCTTCCAAAATCTGCATGAAATCGGTCAGATTTCGTTGCTGAAAACTTTCTATTTAAACTTACCTCCCCTCAGGATCGACCCACTGGGTATCCCCTATCATTGACACCCAGGCGACAGGTTGAGACTCATGAGAAGCAAGAAGTAGACGTCGCGCTCGCGTTATTGCATAAGGAACTCGTGGAAGAACAACTGGCATGTCCTCATTCAGATGATACTGCGCCGGTAGCAAGGACGCTGTCCGCGGCTTCTCTGTATTTGGCTGCTGCGACGACCAAAGGAGTGGCTCCTTAGCACCTTCCTTAGGGACTTTGCCAAACCTCCTTTCCCTTACTACAAAAGAGTGACCAGGAATTAGGTTTGCAACACGCACCGACTTAACCTTTGTCTTAGGTTGCGAAGTAGAGGGCGTACATCGGGCGGCATGACTGGGAGGGTGTGTGGAAGGGCTTTTATCACCCGAGGGAGAATGGGGGAAGTGAGGAGCAAAAAATTCAGACAGCATGGTCCATTCCCCCCCTCCGGAAATGGGATGGACAGGAATGGGATAACCTTCGGTTGAAGGAGTCGATCCTTCACTCGATGATTCCTCCGACTCCTCGCCCCCTGAACCAAGCGCTATTCTAGCGAGTCTGTCAAGGCGGGAACGCGGTCGAGTAGTGTGATGAGGTGGCAAAAAGTTCATGGTGACGGTTGCATCGATACTCTCGTCCGGGCTTGGCCCAGGGAGGTGTAGGTATGGATCGTCCGAAGTCAAGGTGGGCATGGGCTGAAGATCGAGAGGGTCTGGAACATCTTTGATGTCGAGATCCATTTGATCTGACATGTACTCATTGTTGTGCATGAAGAGGGTTTCTCTATTGACCGAGTCGACCAACTCTGCATTGATCGGCTTGTGGATGGAATGGTGGACAGAGGTATCATTGCTTGATCGTTCGTGTAGTTGACTGTAGGTTTCTCGTTGGTTCACATTCACGCAGGATGCTGATTGTCTGAGAAGATTTTCTGTTTGCTGGGTAAGTAAAGGCTGTCGGTGCGGTATATCATGAAGGGTTAGGTCGAGATAGTCGATGCCACCCATAGAGGGAAAAACATTTAGATTCATTGAAGGTGGTTCCTTTTTGCTTTCGGATTGGAAACGCTCCGAGGCGCTGATATCGTACTGCCTGCCAACTTGGCTTCAGAATTTGTGCAACGCGTGAACATCTAAAAATGAAAATAGGACACAAATTACCATTCTAGAGTTACTACACCATCTGCCCTATTTTGAACATATTAGCAAACAGCTGCGAACGCGAACCAGAGACACGCACAACCAGTGCGCGGTCGAAGCGACTTTATTCTCTTCTGCAAGGTGTCTTACAAGATTTCGAGTAAAGTCTTTACGTGCTCTATCTACATCCTGTGTATCTGCATCACGCCTACATGAATCTGGAATATTCTTTTCCCAATGCACGCCTCGCCTGTGCTTTGGAGTGGTGAACGGTGTTTGGAGGTATGAGCTCATGATCTCTTGCTTCAACCCTATTTAGGGTATTGTTCAAGACTTGGCGAACGTTTCTTATGGGTGCAATGGCAAAGATATGGTTCGGTAGAAGTGAGGCTTTGAACGCTGGTTCCTTCTACCCTTTGATAGTAACCATAAGATGTCTTCAACGTGTCAAGCTACATCCTATGACATGCTCCGGGAAGGGACACCGATCATGCGGATAGATTCAACACTTCAGAAATAGTACTAAGAACGCAACTGGATGAGGAAGCTATAGGTGTAAAAAGCTGACATGGTGACCTCCAGTCACTACCACCTCCTTCCCGCCCTTCCAAAATACACAGTGCGTCACAGCATGCCCTAATTCGAGTCTTTGAGTTGGGTCACTCGTCTTCCTTAAGTCCCACAACAGTAGCTGATCCACCTTTGTGACAGGATCAGTGAATCCATGCGCAAAAGTGGTATTGATCCACGCTCCTTTGCGGAAACTCGATGGCGACTTGTGCGGAGAAAGACCGAATTTGACCACGGGCTCGTCTTGAGCGGCATTGATCGTTCTTGTATCGTATACGCGGAAAGGTGTATCATGGTCCTGGGTCTGTGTGCTAGCGCATCAGTCATTACCCCCAAACGAATCCGCGCACGCACTTCGAGGATCAGAAAGCGCTGGTGATAATGAATTTGTGATATTGATCTGCTTGCTCGCGTGATTGGCTCCAAAACCGTCTGCATGGTACGGACGTCTGTGCCGAGAAGGTGATATCCCGAGGATGACCACAAAGTATGATCACCCATAGCTAGAGCATTAACAGCACTTTTATGACGTCCCTTGATGGCTTCGATACGGGTGACTTGAGGACCCTCTTCATCCGAAAGCAACCTCCAAAAGCGGATAATGTGCTTGTTGTTGCCAGTCACAAAGTCTCTATCTCCAATAGAGATTATGGTATTGATACCCGGACCGATGCTTGGCTTCATTTTAAAAAGATGGCTCCGCTCCGGCGCTTGCTACAACACCCAAATAAGTTAGCAACAAGGCATACTCCCGATTTAGTCGACGCACTGTACCACTGGGGGGCTTAATGACACTGAATCGGTAAGGCCCACTGATGTGCGCTTGAATATAGTACCCATCACCCAGACTGCACGCATCCGCAAGACGGAAGCGTTGATCGTCTGTGGCGGGCAGCGAGTATCGAGTTATTCGCGTGCTACAATTACCGCATATATCAGTGCAAGTGATGGGTACCTCTACTTGTACAACTTACCGCAATGTACCGTCAATAAAATGCATATCCCCAGGCATAGAGACCCATGCAATGGGCTTGGTCGAATCTGATGGGACCAAAAGTCGTCTCGCTCGTGCGAAAGGGGCCTTAGGAAGTGGTATGGGCATGTTCCTTGCGACCTTATAGCGAGGTACGCGAAGTTTCTCAGACGAACGAGTAACTGGCGGAGATTCCTCACGATGGACAGACACTCGAGATGAGGAACCAAATGATGAACCATCATCCTCGGAATCGCCGGAGTTCTCCATATCTATGTCCGTCGCAGGTGCGTGGCATTCATACTCCATCGAGATATCGGACTCGCTTCCTTCGCTATGAGGAGGATGACCTTTCGCACCACCCATGCCATGAGTATCGGTTAAGATGTCGCCGGCGGCGGATATGAGCGAAGCAGGATGCTTTGGTGGTCGATTTTGCTTGCCCATAGGACTGTCCTTGCTGGCACTGGAACTCTTGCCCGTACTGTCTTTAACTAACGGTGGAACCGCGGAGCTCGGGACCACCACACCCAGCCGTGATCCGACCACGGTGCTGGGAGTATCCGGAGTTCTGAGTGGGCGAAGGATGGAAGAATCGCTGTCATTATCGTCAATGTACCTTCTGCTCGGCTCTGGGGGGTGCGTAGATCGTGGCCGCTTATCAACGGATGAACCTTTGGTCCGGTATGAGGCATCGTTTTCTCTGGATGGCACACTATAAACACGGGGGCTTTGAATTGTTGGAAAAGAGTGGGGATGTTGGTTGGATGTTTGGCCTTGAGGAACTGCGCGGCGCATCGCAGCTCCCGCGGCAGGAGCAGGGGCTATGGATGCGCGCCCCAAAGAATGCGAGGAAGATGGATACTGAAACTTGTCTGATGGTTCCTCTTGATTTATATCTGTAGTAAGCGGAGCCCTTTGAGACTGCATTGCAAATGGCCGTCGGGCCGCAGAGGGCTGCGAGTTCCTCAAACTTGCGGTATTAGACCCGTATCGATGCGCCGAAGCCTGTGCATTCTCTGGAGAGCGATGCACAAACGAAGTCTTTGGTGGGCGTTTGGAATGCACTCGGGAGCGAGATCTCGCCATGCGGGAATCGAAGGAATTATATCTACCGCGAGTCCTTTGAGCGTTACGCTCGGCAGCCTCTATCGTTGACGTCTTGGAAGACATGCTGGGTGGCAAGGGTGCGGTAGACCGATTCATTGAAACCAAGTTGCCGTTCTGACGGTTTGGACGTGAATCGGAAAATCTCTGGGAAGCAGCCGTATTGTTGACCCTAACATTTGCGACTTCAATATCTGTGATATCGCTGCCGCGTGGCACCAATCCAAGGCCAAACCGTCTGCCCTGTGTGGCATAGATAGTAGGATCTGAGCGTAAGAACTTCGGCACTTACATCCAGCGGGCACCAACGACGACTTTATTTTCCTTGGCATATTGGGTAGTT
>WNFL01444305.1_pt2 | contig 18666 bp, 13 predicted proteins | sample 5400361 | NCBI WGS metagenome assembly WNFL01 (sample SAMN13153351, study PRJNA577476) | soil metagenome | isolation source: 40 cm soil on Douglas fir-dominated hillslope | place: USA:California | collected 2013-09-17
CTCTATATCACGAACGCGGGTAGCTCGCGGGTTCGCACAGTCGATCTGGTCACGAACATTATCCAGACCTACGCGGGCTCCTATTTCGGATACGATGGCGACGGCAACACCCTGCTCGCCACGCGCTTTACCGGGCCGCGATTTATTCATTTTGATTCCGCCGGCAACCCCGTGTTCGATGACGGCTTCAGCGGCAGAGTGCGTAAAGCGGCCGGCGGTATCGTGCAGACCATCGCCGGCGGCTATCTCGGAGATGGGAACAATGCCACACTGGCAGCGCTGGTATTCCCGGAGGCATTGGCTATCGACAAATCCGGCACGATCTACATCGCCGACTGGACTGGGAACCGCGTGCGAAAAGTGAGCGCGGGCAAGATGACCACGCTCGCAGGGGGCAGCATCAACGGCTATTCGGGCGACGGCGGTCTTGCAACAACCGCCATGCTGAATGGTCCACAAGGCGTAGCGGCGGACACAGTTGGCAATGTTTTCATCGCCGACACGGACAACTTCGTGATCCGCAAGGGAGATTCGACCGGCCATATCTCCACTTTCGCAAACAATCCGAATTTCAGTTTCTTGCTCCAGATGGCCACGGACGCAGCCAACAACCTGTACATCGCGGACGCCGGGGCCTGCGTGGTGTGGAAAGTCACTGCGGGTGGGGTCGTGAGCGTGTACGCGGGTGTCCTGTACGCTTGCGGCTATAACGGCGACGGCATTTCCGCTACCACGGCTCAACTCAACTACCCAAGTTCGGTAACGGTGGATGCAGGCGGCAATTTATTAATCGCCGATAACGGCAACAACCGGGTCAGACAAGTGACTGGTGGCGGGATCAGCACTGTCGCTGGAAATGGAGTATGCGATTACACTGGCGACGGAGGACCTCCGACTTCGGCAGAACTGTGTCCGTATTCTGTCGCAGTGAACAAGTCGGGCGCGATTTTTGTCGCAGACAATTTCCTGCGGGTCCGCAAAATCGCCGGCGGCACTATTACTACCTTCGCGGGCACGGGCGGCGTCTTCAACGGGGATAAGCTCTGGCCCCTGCTGACTTCTTTTGACGACCTGGTCGCTGTTGCGGTCGATTCCAAGGGGGGCGTTTACGTTCTGGACGACGTCGAACACCGCGTTCGGGAAATTAAGTAACGATTTCCCTGACCTCGGATAGCCCTCCTCACGGAGGGCTTTTTCGCTACCTACTCAACAATTACGATGTCGCCGCAATTGCTGGCGCCACATGGCGTAGTAGAGGCCTTTTTGATCGAGGAGTTCGGAATGGCGTCCGAACTCGACGATGTGGCCGCGTTCGAGGACGAAGATGCGGTCCGCGTGCATGACGGTCGACAACCGGTGGGCGATCAGAATGGTGATCGCTTCCTGATTGGTTGCAACCTCGCGGATGGTTCGACTGATTTCTTCTTCCGTCAGCGAGTCGAGAGATGAGGTAGCCTCGTCAAACACTAACAGCTGCGGATGACGTAGCAGCGCTCGAGCAATGGAAAGGCGTTGCTTCTCGCCTCCGGATACTTTTACGCCACCTTCGCCAATGAGTGTATCCAGGCCGCGATCGGCGCGTGACAGCAAACTGTGTGCGGCGGCTTGCTGCAGTACTTCCATACATTCTTCGTCGGTCGCGGTCGGATTCACGAACAGCAGATTTTCGCGGATGGAGCCCGAAAAGAGTTGTGTGTCCTGGGTGACAAAGCCGATTTTCTCCCGCAGAAGATCGAGGTCGACGCGGGTCGAAGGGATTCCGTTCGACCAGAAGCTTGACTAGCGTCGACTTCCCTGCACCGGAAGGGCCCACAAATGCAATCGTGTCTCCACGGGCGGCGCTGAAACTGATCTCGTCCAATGCGAGCTGAGACGAACTCTGGTGTTGGAAGCCAACCCGCTCGAACTGCAGAGTCATGAGTTCGTCTACTGGTTCGGGGCTAGCGGGCTTGGGATCGCGAGGAGTATCGAGGATCTGCTGGAAATTGTTCAGCGAGACTTCGGTCTCACGATAAATATTTATGACATTGCCGAGCTCCTGAAGCGGAGTAAAGATGTAAAACGAATAGATCATCAGGGAGAAGAATTGCCCGATGGTGATCTGCTGGCGGAAAATGAGGTAGAGCATCAGGAACAAAATGCTGGTGCGCAGCGCATTGACTGCAGTTCCCTGGATAAAGCTCAGGCTGCGCAAGTATTTCACTTTCTTCAGTTCGAGCTTGAGAATCTTTTCGGTGATTCCATTGAGCCGCACTACTTCCTGATGTGCAAGGCCGAGACTCTTCACGAGTTCGATGTTACGCAACGACTCCGTGGTTGAGCCTGCAAGGGCAGTAGTCTCGGCGACGATTGTCTTCTGGATCTTCTTGATTTTCCGGCTCAGCACCGAACTGATGATTCCAAGCATCGGGACGGTTATCAGAAACGCCGGCGCGATCGACCAATGCACGCGAAAGGCGTAAATCATTACAAAGACAACACCAATGATGGAGATAAAGATCACATTGATTGACGCGGTGATAAAGCGTTCCACGTCGCTGCGGACTTTTTGTAGTTTGCCCAGGGTTTCTCCGCTGCGCTGATCTTCGAAGACCTGGTAAGGCAAGTCCAGCGAATGACGGATTCCGTCCGAGTACATCTTCGCGCCCAAGCGCTGTACGATCACATTCGTGAAGTAATCCTGAAAATTTTTGGCTACGCGCGACACAAATGCCACGCCCACCGCGGCCAACAGCAGCAGACCGGCACCGCGGATGAATTGCGCCTGGGTGTACTGGTGATATTTAGTGGCGTATCCATCAATGACGTGCCGGAAAATGACTGGGTCAAGAAGAGAAAAAACCTGATTGGTCGCGGCGAGTAAGAGCGCCACAACAAAGAGCTTCCAGTACTGCCTGGCGTATCGGTAAAGAAGTTTCATGGTATCTATGCGGCTACATGGACAATGTCATATTAGATGGTTCAATGGTAGTTCCGATTCACGAACACGCCGGGCACGGGTGTTCACCCGACGCCGGTTGGCCGTGCGAGAACCACGCCTGAGCCTGGATTACCCACCAACAAATGCTCCGAAAACAGCAGGGTACGCCGTCCGTTGGAGAGAGAACCAAGCGAAGGACAGCGGAGTGTGAATCCCACAGAAAAGAAGCATGGCAATGCGGCGCAGATGTAAACGCTTACACTGGAATCAGGAATGCGGGACCGTGCTCGTAGATGAGCGCACTACCAAATGGGTTTCAATGCGGTATTCGCTTCCCTTCTCCGAATCTCCGCGAAGAATGCGATGCAGAGCTCCGAATGCCATTCGTCCGAGATCAGCTCGCGCTAAGCGAATGGTTGTCAGCGGAGGCTGGGTGAACTGTCCCAGGTCAATGTCGTCAAAGCCGACGATCGACAAGTCCTGTGGGACCCGAAGGCGCGTGTGGTGAATCGCGCGCAGCGCGCCGAAGGCCGTAAGGTCATTTGAGGTCAGAACCGCAGTCGGGCGCTTTTTGAATTGCAGCAGCCGGTACATGGCGGTCGCGCCGCCGTCGATCTTATGATTCCCTTCCACGATGAGGCCGCTATCTCCTGCAAGATCGTATTCGTTCAGGCAATGAAGGAATGCTGAACGACGGGTGCGGGCGGACTTGAGATTTAACGGTCCACTGATGAAACCGATGCGGCGATGACCGAGCGCGCACAGGTGGTCAACCGCTTCGCGTATTCCTTGGGCATAGTCCACGCTGATATTACTGATCCGGTTGCGCGCTTTTCCGACATCAAGAAACACCATGGGGATGCCGCCATGGGATAGCTGGTCGATCAGTTCCGGGTCCATTTCGGAGGTCATCAGCGCAACGCCTTCCACTTTTCGTTCCAGCATGCGCTGGACACAGGAAGCTGTGCGCTCCGGATTGTAGTTCGTGTTGGTCAGGATGACTTCGTAGTTATTCTCGAGAGCGACGTCCTCAAAGCCCTTCATCAGCTCAGGAAAAAAGGGGTTGGAGATGTCGGAAATGATCAGGCCGAGAAGACGGCTACGCCCCGAAGCCAGCGTTCGCGCGTAGGTGTTGGGATGATATTTGAGTTCCCGGATAGCGCGCCATACACGCTCCGCTGTCTTCTCGCTTACGGGCGAGGAACCATTGATGATGCGGGAAACCGTGGCAGTAGAAACCCCGGCTTTCTTAGCTACCTGCTGAATGCTCATTTTCCGTGGCCGCCATCAGGCGATCCGCCTCGCGACGCAGCATTATTATCACAAATATCTCTTGACAGGCCAATTCTGCGAGAGTAGGTTTTCATGAAAATGTAATCGCTTACATTTTCGCCAGTAAATGGGCTCGAAAATGAGCGATCATCTTTCGCCCTGAATTGTCAGGGGCGGTGTGGGGTTCACATGAAAAGCGGCTGCCTCGTAGCAGTGGCATTCTTGCTGATTTGCGGATCGGGAATTTCCTCCTGGGGTCAAACGGATCGCGGTACCATCACCGGAACGGTAACGGATTCATCAGGCGCGGTGTTGGCGAACGCCAAAGTTACGGCCAAAGCGACGAATACCGGAGCGGAGCGGTCCACGACTACTTCCGATGAGGGGTCTTACACGCTTCCTGAATTGCCGGCGGCGCCTTACGAAGTACGAGCGGACGCGAAGGGGTTCAAGTCCGCTACCAAGAGTTTGCAGCTGGGAGTGCAGGTCACAAGCCGCGTGGACTTCAAGCTGGCTGTCGGAAGTGGCGGTGAGTCCATCACCGTTACCGCAGAAGCTCAGGCTATTCAGACGGAGAGCGCAGTCACGCAGACCAATGTCAGCGAAAAGCAGGTGCGGGAGTTGCCTCTGCAAGTGAGCGCGGAGTTTGGAGGGCGCACTCCTCTCTCCTTTATCTTCCTTGACAGCAGCATCACTTCGACTACCGGGACGGGCGTTACCAGTCGTGGTACCGACGCGTCCACGTTTCGCGTCAACGGCGGCCAGGCGCAGGGAACCGCAATTCTCATCGACGGAGCCGGGACGCAGCGTGCTCAAAACGGTACGTTCTTTTCAGAGGTAGGACCTGGTCCGGACGCATTTCAGGAATTTACCATCAGCACGAGCAGTTACTCCTCCGAGTTCGGGAGCTCCTCCGGCGGCGTGGTTAACTTCACGATAAAGTCCGGCAGCAACGGGTATCATGGCGAAGCTTATGATCTGCTTCGCAACACCTCGCTGAATGCCAACAGCTTTATCAACAATTCCAACAAGCTTCCGCGTAACATCGATCGCGAAAATGACTTCGGTTTCAATGTAGGCGGTCCTGTGTGGATTCCCAAGGTGTACAACGGGAAAAATCGCACGTTTTTCTTTTTCAACTATGAGGGGTATCGCTTCACGCAGGGCGAGAACGTACTGCTAACAGTCCCAACCGCCAAAATGCACACGGGCGACTTCTCCGAGTTGCTCAGCGATCCTTATGTTGTGAACTTCTTCGGAGGACCGGTCTTTATTTACGATCCGCACGTTGACCCCAGTAACAGGACGGCAATCCCCGGCAACCGGTTGGATCTCTACACGAATCCGGTCACGGGTCTTTCTGTGATCGACCCGGCAGGGCAAGCAATACTCGACCACTTTCCGATGCCGACCAGCGACGGAGTGTTTCACAACTATCGCGCATCTTCGATCATCCCGACCACGATGAATAATTACGTAGCCAAAATGGATCAGGTGATCAGCGAGCGGCAACATCTTTCCGGGAGTTATTCGTATCGAACGCAGGATGCAATCAAGGGTGGATTTCCGCGATTTCCTTTGCCGTTTATAGCGCAAGACGTCTGGCACCAGATCTTCAAGTCACATTTTGCGCGGGCACAATACGATTTCACGGCAAGCCCGAGATTGTTGAATCACCTGAATCTTGCCTGGAGCCGGACGGAAGTCGCGAACACGAACACGGGTATCGGCCATATTCCGTCGGTGGAACTTGGCTTCCCCGCCGATGCTACTCAGAACGTGGCTTTCCCTCGCGCCGGCTTTCCTGGATATGGTCCTATCGAAACATCGTCCGATCCGCGCGCGTATCAGAATATCGGCTCCACTTTTTTCTCGGATCATCTTCCCGACAACACCGTGGAGGCTACAGATACCGTCACCTGGATAAAGGGCCGGCATGCAATCAAGCTTGGGGGCGACCTTAAGTGGCAGCAACTGAACGTGACACAGTTCATCGATCCCGGTGGTACGTTTAACTTCCGCAATGACCAGACGGCTTCCGATAAAGATCCAAACCAAGGGCAAGGAGGCGGCGGCTGGCCCATCGAAAGCTTATTAACGGGCGCGACTGAGTTCTCTTTCGTCAACATTCACTCGGTCAAGCCGGCCTGGCGCTACTTCGCGCCATCGTTTTTTGCTCAGGATGATATCAAAGTTACGCCGCGCCTCACTTTGAATCTGGGAATACGTTACGAGATTCCTTACCCTCGCGTTGAGGCCCACAATCGGATGCGTGGGTTCGATCCCACCGTTCCGAACCCTGACCCGCTGATTGCTGGAGCGCGCCTGGGCGCCCTGGTCGGAGCCGGCGGACAAGGCGGCCTTAGCGCGAGAAACCGCGGCTTTGTAAATCCCGATTACGGCAGTGTGGCGCCGCGTTTCGGGTTCGCGTACTCGTTGGATCAACACAGCGTGGTTCGCGGCGGAATCGGTATCTACTATGCGCCGCTGCTCGCTAGCGACATCACTTCGGGGCTGGAGGGCTACAACACAACCATGTTGCGGACTCCCAATGGCCGCCAGGCAAACTCTTTCCTTAGTACCTATCCCGCCGCCCCGGTTCCCGATCCTAACGGGCAATTTATTGGTAGCGACGTAGATTATTTCGATCCCAATTTCAAGACCGGGCGCACGTTGCAATACAGTTTTGACTATCAGCGTGAACTGCCCGGAAACTGGGCGTTCTCAGTGGGGTATATTGGCAGTCATGCCACCCGCTTGCGATCAAATTTCAGGCGGCTGAATGCTGTGCCCTTGAATGCTCTGAAGCTGGGCTTCCCGCTGTTGAATGAGTCTCTAGCGTCCGCGCTTGCCAATCCGGCGGAGGTGGCCTATGCCGCGAGCGTGGGGTCACCCTTGCCGGCAAGCACTTCGGACGTATACCCCGGTTTCAACGGCAGCGTGGCACAGGCTTTACGCCCCTTTCCGCAATATGGACAAATCAATCAGCAACTCGAAAGCCAGGGCCGCAGCTTCTACAATGCGTTGCAGGCGAAGGTCGACCGGCGGTTCTCAAAAGGATTTGAGTTCGGATTCTCTTACACCTGGTCGAAGCTGATTACCAATGCAGCGGAAGACCTGATCGGCCGTTCTCCTATCAACAACGTGGTTCAGAATCCACACAACATCCGATCTCTCCTCACGGTGTCTCCTAGCAGTGCGGCTCACGTAGCAGTGTTTAATTACTTGTATGAGCTGCCTTTCGGCAGGGGCAAGCAGTTTCTCTCCCAACCTGGGGTCGTCGACAAGATCGTGGGCGGCTGGCAAGTCAGTGGTATCCAGCGTTACCAGTCGGGGCTTCCGACGGTGGTGCTCGATTCGGATCCTGTGTTCACTGACAGCCTCAATCTGCTCGGCTTCTACAGCAGCATTCGGCCGAATCTTACCGGACAGCCTATTTTTACGGGCAATAGCCCGAGCGGTGTGAACTTTCAACTCCTCAATCCAGCTGCCTTCTCCTTGCCGCCAGCATTTCACAACGATGGCGCCACTGGGACAGTCGTGACCGACCCGAGGTACCAGAGCTACTATGCCGATCCGAATGTATTCTTCGGGACTGCAATGCCCGGTCCTTGCCGTTCTATAGCGAGAATCTGAGCGTTTTGAAAAGGACGAATCTCACGGAAAGATATTCGCTGGAATTTCGCACCGAGTTCTTCAACCCGTTCAACCGCCATCGCTATTTCCCGCCGGACAATGACATCCGAGATGGGGTGAACTTCGGAAAGGCGAATGTCATCAACCAGCCGTACATTTACGACCCGCGCGTCATTCAATTCGGATTAAAGCTTCTTTTCTGATGGACTGCTGGAGCGACTGGCGAGATTTTCGTGTCTCTCGCCAGCTCGGTCTGCGCTAGTCTGGATTTCATGTTCTGTATGCCCAGACTCGTCGTGATCGTTGCCATTGTCGCCTCAGCGCCACCCGTCATGTTTACGCAATCGCGAAATGCTTCAACATCCACGGGGCCTCAAGTTGCGCAACGAGCCGACACACTTGTGGCGGAGGGTGCCGCAGCGCTGGAGCGCGGTGACGCGCAAGGGGCGAAGAAGCTATTCCGGCGCGCGCTGATGCTGGATGCAAGGAGTGTTGCGGCACACACTTATTTGGGACTCATTGCGGATCATGCTGGAGAACTGGCGGAGGCCGAGCGTCAGTTCGCGGAGGCGGCTCGAGTTGCTCCGGCTTCGCCGGAGGCTCGCAATAATCACGGGGGGATCCTGCTGAGGCTCGGCCGTAAGCCGGCAGCAATTAAAGAGTTCGAAGCGTCGCTTCGGCTGGATCCGAAACAAGCCGGCGCGCTGATAAATCTTGCCCAGATTCGATTTGCCGCGGACACTCCGGAAAGCATGCGCACGGCGCGAAGTCTTTTTCAGCGCGCCGAGGCTATCGCGCCCGACGCCGAAGTTGCTCGCTCGTTGATTGTGATCTCACTGCGGCTACATGAACCGAGGAGCGCCGCTGAAGAATTCACCCGCTATCAGGAGAAATTGCATACCGCTCCACCGGCCTCGAAAACGCCCTCGGCCCGCGCGGAACTCGGCACAGCGCTACTGGAGGCTGGACTTTCCGGAGAGGCAGCGATCGAACTGGAGGCGGCGGTTGCTGCCGAACCTTCCAATGCAGATCGCGTGGTGCTGCTGGCGCGCGCTTACCGCGAGCAGAAGAACTTGTCGGATGCCGGACGTACCTTGGAAGCGGCAATTGCGCGAGAGCTACAGTCCGCGCCCCTATATGCCGCGCTAGCCGAGGTGTATGAGGACAGCGGGCATGCTGAGAAGGCTATTCCCGCCATGCGCCAGGCCATTCAACTCGAGCCCCGTAGCGAGAAATATCGTTTTCGCTACGCGATGCTCCTCACCGATACGCAGGCGCCCCAGGCTGCGGTGATTCGTTTGCAGGAAGCCTTGAAGGAATTTCCGCAATCACCCCGCCTATGGTTCGCCATGGGAATCGCACAGTTTCAGGACAACAAATATGACGATGCCACGAAAGCGTTCGCGCGCGCCGTGGAACTGGATGCGCACATGCTTCCCGCATTGCTCTATCAAGGCATGGTTCGTGTCGACCAAGGCAACGTTCCTAATGCTCTCCCGTACTATCGCCGTGCGCTAGCTCTCGACGATCGTTCGGCAATCGGCCACTATCTCATCGCCCAAGCATTTTCCAAACTCTCTCCCCCGGATGAACAAGAAGCTGAGTCGCACTTGCAACGTGCGTTGCTCCTCGATCCTGGATTCCAGCAGGCCCGCTTGGAATTGGGCAAGCTCTACGTGCGCAACAATCGTTTTGCGGAAGCCGCTGCGGAACTTGAGGCTGTGATCAAGGCTGACCCCAAGGTTGCGGAAGCTTATTACCAACTCGGGCGCGCTTACGTGCGACTTAAGAAGAAGGACGAAGGACAAGCCACGATGGCGAAGTTTGAAGCGCTCAGCAAAGAAGAGAAAGAGCAGTCTGAGAACCAGCGTCGTGACATTGTGCGCCGGCTGGCTGATGTGCGCTTTTGATCGAGAGCTCTTGATCGAAAACTGGAGGTCCATGCGGTGAAAGCGATCTTTGTTTTGGCGGCATTGCTCGCATGCTGCGCGGCAATCGTTTTGGGTCAAACATCGCCGGCATCGCAACCGTCCGCCGAAGAGTGGCTGGCCAGCTTCGACGGGACCGCGCTCGATGAGAGCAAGTGGGAGCGGTTCTCGCTTGAAGGCGGCACGGGAGGCACTTTCAAAGTTGTACGTACAAAGCAGAAATTCAAGGCAGACCGCTTCATCGTGGAAGCCACGTTGGCAAGAGTAGGGCTTGCTCTGCCTGAGTCCGGCAAGACTGGAGTGCCGGTAGGTTACGCAAATCTCACCGTCTTGTTTGACGATTCCGGACGCAATCGTATCGAGTGGATCCTGTCCAGTGAAGGAGTATTTGAAGCGTGGGCCATTGTGGATGGAATTAGTTCCAGAATTGACAATCACAAACTGGGCACTAAGACGCCGAGTCCTACAGTGGGAATTGTGCGTCGAGGCGACGACTTTCTTTTTATGTTAAACGGCCAAACGGGAATGCAGAAAGCTGTAAAGAATCTGCCTCGTGATTTCTGGGTGATGCTTTACGGTTACGGATCCTCCGAGAACGACTGGAGTTCGGTTCGCGTGGTTACGATGCAGCAGACGCACTAGCGCGATTTTTCATTTGGCGTCGCGCGGTCTCGAAGATCTCTTGCATGGGAAGATTGCAGACAGCTCGAGAATTTTCACCCTCGACGTCGCGGGTATCCCGGCGTCGCCGGCTGCCCGCGATTTTCGCGCTAACCATGGCCACCCTAACCATGACGGCCTTCGGGCTAGAGAACGCTACTGCGGCCAGCATCACCATCCTGGCTGACAAAGTGGAAGGCCGCGTTAGTCCCACCCTTTACGGCCAGTTTGATGAGTTCATGTACGAAGCCGTGAAGTTTGGGTTGAACGCGGAGATGGTTCGGGACCGCGGTTTCGAAGAACTGCCCAACGCAATCGGCTTGCCGCGGTATTGGGAGCGGGATCCAGACGATCGCAATGACGATTCCGCGCTGCATTTTCACTGGGATGATTCCGTTGCCTACCCCGCGTCCCGCAGCTTCACGAGCGAAACCAGCGACCATTCCTTGCGCGTGACGATCGATAACGACGACAACCAACGTCGTGGTATTCGCCAAAGTAATTTTCCGGTGCGCCAAGGTGTTCCTTATCGCGGATATCTTTGGTTAAAGACAAGCGGATTCGAAGGGCACGTCACGGTTGCGCTCGAGGCGGATTGGACCGGAGGCGAACGGTACGCCTCGGCAGAGATTCCGCACATTTCAGGAGACTGGAAAAGCTATCCGTTCACGTTGACGCCCGGCAAGAGCGATCCGCTGGCGAAGTTCGTCATTCTCTTCCACGGTCGCGGGCGTTTGTGGATCGATCAGGTATCGCTCATGCCGGGAGACAATGTCGAGGGCGTGCGTGCGGACGTCTTCGAAAAGGCGAAGGCTCTGCGTCCCGCTTTCGTGCGCTGGCCCGGCGGCAATGTCGCGCAGGATTATCACTGGGAGTGGGGCGTCGGACCCCGCGATCAGCGTTTCACCTGGACAAACCTTTCATGGGGAAACGAGCGGGAGCCGAGTGACTTTGGAACCGACGAGTTCGTACTGCTATGCCGTAATTTGGGAGCTGAACCCTCGATCACTGTCAATGTGGAAGGCCGTGGAGCAACCGTGAACGAAGCGGCGGCCTGGGTCGACTACGCAAATGGTCCCGCAAAGTCTCGCTATGGTGCTATGCGGGCAGCGAATGGTCATCCCGAACCGCTGGGGGTCAAATACTGGGAAATCGGAAATGAGATCTGGGGAAGTTGGGTGCGAGCGCACAGCGACGCGGAAACTTATGCCCGTAATTACGTTCGCTATGCAGACGCCATTCGAAAAGTCGATTCTTCCGTCCGCCTGATCGGCGTTGGAGACAACGACACGAACTGGAACCGGACCGTGCTTCGGATCGCGGGTTCCAAACTGGACTATCTGGCGATCCATCACTACTACGGGCTGGCGGAGATGCATGGTGACGACCGCAACCTGATGGCGCACCCGCTGCACTATGAGCAGGTTTACAGGCAAGTGGCGCAGATGTTTCGCGAACTGGTTCCGGGGCGCGACATTAAGCTCGCGATCAATGAATGGAATACTTCTCTGCCGGTCGCGCGGCAACATTCGATGGAGTCTGCACTGTATGCGGCGCGCCTGATGAATGTGTTTGAGCGCAGCGATATCGTCGCGATGAGCGCAGTGTCGGATTTTGTGAATGGATGGTCGGGCGGCGTGATCCAAGCCGGCCGACACGGAGTGTTCGTCACACAGCGCGCGTTCAGAGTCCTACATTCGACACCAGCCGCGAAGGTAACAACATTCCGTACCTGGATGCCGTCGTGACAAGAGCAGCCGACGGAAAGCAAATCTTCATCAAGGTGGTTAACACTGACGCCGAACGCGCGCTACGGACTTCGATCAATTTGACTGGGGCGAAGATCGCCGGGCAGGCGACCATCGAGACAATTAATGCCGATTCGATGACGGCGGCCAATAGCTTCGAGACTCCCGACGCCGTTTCGCTTCGGCAAGAGCGCATTTCAGCAGGATCGTCTTTTGTCATCGATCTGCCCAGCCATTCGGTTTCAGTAATTACTTTGGACGTGGCGCCGTGAACCTCGGCTGGGGCGTGGTGCTGCTGGTTTTCGGGTTGATCGTGGTGGGCCTGGCTCGCCGAGCGAGGTCAACCAATACGGCAGTTGACGTGAAGCGACATTGAACAGCATTTTTCGAGAAAGCGAACAGTTCGTGGAAACGAAGATTCCAGTCGAAACGAAAATCGCCGCCGAGTTACAGGCAGTTTTCCGTCAGCGTTACGGGACACAAGCACGCGTGTATCGAGCGCCTGGACGCGTCAACCTGATCGGTGAACACACCGACTACAACGACGGCTTCGTCATGCCGGTTGCGATTGAGTTCAAGGTTTGGATTGCCATCGCTCCGCGCGACGACCGGAAGTTGGTCTTGTACTCGGAGAATTTTTCCGAGAGCGCGGAGATTCAGTTGGATGAGCCGGCCGCACGGGCACGGGGACAGTGGAGCGATTACGTCGAGGGCGTCGCGGTCATGCTTCAAAAAAACGGCCATCCGCTGCGCGGCGCGAACATGCTGATTCGCGGCGAAGTTTCAATCGGCTCCGGACTCAGTTCTTCAGCCGCCATCGAGGTCGCAACCGGGTTCGCATTGCTTGAAAACTCGGGATTGCCGGTCGATCGAGTCGAGCTCGCCAAACTCTGCCGGCGCGCCGAAAACGAATTTGTCGGCGCGCGGGTCGGCATTATGGACCAGTTCGTCTCCTGCTGCGGTCAAACCGGGCAGGCGCTCATGTTGGATTGCCGGTCCCTGGATTATCGGCTGTTGCCGATTCCCAGCGATGTAAGCCTGGTCATCTGCAACACGATGGTAAAACACGATCTGGCGAGCGGCGAGTACAACACACGACGGGCCGAATGCGAAGAAGGAGTGCGAAGGTTGTCAAGCAGGCTGCCCCACGTGCGCGCCTTGCGGGACGTCCGTCTCGATGACCTTGATCGTTACCGCAACGATCTGCCGCAAACCATTTACATGCGGTGCCGTCATGTTGTGACTGAAAATAGCAGGGTGCGAGATGCAACGGTCGCGCTCGAGAAAGCAGATCTGGCGACATTCGGGCGACTCATGGCGGAGTCGCACATCAGTCTGAAAGACGACTATGAAGTGAGCTGTCCAGAGTTGGATCTCATGGTGGAACTTGCAGGGCAAGTCGACGGAGTGTACGGCGCTCGTATGACGGGCGGGGGCTTTGGCGGATCCACGGTCAACCTGATGGAGAAGCGCGTCGTCGATGAGTTCCGGCGCCGTGTAGCTAGCGCATATGAAAAATCCACCGGCCTCTCACCTCAGACTCTTGTTTCTGCTGCGGCCGAGGGTGCAGGCGAGGTGAGAGCGTGAGCAAAGCCGCGCGATCGTTAGAACTCTGGGCCTCCACGATCAGAGCAGCACTCTTATTTTCGCTCTGTTTTTTCTTTCTGTGGGCTACCGCCAATAACGCAGCCGCCGAAGCGCCCTATACCAACCCGATCATTGGCGATCCCAACCACGTCGAGCACGAACTCGCCGACCCGTTCGTGCTCAAGTGGAATGGTCAATACTTCATCTACTTCAGCGGTTCGCCGATTGTTGCTTACCACTCCACCGACCTGGTGCATTGGGATCTGGTCGGTCCAGTACTGCAAGCATCTGACAGTCCCGACGCGTGGAATCAGACTGACGTCTGGGCGCCGGAAGTCGTTTATCGGAATGGCAAGTTTTACATGTACTACACTGCCAGCCGCAAATCAGACGACTGGCGAGTCGGAGAAATGGCGCGTCGCATCGGAGTTGCCGTCAGCGAGAGTCCGCGCGGCCCTTTTGTTGATTCCGGCCAGCCGGTGACGCCGGGATGGGGCATCGACGGTACGGTCTTCAAGGATCCAGATGGCGGCGCGGAGTACCTCTTCTACAGTTACCTTTACGAACCGCGACTTCCGGGTGCGGGGATTGTCGCCGACCGGCTGACCTCATGGAACACCGTTACCGGACAGCCCTCTTATGTTACGCGTGGCAGTGAAGCGTGGGAAGATAAGGATGGCGATCCGAACAATGGCAGTCTGCGCTACACAAATGAAGCGCCAACCGTCATCAAACGGAATGGCCGCTATTACATGATGTACAGCGGTGGGTCGTGGGATCTGCCGACCTATGCGCTAGCTTATGCGACTTCTGATTCGCCTCCCGCAGGAGGGATGGACGGTCCGGGCTGGAAGAAAGTCGTTCCTCCCATACTCCGCAGTACGCCGCTGGTGGACGCGCCCGGGCACAACGCGCTCGTGAAAGCGCCCAACAACGTGGACGATATCTGCTTCTATCATGCGCGTGGAGTTCCGTTTCTTGATCCGTGGAATCGATTGCCATTCGTGGATCGTCTGTTTTGGAACCACGATCAGATGTTCATGCAGCAGCCCAGCCTTGGTGATTTGCCAGTGCCGGATCGGCCGATCTTCAGTACCTCCGGCAATGGCAACGATGGACGCATCGCCGCCGACTACAGTCGCGGCAAGACGATGCATGTGATAGCGCAAGTGGGGCATTATGCGAACTTCATTTATGAGCTGAATTTGCGCATGCTTCCGAAACAGTCCATACCGGTTTCGCGCAAGGCGGCCGGAAGCGACGACGAGCCTGGGGCCGGGGCTGTCATCTTCTATGAGGATGAAAACAATTGGGTCCGCGCATCTATTGAGTCGAGGGTGCTTGCGATTCGCGCCCGGCTAGAGGGCAAACAAGTTTCACCTTTGACGCACGAGATGCCAGCAGGATTTGTGTCTAGCGCATTCCATCAACTGCTCGTCGAGCGCAATGGCGGCCACATTGAAGTAAAGCTGGACGGCGTTAACCTGCTTGGAGGAACTTACAATTTGGGCGTGAAGACCGGAGCCTTTGGAACGTTCTCGGTTGAAACCCCGGTCGAATTCGGCTACCAGGCGATCACTCCTTTCTACGAAGACAGTTTCGATAAACCCGAAGGAATCGAGTCGTGGTCAAAATCGCCCGCCACCAATTGGCTAGTGCAGGTGGGAGCGCTCCATCAAGTAGGTGCCGGCGGAACTCGCTCCATCGCGCTGAAGGGCGACGTAGCCGACAACTATGAATTCTCAGCAAGCGTGTTGTGGCGCGACAACGACTCACTGGAATCGAAGGCGGGAATCGTGGCCGCCGCTAATCAGACCAGCGGCGAACTTGTGCTCGCGGGTTTCGATCGCAACATCTGGCCATTCGCGCGCTTCTGGGTAAAGCATCTCATGGGTAATGAGGTACGCGACTCGTTGTCCGTCGGCCTTCCCCGCGGATTTCAATATGACGTCTATCACACGATTCGCGCGAGCAAGCAAGGCTCGGCTTTCACGTTCTTTCTGGACGGACAAGAAATTGCCGATGCGCGTTTCTCTATTGGTGCCAGCCAACCGGGCGTGTTCACCGAGGGAGTTCGAGCCGCCTTTGATGATGTGTCGATGACGCAGCGAGCCTTGCAGCAGAACCTGGTCTTGAACGCCAGCTTTGAGAGCGAGCAATGGGAAGGCAGCGCGCCAACCAAAGACAATCCCTGGAAATTCTCTGGTAAAGCGCGCGCCAACTATTGCTGCGCACACTCTGGCCTACGCCGTCTGCTCATCGAGGGTGGTGACGGCGCGGCACAACAAGTGATCCCCGGACTCGCTCCAGGACGCTACAGTCTTCACGCATGGGTGCTTTCGACGGCTGGCGCGAAAGTAGCGCTGACCGTAGATGACTTTGGCGAAAACGCTGTCCGCGCTAACGCGGAAGGTGGGCAGTGGCATCGCGTAAGCGCCGAATTCACAGTTCCCGAGGGGCACTCATCCGCGACAGTGAGCTTGACCGCCCAAGTGCCGGCTGACTCCAACGGTTATGTTGCGGCGGATGATTTCTATCTCTTCCAACAGTGAACAGCAGGTGACATGGCGTTTGATCTGAAGGAGCATCCGCATCGCCGATTCAACCCGCTTACGCGGCAATGGGTTCTCGTGTCTCCGCACCGAACCCAGCGTCCATGGCTCGGACAGGTGGAAACAATCGCCGGCGAAAAGCAACCTGCTTATGACCCTGCCTGCTACATGTGTCCAGGCAACACTCGCGCCGCAGGTGCTCGTAATCCCGATTACAAAACGACATTGGTATTCGACAATGATTACCCAGCGCTGCTTCCAGAAACTCCTCAGGGCAATATTGATGTAAACGACCTGCTGGTTGCCAAAAGCGAGGCCGGAATTTGCCGGGTAATCTGCTTTTCTCCGCGCCACGATCTGACCATTGCGCGTATGTCACTTGAGGAGTTGCGTCCGGTGATGGATCTCTGGGCTGAACAGTCGCGAGAACTAGGCTCGCGCGAGTTTGTTAACTATGTTCAGGTCTTCGAAAATCGCGGAGCCATGATGGGCGCGAGCAATCCCCATCCACACTGTCAGATTTGGGGCAGCGACAGCGTGCCTGACGAACCGGCCAAGGAACAGTTGGCGCAGCAGGAATATCAATCAACCCGAAATTCCTGCTTGCTTTGCGACTACCTCGCGCTCGAAAGACAGCGTGGCGAAAGGATCGTTTTCGAAAACCAACTCTTCACAGTTTTGGTGCCTTTCTGGGCGATCTGGCCCTTTGAAACTCTCGTACTCGCTCGTCAACACATTGGCTCTCTCACGGACCTTATCGGAGATCAAAGAGATGCGCTGGCGGACGCATTGAAACGTCTAACGACGCGCTATGATCATCTGTTCGAGACCTCATTTCCTTACTCGATGGGTTTTCATCAAACTCCGTCGGATGGCAAGCCGCATCAGGAATGGCATTTGCACGCGCACTTTTATCCGCCGCTGCTGCGTTCGGCTACGGTTCGTAAATTTATGGTGGGTTATGAGATGTTAGGAACGCCGCAACGCGACATCACCGCGGAGAGCGCGGCGGCGCGCCTCCGCGAAATGAAAGAAATCTAGTGATCGGGAACAATGCCTATTCTCTCTTGCTTGAAGGAGCGTCTATGAAATATTCAGGTTTAGCTTTTGCGGTCGTGGTCCTGGCTTCGCTGTTCGCGCGGTCGGGCTCGGCATCCCCTTCAACGAGCAAGCAGGGCGTCAAGAAGGAGTCGTTCGGGACTCTGCCCGACGGAACGCCGGTCGACATCTACACGATGACAAACGCGAAGGGAATGGAAATCCGCGCCACGAATTACGGCGGGATCGTCGTCTCCCTACGCGTGCCGGACAAGAAAGGCAATCTCGACGACATCGCTCTGGGCTTCGACGATCTCAAGGGATATCTCGCGAGCAGTCCTTACTTCGGCGCAATCATTGGACGCTATGGGAATCGCATTGCGAATGGAAAATTCACGCTCGACGGGAAGGAATACACGCTGGCCAAGAACAATGGGCCCAACACGCTGCACGGCGGGCTCAAGGGATTCGACAAAGTAGTTTGGAACGCCGAGCCGTTTCAAAATCACGATGGGGTCGGAATTATTCTGACCTATACCAGCAAAGATGGCGAAGAAGGTTTTCCTGGAAATCTTAAGGCCAAAGTGACTTATACTCTGACCGACAACAATGAGTGGATCATCGATTATGACGCGTCGACGGACAAGGCGACCCCGATCAATCTGACGCAGCACACATACTTCAACCTGGCGGGCGAGGGAAAAGGCGACGTTCTTGCGCACATCCTGAAGCTGAATGCGAGCCGTTTCACGCCGGTCAATCAGACCCTGATCCCAACGGGCGAGTTTCGCCCCGTCAAAGGCACACCGATGGATTTCACCCAGCCGACTCCGATCGGCGGCCGCATCAATGCCGACGATGAGCAACTGCGTTTCGGGCGCGGCTACGATCACAATTTCGTGGTGGATGGAAAAGGCAGCGATCCAGTATTAGCCGCGCGCGTAAAAGAGCCGGCCAGCGGACGAGTGCTGGAGGTCTTCACCACCGAACCCGGGGTCCAATTTTATTCAGGAAACTTTCTGGATGGAACGATTACGGGCAAGAATGGCCACGTTTACAAACAGCGATACGCGTTCTGCCTGGAAACTCAGCATTTCCCCGACTCGCCGAATCATCCTGAGTTTCCTACAACGATCCTGCACCCGGGGCAGACTTACCACTCGCGGACGATCTACAAAATGTCCACGGAATAGCTGGACCGTTTACAAAGCGGAGAGCATGCTGAGGTTCGAAGCGCGGAGACCGCTATTTCGGAGGCTGCGCTGGCTGAGGCTTTTGCTGCTTTTTCTTTCCAAATATCCCAAGGACTTGTTGTACCGGATTCT
>WNFL01024871.1_pt5 | contig 18663 bp, 11 predicted proteins | sample 5400361 | NCBI WGS metagenome assembly WNFL01 (sample SAMN13153351, study PRJNA577476) | soil metagenome | isolation source: 40 cm soil on Douglas fir-dominated hillslope | place: USA:California | collected 2013-09-17
CTCCGTCTCCCACGCACCGGCCGGGGCTTCGTAGCCCTCGAGCTGCGTGAGCACCGCCGCCAGCGCATCGGACCCCTGCATCCGCGACTCCGGCAGCACTCGCTGCCATTCGCAGAGAAACCGCAGGAAGTCGCGCGCCTGCACCGGCTCGATCTCGGCGCGCAGACGCTTGACGGTGTAGCGATGAATGCGGGCGAGCAAGCGGCGTTCGCACCATTCCTCTTCGTCAATGCCCGATCCTTGCGCGGAGCCTGCGCCGAATCGGCCACGCATGGCAAAGCCTTCTGCCTCGAGAGCGACCAACGCAATGTTGATCTTCGATGCGGGCAGAGCCAGTGAATCGGCAATCGTCGATGCGGTGACCGGCCCCAACCCCTCGAGCCGGCCGCGGACGATCTCGACCAAGGATTCATCCGACACCGGCAGGGGTTCGAACAATGCGCGTCTTTCGGTCGCCACCCACACGAGCCCCTCGTCGCTTCCCGCTGTCGAAAGCCCGGAAGCCGGAATGCGCGCAACCCGCATCGAAGCGGCGAGTTCATCCATCAATCCCGGCCACGCCGCATTGCGCCGCCGCTCCTCGTCGGTCAGGAACGTCAGCCACAAGAGTGCGTCGTGCAGCTCATCGGCAGTCGCCGCATCGGGCCACGCCTCCGTGCGCACCCGATCGATCGCTTGCTGGTCGAGCTTGCCGATGTCGGCGGCGGATTCGGGATCGATCCAGCGGCGGCTCATCACGGCCTGGGTACGGCGCTCCTCGAGGGGTGCATCGTCGAGATAGGCATAGGGGCGCGCGTTCAAGGCCTCGAGCGCGAGCGGCGAAGGCTCGGTCAGATCGCGCGCGACGACCCGGATCTCGCCGCTTTCGAGACCGCGCAGCACGGCCTCGAAGCGGGCAATATCCATCGCGTCCTCGAGGCAATCGCGGATCGTTTGCCGCACCAACGGATGATCGGGTATTTCGATCTCGCCCGGTAGATTCTCGGCGCAGGCCACCTGGTCGGGGAACACCGATGCCAACAGGTCTTCCGCGTTCATGCGCGCGATTTGCGGCGGGATTTTCTTGCCGCCGCGAAAGCGCGGCAGCGCCAGGGCGATGCCGGCGTCCCACCGCCAGCGTACGCCGAACATCGGCGCGGCGCATAACGCCTGCACGAGAACCTGGCGAACCGAGTTCGAGTGCAAATACCGCGCAGCCTCGGCCAGCTCGAAGCTATGCGCGTGAGTCAGCGACAGCACGATGTGATTTTCGGTCGCGGCGGCCTGCAATTCAAAATTGAATGTCCGGCAGAAACGCTTGCGCAAGGACAATCCCCACGCGCGATTCACGCGGCTGCCGAACGGCGAATGAATGACCAACTGCATGCCGCCGGATTCGTCGAAAAAACGCTCGAAAATGACCGTATCGAACGTGGGCAGGCTGCCGAGCGCCGCGCGGCCGGCGCTCAAGTATTGAACGATCTGCAAAGCCGCCGCCTCGCCGAGCCCGACGGTTTCGATGAGCCACTGCATGGCTTCGCCGGGTCCGATGCCCGCCGCGAGCCCGCTGTCCAGGCGCCGCTCGATCTCCCGATTGAGCCGGGAGACGGCCGCCGACAGCTCTTCGGTGCGCGCCGGCGCCTCGCCGAGCCAGAACGGAATCGAGGGCGGTTGGCCGCGCGCATCCTCGACGCGCACGGTGCCCCGCTCCACCCGCAAGATTCGATAGGACGTGTTGCCCAATTGGAATACATCGCCCTGCAGACTCTCGACCGCAAAGTCCTCGTTGACGGTGCCGACCAGATGGCCTTCCGGCTCCAGCATCACTTTGTAATCGGCGTTGTCCGGAATGGCGCCGCCGGAGGTGAGCGCCGTCAGCCGGGCGCCTTTGCGCGGACGCAGCATCTTGTTGACCGAGTCGTGATGCAGCAGCGCGCCGCGGCGCCCCCGGCGAGTGCTGAACCCCTCGGCCAGCATGCGCACGCACTCGTCGAAATCCTCGCGGCGCAGCTCCCGGTAGGGATACGCTCCGCGCATGAGGTCGAACAACTCATCTTCAGCCCATTCGCGCGCCGAGACTTCTGCGGTGATCTGCTGAGCGAGCACGTCGAGCGGTTCCCGCGGAACATCCAAGCGGTCCAGTTCGCCGCGCCGCACCGCGTCGAGCAGCGCCGCGCACTCCACCAGCTCGTCGCGAGAAAGCGGAAACACCCGACCCTTGGAGGTACCACCCACCGAATGCCCGGCGCGGCCGACCCGCTGCAGAAGGGCATTGATGGAGCGCGTCGAGCCCAGCTGACAGACGAGGTCCACATCTCCGATGTCGATGCCGAGCTCGAGAGAGGCGGTCGCCACCAGCACTTTCAACTCGCCGCGCTTCAAGCGCTGTTCCGCGTCGAGGCGCCGTTCCTTGGAAAGGCTGCCGTGATGCGCGGCGACATTTTCCTGGCCCAGCCGTTCGGAAAGATGCCGCGCCACGCGCTCGGCCAGCCTGCGCGTATTCACGAACACCAAGGTGGTGCGGTGCTCGCGGATCAGTTCGGCCAGCCGATCGTAGACCTGCGTCCAGACCTCGCCCGACATGACTGCCTCGAGCGGCGCCGGCGGCAGCTCCAGCTCGAGGTCGCGGCTGCGCGCGTGGCCGCTGTCGATGACGATGCAGTTTTCGCCGGCCACAGATCGGCTGCCGATCAGGAACCTCGCCACTTCTTCGATGGGCTTCTGCGTCGCCGATAATCCAATGCGCGCCAGCCCGCGCCCGGTCAGCGCCTGCAGCCGTTCGAGCGACAGCGCCAGATGAGCGCCGCGCTTGTTGCCGGCAATCGCGTGGATCTCGTCGACGATCACCGTGCGGCAAGTGGCAAGCATGTCGCGGCCCGACTGCGAACCCAGCAAGATATACAGTGATTCCGGAGTGGTCACCACGATGTGCGGCGCCTTGCGCCGCATACCGGCGCGCTCTGCCTGCGATGTGTCTCCGGTCCGCACCACCGCGCGAATGGCCACTTCGGGCAGATTCAACGCCGCCAGTTCTTCGCGAATGCCCTCGAGCGGCGCCTCGAGATTGCGTTGAATGTCGTTCGACAGGGCCTTGAGCGGCGACACATAGACGATACGGGTCTCATCCGGCAGCGGTCCGTCCAACCCTTCCTTGACGAGTTGGTCGATCGCGGCGAGGAAGGCCGCAAAGGTTTTGCCCGAGCCCGTCGGCGCAGCCACCAATACATGCCGCCCCGCCTGCAGCGCGGGCCACGCCCGCTCCTGCGCAGGAGTCGGCGCATCAAAGGTCCGCGAAAACCAGGCGGCAACGGCGGGATGAAACGTATCTAGGGCGTTCATGGGCATGGGGTCAACAGTTTGTGGTCTCGTTGATGGATTTTTCCAGATGACGATATACTGTGATTATATACAGCCAGAGTGCGCAGCGCATGCCTTCGTTTCCGGGGTACCCCTGTGGCCCGACAGTGAAATCGCGATTGACGGAGCCCCTCAAACACAATATCTTGTGTCGCATTGCGGTGTCTGGCACATCTGCTAGACCTAAGAGGGAATCCGGTGCGAATCCGGAGCTGCCCCGCAGCGGTAACTGGGAACGACCATGCCTTGGCACTGAGCCCCTGACGTCACGTCCGGGATTTGGGAAGCGGCATGTTAGGAATGGGCCGATTCACTCGGCTGCGCCCGGAAGTCCGAAGACCTGCCGCGATCTGCATCTCACGAGAGGTGCTGTTCGGCTTTGGAGCTCTCGCGGGAGGAGCGACCGGGTGATCGCGTGCACGCGTTGTGCCCGATCGCGCCCGTTCACGCGCCTGCGTCGGCTCTGTGTTGCTCGGGGGAGCAGCGGCCGGCGAACCGTGGGAGCGACGGGTCGCTGTTCCGATGTTTCCCGACGGGCGTTGATTACTCCGACGGAACATCGCCATGAATCTCCATACGACTGAAAACACGGCAACGCTGCCGGGCCAATCGGCCGCGTTCGGCCTGCAACCAGAATTCAATCTGAACCCGCCGCCGACGCCGCGCCATCCCATGCGCGTGACCAAGCGATCCGGCGCGCATGAACCCATCGACGTCAACAAGATCGTGCGCGCCGTAGCGCGCTGCAGCGAGGGGATCCCGGACGTCGATCCCATGCGCGTCGCGCTCAAGACCATCGCAGGTCTCTACGACGGCGCCACCACGCGCGAGCTGGATGAACTGTCCATCCGCACGGCCTCGTCGTTCATGGTCGATGACCCCGCGTATTCGAAGCTTGCCGCGCGGCTGCTGGCCGCCTACATCGACAAGGAAGTGCAAGGCCAGGGAATCTATTCGTTTTCGCAATCGATCCGCGCCGGATTCGATGCGGGACTCATCAACGAACGGGTGCTGCACTTCGTCGAATCCCACGCGCGCAAGCTGAACGATGCCATCGACATCGAGCGCACGCGGAGGCTCGAATACTTCGGATTGCGCACGCTGTACGATCGTTACGCTCTGAAGACTCCGACGCAGCGCCAGGTCATCGAAACGCCGCAATATTTCTGGATGCGGGTCGCCGTGTCCTTGAGCACCAGCGTGCACGACGCGATCGAGCTGTACCGCCTGTTCTCGTCGCTCGATTATTTGCCGAGCTCCCCGACCCTGTTCAACGCCGGCACTTTGCACGAACAGCTGTCGAGCTGCTTCCTGCTCGACTCGCCCGCCGATTCCCTCGAGGGCGTCTACGACCGGTACAAGGACATCGCGCTGCTGTCGAAATTCTCCGGCGGCATCGGCGTCGCATGGCACCGGGTGCGCGCCGAGGGGTCGCTGATTCGCTCCACCAACGGTCTGTCGAACGGTATCGTGCCGTGGCTCAAGACTCTCGATTCGTCGGTGGCCGCGGTGAATCAAGGCGGCAAGCGCAAAGGCGCGGCCTGCGTGTACCTCGAGACTTGGCACGCCGACATCGAAGCGTTTCTCGAACTACGCGACAATACCGGCGATGATGCGCGCCGCACGCACCATCTCAATCTGGCCAATTGGATCCCCGATCTCTTCATGAAACGCGTGGAAGCCGACGAGGCGTGGTCCTTGTTCGATCCCAAGGACGTGCCGGAACTACCCGATCTCTGGGGTCATGCCTTTGACGACGCCTATGTGCAGGCGGAGGCGCGCGGGCTCGCGCGCAAGCATCTGCCGGCGCGCGAACTCTACGGCCGGATGATGCGCACCTTGGCGCAGACCGGCAACGGCTGGATGACTTTCAAGGACAAGGCCAATCGTGCCTGTAATCAGACCGCGCAGCCGCAGGCGGTCGTGCATCTGTCCAACCTGTGCACCGAGATTCTCGAAGTGACGACAGCCGCCGAAACCGCGGTCTGCAACTTGGGATCCGTCAATCTCGCGCAGCACGTCGCCGGCGGTGAGCTGGATTTCGACAAGCTGGCGCATAGCGTCGAAGTCGCCGTGCGTCAATTGGACCGCGTGATCGATTTGAATTTCTATCCCATTGCAGGCGCGCGATCGTCCAACCTGCGCTGGCGGCCGGTGGGCTTGGGATTGATGGGCCTGCAGGACGTGTTCTTCAAGCTGCGGCTGCCCTTCGACAGCGAGCCGGCGCGTGGCTTGTCGCGGCGCATATCCGCGGAGGTGTATTTTCACGCCCTGCGCACCTCGTGCGAGCTGGCGCGAGAGCACGGCGCGCATCCCAGTTTCGCCGAGAGCCGCGCCGCCAACGGCGAATTGCAGTTCGACTCCTGGGGCATCACGCCCGATGACGCCGAGCGCTGGCGCGATTTGAAGAGCGAGATCCGAACGCATGGGCTGCGCAACAGCTTGTTGATCGCGATCGCCCCCACCGCGACGATTGCGTCGATCGCCGGCTGCTACGAATGCATCGAACCTCAGCTGTCGAATCTCTTCAAGCGGGAGACTCTGTCCGGGGATTTTCTGCAAATCAACGCGTACTTGATCGAGGAGCTCAAGCGGCTGGGACAGTGGACACCGGAGATTCGAGATGCCATCAAGCTCGCCGACGGATCGGTGCTGCAAATCGAATCCCTGCCCATCGAGCTGCGGCAGATTTACCGCACCGCCTGGGAGCTGCCGATGAAGGCGCTGATCGAGATGGCGGCCGAGCGCGGCGCCTACATCGATCAGAGCCAGTCATTGAATCTGTTCATCGCCAATCCCAACATCGGCCAGCTGTCCAGCATGTACATGTACGCCTGGAAGCAGGGCCTCAAGACGACTTATTATCTGCGGTCGCGGCCCGCCACGCGAATCACCAAGACGACGGTGTCCGGACCGGATGCCGTTGCTTGTTCGCTCCCCGAGAGCTGCGAGGCGTGCCAATGCCCCGCCTGCTCGATCCCGGGTTCAACCTGACGCTGCGTCCGATGCATTACCCCAAGTTCTACGAGATGTACCGATCGGCGATCAAGAACACCTGGAGCGTCGAGGAAATCGATTTTCAGATCGATCTCGGCCACCTGCAGCGGCGCATGAGTCCCGCGGACCGGCACCTGATCGAGCGGCTGGTGGCGTTTTTCGCCACCGGCGATTCGATCGTCGCCAACAACCTGGTGTTGAGCTTGTACAAGCACATCAATGCACCCGAGGCGCGCATGTATCTGTCGCGGCAACTCTACGAAGAGGCCTTGCACGTGCAATTCTACCTGACCCTGCTCGATACCTACGTACCTGATGCGACCCGGCGCGCGCTTGCGTTTGCCGCCATCGAGAATATTCCATCCATCCGGCGCAAAGCCCTGTTCTGTCAGCGCTGGACCGACTCCGTTCTGGATTTGCAGCGCATCGATTCTGCGGACGACAAGCGGCGGTTCCTGCTCAACCTGACGTGCTTTGCCAGCTGCATCGAGGGACTGTTCTTCTTCGGCGCCTTCGCCTACGTCTACTTCCTGCGCTCACGGGGTCTGTTGCCCGGTCTGGCATCGGGCACCAACTGGGTGTTTCGCGATGAGAGCGCGCATATGGCGTTCGCCTACGAAGTGCTGCGCACCGTGCGCCACGAAGAGCCCGAGCTGTTCGATTCGCATTGGGCGGCGGAGGTGCGCACCATGATCGAAGAAGCCGTCGAATGCGAGGTCGCGTTCGCGGATGATGTGCTCTCCGAAGGCGTCGTGGGTCTGACTCGCGTCGAGATGCGCCAATATCTGCAATATGTGGCCGACCAACGGTTGGTACTGCTGGGCCTGCCGTGCATCTACGGCGCCCGCAATCCCTTCGCGTTCATGGAACTGCAAGATGTCCAGGAACTCACGAACTTCTTCGAACGTAAAGTCTCGGCGTACCAAGTCGCCGTACAGGGCGACGTCGCCTTCGACCAAGCATTCTAACGACCTGCGGAATCACTAACCAACGCCAATTTTGCCGCGAAATTGGCGTTGATTAACGACTATTGCCTGCGGCGGCCGTCCTTATTTCGCCTCGACGATCTTTTTCAGATTGTCCAGCCCCCCCTGGTAGACCCCGCCCATCGTGTCGCGCGCCGTCTTGTCGTTTTCATTGTCCGCGGGATTGTCGCCGACGTTCTTGCGCTTGAAGTGGCCGGTCCACGTGACCGAAGACTGGTTCTTGCCGGCGGATTTGACCGCGATAGTCGACGTATAGTCGCTCACCGGCAGCACGCCTTCGAGGATGGCGTATTTGAACGAGCGGCCCGCCGCATCGAAAGCGAGCAGCTTCTCCTTGATCGTTCCGCCGCCTTTCAACGTCAGCAAGCGAACGGCACCGACGGTGTTGTTCTTGCCCTCGACGATCTCGTCGGTGGCGACCGCGGGATGCCAGGTGTTCAAGCCGTTGAAGTCCTTGACAGCGCGCCAGACCTTGGCCGCCGGGGCATCGATGGTGATCGTCTTGCTGACGGTGAGCCGCGGGGCCGCGGCTTGGGCGAAGCCGCATGCCAGCAAACATAGTCCAGCCGCAATTGCAGGATTGATCTTCATTGTGTTGAGTCCTTGTGAAAGAAATTATCCGGTCGCAGCCAGTGCGCCGCCAAGGGCGGAATCAGCAACAGGCTGACCAGCGTAGAAGACACCAAGCCGCCGAGAATTACCACTGCCATCGGGCCCTCGATTTCGTGTCCGGGTTGATGCAGCTGCCATGCCACCGGGAGCAGAGCCAACCCGGTGAGCAAGGCCGTGAGCATCACCGGAGTCAACCGCTCCTCGGCGCCGCGCGACGCGGTTTCCAGATTCCAGGGCTGCGCCTCGACCTGCACCAGATGGTCATAGTGAGATACCAGCAAAATGGTATTGCGCGCAGCCATCCCAAACAGGGCGACGAAACCGACCATGGCCCCGAGCGTCAGCGTGCCGCCGGTCAGGGCGGCCGCGACCACCCCGCCGATGAGCGTGCTCGGCAGGGAGAGCAGCACCAGCAGCACGTGCCTCGGCTGCCCGAATGCGAGGGCCAGCAGCAGAACGATGAGCACGAAGGCGGCGGCCGAGTGCAGCAGCAATTCATTTTTGGCGGCGGCCTGCGCCTCGGCCGCTCCGCCGAAGCGCAGAAACACGCCCGGAGGCAGCTGGACCTTCGCGGCGATTGCTTGGCGCGCCGATTCGGCAAACCCTCCCTGATCGGCGCCCTTCGGCGAGGCGACGACGATTTGGCGGCGCAGCCCGTCCTGGTGGTCGACCAGGCTGCGCGCCAAACCCATGCTGATTCTGGCAACCGCGGCCAGCGGCGCCAGCGCGCCATCCCGTCCGCGCAGTAATAGCGCGCCCACCGCGCGCGGATCGGCGCCGGCGCGCGCGATGCGCACGACCACCGGTACGCTGCGATCCGCCTGGTTGAGTTCTGCCGCCACGCTGCCGTGATAGGCCGCATTCACCGTCTGCAGCACATCCGCCGCCTGCAATCCATAGATGGCCAGCTGCTCCGGCAGGAGCTCCACGCGGAGTTCGACCTGGCGCGGCGGGACCGTGAGACGAACGTTGCCGCTATCGGGCAGGCGCTGCAGCACGTCGACGATCTGCGCTCCGACGCGATCGTCGGCATCGAGATCGGAGCCGATCACGCTGATCGAAAACGGCGCGGACTCTCCGGAAAGCGTCTCGCCGATGCGTTCGGCCAACACCGAGTAAATTTCCACGAGCTGGTTCGGGTAGACGTCGAACACGTCGCGGATGGCGGCATCGATCTCGCTCGCGCTGCGGCCTTGGCGCGGATCGATCTGCACCTCGAACTCGCTCTTGTTGGGCGCGTCCGGATCCTGCCCGTTTTCTGCGCGGCCGATCTGCTCGGCGACGCTCTTGACCCCGGGGATGGCCATGAGTCCCCTGGAGATTTGTTCGCCGACCCGGCCGGTCTCGGTCAGCGAAATTCCCGGACGCAGCGACGCATGCGCGATCAGATAGTTCTCGCGAAAGTCCGGCAGCAATCGCGCGCCCAGCAAGGGCAGAAGAATGATGCCGGCGAGGCCGGTGGCGGCGACGATCGCGATGAGCGCACGCGGCCGCTCATTCAGCCAGGCGATCGCGCGCAGCTGGCGCCGCTTCAGGCGCTGCAGAAACGCCGCTTCGGGCTTGGGTTGATGCCGCGCCATCGCCAGAGCGCACAACGCCGGCGTTGCGCTCATGGCGACCAATAGAGACAGGCCGACGGCGAGCAGGAATGAAATCGACAACGGCCGAAAAAACGCACCCTGCAATCCGGACATCAACAATATGGGCAGGAACGCCACGGCCACCGCCGCCGTCGCATAGAACACCGGGCGCCGCACCTCGAGCGAGGCGCCGATCAGCAAATCGGCGATATCCACATCGCGCGCGGCGGCGCGGCGGCGGCGCAGTATGTTCTCGACGTCGATGACGGCGTCGTCGACGACCACGCCGAGCGCGACCACGAGACCGCCGAGCGTCATGGTGTTGAGGCTCAAACCCCAAGCTTCGAGAATCCACACCGTCGTCAGCAGGGCGAGCGGGATCGCGCTGAAGGACACCAGCGCGCCGCGCCAGTCGCGCAAGGTAATCAACAAGAGCGTGACCACGAGCGCGGCGCCTATTGCCAATGAATTTCGCAGCTTCTCGATCGCGCTTTCGATGAAGCTCGCCGGCCGCAACAGCGCCGGATGGTATTGCACTCCTTGCTTGGCCAGCGCCGGCGCGAGCGCATCGAGCCTGAGTTCGAGCGCCCGCGTGACTTCGAGGGTATTGGCGCCGAATTGCGTCGAGGTTTCGATCAGGATGCCGGGTTTGCCCGCGATCAAGGCGTCGCCGAAGCGCGGCTCAGCGCCTTCGCGCACCGCGGCGACGTCGCCCAAACGCACCGGCAAACCGCCGTGCGTGCCGACCACCGCGTCTGCCAACGCGTCGAGCGTGGCGCCGGGAGCTTGCGCCTGGATGACGATGCGTTGCGTGGGGGTTTCGACGTAGCCGCCGCCGATCAAGGCGGTCGCGCGCTTGGCGGCGGCCATCACGTCGTCGAGCCCGAGTCCGGCTGCGGCGAGCTTCGCCGGATCGATTTCAATCTGCCGCTCGCGCACCTCGCCGCCGAAGATCTGCGCCTGGGCCACTCCGGGAACCGCGAGAATCTGCGGCTTGACGATCCATTGCACCACATCGCGCAGTTCCATCGGCGAGAGCCGGTCGCTGGTGTAGCCGAAATGCACGAGGTATTCCATGGAGGAACTCAACGGCGACAGCAGCGGAGCCCCGACGCCCGCGGGAAGCACGCCGGCAAACTCGGCGAGGCGCTCGGTAACGACTTGGCGCTGGCGATACGGATCGCCGCCGCGGTCGAATACCACTTGGATCGCGGACAGGCCTTGGCTCGAGGTCGAGCGAACGGTCTTCACGTTCTCCGTGCCGGCGAGCAAGCCTTCCAACGGACGCGTGACCAGCGCCTCCACCTGGGTCGCGTCGAGACCGGGCGCCTCGGTCTGCACCAGCACATGCGGAGGAGCGAAATCCGGAAACACGTCGAACCGTGCCGCCAGCAGCGCGGCAAAGCCCAGTGCGGCAATCAGGCACGCGAGCGCGGTGACAATGCGGGGATTGCGCAGCGAGGCGCGAACGATGGCGGCTAGCATTGCATTGCAGTCCTAGTCGTCGTCGTCCTCGGACTGCTGGACCCCCACTCCCTGCAGCGACCACAGCACTCCCGCCCCGTGCACGACGACAGTGTCGTCGTCGTCGACGCCTTCGACCAGCCAGCCGTCGCCGTAGGGAAACAGCAAACGCACTTTCACCGCTGCATAACGCGTCTTTTGCCCTTCCGTCGCTTTGCTCAATTGCTTGTAGACATAGGCGCCGTTCTCATCGTAGAGCAGCGCGTCGCGAGGCAGCAGCAGTCCTTTGCGCTCGGCCGCGAACACCGCGACCGGCACTCGGGCGCCCGGGCCGAGTCCGCCCGGCGCGTTCGGCACTTCGATCAACAGGCCGACGCTCTGCAATTCTGTCGTTTCCCGCAATATTCCCAGCACGCGGCCCGGAACCTGGATGCCATCCACGTCCACCACGGCTTTGCTCGGGGGAGCGCCGAGCGTATGCCGGCCCGGCAGGTCGGCACGCAGCAGCAAGCTGCGGCCGCTCGTCGCCGCCTGGATCGCTTTCTGCCGCGCCTCGAGCGGCAATGCAGCCAAGGGACCCCAGCGCAAGCCGAACCGCGCGGCGGCGGCTTGCGCTTGTGCCTGCGACTTCGCTTGCTCCGCCTGCGCCGCTTCAAGCATCTTGAGGGAGGCGCCCGCGCCGCCCGCGTACAGCGCGCGCAATCGCACCAGTTCGGCCGAGGCTGCGTGCTCCGCGGCGGCGGCCGTGGTCGTGTCGCCGAGATCGGATATCAGCGCCGTCGCATCCAGCACCAGGCCCAGCGCCTCGATGCGCTCCGGCGCCTGCGCGGCGACAGGATGCGCAACCACGATGCCGGCCGCCCGCTGCTGCTCGCCGCTCAGGGCGGGTTGTGCGGATTGTTCGCCGTTCGCGGCCGCGGACAAGCTGAGCAGCGCGCAGCAAACGGGCGGCACGCTTCCTAAGCGGAACTTCACGAACCGGTTCCTGCAACGATCGACTGCAGGGACTTGGCCAGGGCAAGTTCCGGTCCCGACAAAGGCGCGTGCAGCACATTCTCGAGATTGTTGCGCGAACTCTGAAGTTGAGCGCGCATCTGGATCAGCTCGAGTTCCGCCCGCATGGCGAGGATCTCCGCGACGAGTTGTACCTGAACGTCGGCGGCACCCACGCTGACGCTGAGAGCGGCGGTCTCGAGTTGGCGCCGCGCCGCCTCCATCTGCCGCTCCGCCGTGTCGGTGCTCGCGCGGGCGATGTGCTCCGCCCGTTCCGCGGCGATGATCGCCCCATAGATGTCGGCCTGGAGCGCGACCATGCGCCGGCCGGCCAGGTCGCGGCCGGCATGCGCCTCGGCGATTTCGCCCCTGTTGCGATTCAAGGGCAGAGTGAATCCCACGTCGAACGGAAACTTGGCGATGCCGTGATCCCAGTAGTAGCCCGGCGAGAGTATGAGCTGCGGGTACTGACGCGCGACCGATAGCTGAAGCTTGGCTTCCGCGGCGGCGTACTCCCCTATTGCCTGCCCCAGGTCGGCGCGCGACAGAAGTGCCTGCTCGCGCGTTGCGCGGCGCGTGTCCTCATCCACCGGCGGCGGCTCGCCCCAGTCCGGCCATACGAAGGTCACGTCGTCCAGCGCCTGCGGCGGCAGGCCCAACGCCTTGGCCGCAGCGGCTTGGTCCGCCTGCATCGCTTCGCGCAACTCTCCCTCCTGCCGTTCGATCTGAATCCTGGCCTGCTGGCTCTGCAGAAGCTCGCTGGGCGCATCCTCGCCGGCCTGCACCCTTTGGGTTTCGATAACGAGCAGCCGATCCTGCGCCGCCGCCAGCCGGGCGAGCAGTGTCAGGCGCCGGCGTCCGCCTTCCCAATCGGAGAGCGCGGCGGCCAACGCGCTGCGCACCGCCCAAGCCTCATCCATCAACTGCAAACGCGCATTGCCGGTATCGAGCCTCGCGATGTCGCTGTCCAAGCGGCGGCGCTCGGAGGAGCGCAACAGCCAATTCAAACTGACGCCGTACAGCCAGGGGTGGGAATCATGCCGCGCGTATTCCGACTGAAGAATGAGATCCGGATTGGGCGCCTCCGCCGCGGTGATCTCGCGCGACAGCGCCGCTTTGACTTGCGCCCGGGCGACCGCCAGCTGCGGGTTCTGCGTCAACGCAACCGCCAGCAGCAGAGCGCGGTCCCATTCCCGCGGCGGCCAGTTCGCCGCCGTCTGCGGCAACAGACGGACGATCTCGCCGCCCAATTGGACTTCTGCGAGTCGGCGCACTGCGAACTCATCCGCGCTGTGTGCCGGCTGGAGCGGCGCTGCATGATATTCGACGCAGCCGGCGAGTATTGCTGCGAGCATGAGGGCACCGCGGCGCCATGGATACGCGCGCATGAGCCAGGGCCGTCGCGCGGTCGCGCTCAGACGCTGCCTCTCTCCGACTTGACCGGCAACCACGGTAGTCACTCGCGATTCTCTCTCGGCGCGGCGACGTACGGGCGCCGGGGAATATTTCTCTTTGCGCGATAATACTCGCCCGATCCGCCTTATTGAACCCAAGGTCCGGAACTGAGGCACTTGCAAATCCGGCGCAGCATTGTTGGAATGAGTCAATGGTGAGCAAGCATCAGTTGATCGCATGGTGTTTGGCGCTGCTCGGCCTTGCATCGGCAGGGATCTCCGTCGCCGACGGGCGCGGTGACGGCATCTGGAAAGCCGCCGTGCCCCCGGCGCCGATGCAGGGCGAATTCGACAGCCTCGATCCGCTCGGCGTGGCCGCGGGAGCAAGAATCAGAGCGGACTGCTCCCTCAATTGGATCGATCCAGACGACGGTAAGCGCTACTGTTTTTCAAGCGGTACCTCGCTGGAGTTTTTTCTGGACGAGCCGCGGGCCAATCTCGAGCGCGCGCAAGCCGGATGGCGGAGAATGGTTTCTAACGATGCTCCCATTCGGTAAATCGGCGGCGCAATCACTGCGACGCCGATTCGAACCACCGTCACCACTCTCGCCCCTAGAACTACTCTCGCCCCTAGATCAGAAGAATAGAATGCCTCCCAGCGCGTAGTCTTTCTGCGTCGCCGAATTTCCGTTCCAGGCCTCGGCCTTGGTGTCGATGTATTCGCCCACCAGCGTGACGCTCTTGGTGAGGCTGTAATACAAACCGACGACGCCGGACTTGTTGCTCTTGACCAGGCACCCAATGGCGGTAGGACAGCCGACGGTATTCGTGAACGGCCTTTCATCATTGGCGAGCTTGAGGTCCGAAATGCCGTAGCTGAGCCCGATTTTCAGTTTGTCCAACTTATAGGTTGCCTGCACGTAGCCGCCGTCGGATTTGCGCTTGTCGCCGAGTGCCGATGTCGCCAATACGAAGAAGCCCGTCGTGCCGACACCCTTGCCGGTATAGCCGTACACCACGCCCTCGAAGCCGGCGACATCCAGCTTGACGCCGCCATCGACCTCGGTGCCCGTGTAGCTCGTGGCTTGGCCGGGGGCGGGGGTGATCTGAGAATTGAGCTTCAACTTCTGCGTGATGACGTCGAACCAGGCCTTGCCGCTCAGCGCGTCGCTCTTCGGATCTCCCCAGGCGTAGGAGAAACCTGCTTGAATTTGCGGTGCATTGTGCGAGTTATAGGTGCCGTCATCGAGGGGCTGAAAGATGCCGAACGATCCCGTGAATCCGTAAAAGTTCGCCGAGGTGTAGGTGATCTGCGGTTGCCAGTCGGTATAGATATACCCGATTCCGATGCGCCCGAGACTGGTGTTGCTGGGTGCCGGGTTGCCCGAAGCGGTTCCCACGCCGAGCAGCGTCATGTCGTCGAGAATCGCGTCCTTGCCGAAGAGACCGATGTCGCGGCCCATCTTCACCGTGCCCCAACTGGCGTCGCCGAAGGTGAAATACACTTGACGAGCATCGATACCGGGCGACTGCAGCGCAGAAGGATTACCGCTGCCGTTGACGGCACTACCCCCGAGAGTGCTGTTGATGCCCGGATAAAATCCGATGGTCACGTCGACATCGAAGTCGGCTTGGCGCGAGGTGGCGCTGAACACCAGAGCGGCCGGCAGCAGGCCGTTGCGAACCGATGCCGAATGATCACCGATGCACGCGAGGCCGCCCGTCACGGCGGTGGCGGGAGACACATCGTCGCAGCTGGTCCCCACATAGAACGCATTCACATTGCCGCTGAAATCAATTTTCCAATCGCCGGCGGTGACGTCGATTCCGGCGACCGCCCGGGTCATCGGAATCATCCACATCGCGGCGCTCAATGCGATCGCAAGCTTGGTACGCGTCTTCATGAAAACTCCCTCCGTTTCGAGTTCTTTGTCGTTACGTCGAAGGCTGCGCAATGTGCTGCCGCAGCCGACCGAAGCTCTTCCCGCAGTCGCCAAACGCCACCAGCCGCCGGGTGAAGCCTAGATTGAGTGTCTGCAAGAGGCGTACCAATTGCGCAACGGAGAGTGATTCCCGCGGGCCGCGCGGCCATCGGATTTGCAGGTATCGCCAGCGCGCGCCCAACAGCCCGGCGCATTTCGCAAAGGCCGCGTCCACGTGTGGCTTTGGCGCAAATGACGGTCGCCGCGCTCGGCAGATCGCGCATCAGTGTCACGCCGGAGGATCAGAATTGTCGCACTCTGTGTTGGATTAGATACAGGCGGCGAAACGCGTTGGCGCCGCCGCCTCGCATGTGCGCGCCCGCCGGTCCCGTGGGCATGCCGGCCGCCTCGCTGCTACATTTTTGAAGCACAAACTGTGGCGTATCAGAAACACCGAGCACCACAGGCGCGTTTCCGCGTTGTGTCCTGCTTCGCAAGTAATTGATCGGTCAACAATATGTCCGCGGGAGAGCGGGCTGGCACGCTTGCTGCTTGTCGATGAACACTGAAGAAGCGTAGGAGCCCACACCAATGAAAACCAGAGCGGCCGTTGCCTGGGAGGCCGATAAACCACTGAGCATCGAGGAAGTCGATCTGGCCGGACCGAAAGCGGGCGAGGTCTTGGTGCGTATCGTCGCGACCGGCGTGTGCCATACCGATGCGTTCACGCTCTCGGGAGCGGATCCGGAGGGGCTATTCCCGGTGATCCTCGGCCACGAAGGCGGCGGCATCGTGCAGGAAATAGGGTTAGGCGTGACCAGCGTCAGACCCGGCGATCACGTGATTCCGCTGTACACCCCGGAATGCGGAACGTGCGAGTTCTGCCTGTCCGGCAAGACCAATCTGTGCCAGAGAATCCGCATCACCCAGGGCAAGGGCGTGATGCCGGATGGGACCTCGCGATTTTCCTTCAATGGCAAGCCCATATTGCACTACATGGGCAACAGCACATTCTCCGAATATGCCGTGCTGCCGGAGATCTCGGTGGCGAAGATCAATCCCAAGGCGCCGCTCGACAAGGTGTGCCTGCTCGGCTGCGGCATTACCACCGGCATCGGAGCGGTGCTGAATACCGCGAAAGTCACGCCGGGCTCGACGGTTGCTGTATTCGGTCTCGGCGGCATCGGCCTGTCCGTCGTGCAAGGCGCGGTGATGGCCAAAGCCTCGCGCATCATCGCGGTCGATCTCAACCCGAGCAAATGGACCATGGCCAAGGCGCTCGGCGCGACCGACTATGTCAATCCGAAAGACTACGACAAACCCGTCCAGCAGGTGATCGTCGACCTGACCAACGGCGGCGTCGACTACTCGTTCGAATGCATCGGCAATGTTCATGTGATGCGGTCGGCACTGGAGTGTTGCCACAAGGGATGGGGCGAATCGGTTATCATTGGAGTCGCGGGCGCAGGTCAGGAAATATCGACGCGTCCGTTCCAATTGGTTACCGGCCGCGTCTGGCGCGGCTCGGCATTCGGCGGCGTCAAGGGCCGTTCGCAATTGCCGGGCTACGTCGACCGCTATCTCGACGGTCAGATCAAGATCGACGAAATGATCACCGAAGTGCTGCCATTGGACGAGATCAACGACGCATTCGAGTTGATGCATGCGGGTAAGGTGATTCGATCGGTGATCAAGTATTGATTGAGAGATGCCGTTTCGACGGCTGTTTATGAAAACAAGTGGAGGAAGAATCATGGCAGTTTCAATTCATCCGTCGGTCGACAACGGCGTCAAGCAAGGATCGAAGGATTTCGCGGGGGGAACCTTGACCTGCAAATGCACGGACAGGCCCGTCAAGGTATCGATCGGTGCGCAGGTCGCGCACAATCACGTCTGCGGCTGCACCCAGTGTTGGAGACCCAAGGGCGTGCTGTTCTCGATGATCGCGGTCGTATCGAAAGACAAGGTGAAAGTCACGCAGAATGGCGACAAGTTGGGCATAGTCGATCCGTCCAAGACCATCCAGCGAAATGCATGCAAGGTATGCGGCGTGCACATGTACGGCCGCATCGAGAACAACAAGCACGCGTTTTACGGCCTCGATTTCGTGCACCCGGAATTGTCGACCGAATCGGGTTGGGCGGCGCCGGGATTTGCCGCCTTTGTCTCCTCGATCATCGAGGCGGGAGCGAGTCCCGCAAACATGGGCGCCGTACGCAGCCGGCTCAAGGAACTGGGCCTGGAGCCTTACGACTGCCTGAGTCCGGCGTTGATGGACGCAATCGCGACGAACGCGGCCAAGCTTTCGGGCGTGCTCAAAGCTTGAGTCGGATGATGAAAGCGGGTTCGGTGCGGCGCTGCCGGAGGCGGCGCCGAGCCGAGCCCGCCGCAATCATTGTTCCAGAACGATGTTGTGCTTGTGAATTTTCCGATACAGCGTGTTGCGGCTGATGCCCAGCGCTTGCGCGGTACGGCTGATGTTCCAATGCATTCTTTCCAGTTCGCGCAATAAGGCCGCGCACTCGGCGTCGCGCAGCGCGGCGGACGGCAAGTTCACCGCCGGTGCGCCGGCACCGGTCTCCGCATTCCCTGCCGCGCTCGCCGGCGCGCTCGCACGCGCACCCGCGTCGGTGTGAAAGATTTCCTGAGGCAGGTTCGACAGGCGGATGATTCCATCGCGGCACAGCGCCGAGGCGGTTCGCAGCGCATTTCGCAGCTGACGGATATTGCCGGGCCATGAATAATCCAGCAGCTTGTGGAAGGCATCCTCCGCGATCTCGATCGAATCCTGTCCGGCGTTCTCCTCCTGCAGCAGCGTGCGAATCAGGTCTGCCTTGTCGCTGCGATCGCGCAACAGCGGCAGGTGCAGAGTGATGCCGTTCAGGCGGTAATAAAGATCCTCGCGGAATTCGCCGTCCTGAATCATCCGGCGTATATCGCGGTGCGTGGCGCTGATCACGTGTAGATTCACCGGAATGGCTTGATCGCTTCCGAGCGGAACGACTTCGCGCTCCTCGATCACGCGCAGCAGGCGCGTCTGCAGCATCAGCGGCATATCGCCGATTTCATCGAGGAACAACGTGCCGCCATTGGATTGGAGAATCTTTCCGACCCGGCCCTCCTTCACCGCGCCCGTGAATGCGCCGCGGGTATAGCCGAACAGCTCGCTTTCGATCAGGCTCTCGGGAATGGCGGCGCAATTGACGGTCACGAATGCCTTGTCGAACCACAGACCGCTGTGATGCAAGGCCTTGGCGAACGCCTCCTTGCCGGTGCCGGTCGCGCCTTGCAGCAGAATCGGCACCTGCTTCGCGAACAACTGCCTGCCGAAGGTCAGGTTCTTGCGCATTTGCGCATCTTCGCCGACGTGGTGTTGACC
>WNFL01441952.1_pt1 | contig 18657 bp, 15 predicted proteins | sample 5400361 | NCBI WGS metagenome assembly WNFL01 (sample SAMN13153351, study PRJNA577476) | soil metagenome | isolation source: 40 cm soil on Douglas fir-dominated hillslope | place: USA:California | collected 2013-09-17
GGCGATGAGTTCGCGGGTCATGCTCTCGGTTTAGGCGGGAGAGGCAGGGCCCGCCGTTCGGCAATCAGGGGGATGGACACCACACTGATCAACAGGCAGCCGACCACTACTGACATGACGATGCCAGGAACGTTGTGGAGCCCGAGGCCAAAAGTCACGAGCCCCAGCAGGACCGCGGCCAGCACCACGCCCAGGATCGTCCCGCGCCCCCCCGTGATCGCGACACCGCCCAGGATCACCATGCTGATGACCTCCAGCTCCCACCCTTGAGCGATCGAGGGGCGCGTGGAGCCCAAGCGCGAGGTGAGCAGCACCGCCGCACATCCGCTCGCCACGCCCGTCGCGACAAACAGCCAGAACCGATAACGGCCGACGGCCACCCCGGAAAATCGCGCGGCGACTGCGTTGGAGCCGATGGCGTACAGCCTACGTCCGATGTTTGTGCGATGCAGGAGGACTCCGGCCACGAGCGCAGCCAGGGCGAAACAGACGAGCTCCACGGAGACAGGTCCGACCACATAGCCCTGTCCGAACACGGCGAAGTCAGGCCGGTAGGCCTTCAGCACGCGGTCCCCCAACAGACCATAGGCGATGCCGCGAAACAGACTCAGTGTCCCGATGGTCGCAATGATGGAAGGCACGCGCGCGATGGTGACGAGCAGGCCATTGATCGCTCCGGCCAGTGCCCCCGTGACCACGCCGGTAATGACAACGATCGAGGTGGGCCAATTCGCTTCGGCCGCAAAGCCCATCGCCACCGAGGTGAGCGCCAGGATGGCCGCGACTGAGATATCGATCTCGCCGGCAACAATGAGCAGCGCCATGGGCAGCGCAATGAGCGCTTTCTCGGTGAAATTGAAGGTCGCGTCCGAGAGCGTATTGATATCCCAGAAATACGGGGAGAGCAGCGCATTGATGAGCATTGTGAGCACGATGGCGATCGCCAGCAGGCCTTCCCAACGCAACAGAATCGCCCACCGATTCATGAGGGCAATCGCTCCAGGACCTGCCGCACGGTACTGCGGTCACGCGCACTCATGACGGCCGCCGTCACGATGACGAGGCCGCTGACGGTCTGCTGCCAGAAGGGCGAAATACCGACCAGCGGGAGCGCATTCTTGATGATTCCGAGAAAGAGGCACCCGAGGAGGACGCCCGCGACCGTGCCGAGTCCGCCGCCGATGGCGACGCCGCCGATGACGCAGGCCGCGATCACCTGCAGCTCAAACCCAAGCGCGACATCGGTGTAGGCCACCGCGAAGCGGGCGACCCATAAATAACCACACAATCCACCGAGCGCCCCGGAAATCAGGTAGGCGATCGCCTGTGTCCGGCCCACATTGATGCCAATCGTGGCTGCCGCCACTGGGTTGTTGCCGGTCAGGTAAAAGCGCCGACCGAGCGCGGAGAATCGCAACATGAACGCGAGCGCCACGACACCCAGGATCGCGAGCCAGGATAAGGTGGTCAATCCGAAGACCGGATAGCGGACCGCAGCCTGGAACGGGGCGCTCATGCCGTTGCTGGTCACCCAGGTGCCTCGGGACAGCCCGTACACGGCCCCACGAATGATGGCCATGGTGCCCAGAGTCGCCACGATCGGCGGGATCTTGAGCTGCCAGACCAGCACGCCGTTCAGTCCTCCGAGCGCCGCGCCCGTGACGATGGCCACGGTCACGGGGAGCACCACGCCTGCGGATGGCATGGCCTGATTCAGGAGCGCCGCGCACATCCCGCAGAACGCCACGGTGGCCGCGGTCGACAGATCGATCCCTCGCGTCACAATCACCAGCATCTGGCCGAGCGCGAGGAGGATCAGGATGGCCGTGTCATCAAAGCTCGCGGCGAGGTTCCGGGGGGTCAGAAAGCGCGGGAAGGCCAAGGCCACGCCGAAGAGGAGGATCGCGACAAGCACTGCCAGTCGCACTTGACGACTGTTTCCCACGGATTGGAGGGCTGTTGTGGCCGCACCCATCAGCTGTCCGTGGCCGCCCGCAGAATCAACTCGGCGGTGGCGGCCTCGCGCGAGAAGACTCCCCGGACGCGGCCGCGACGCATGACGAGGACGGCCTCGCCCACCAACTCGTGGACGGCGGCCTTCGACCCGACGTCGATGCCCTTGGTCGGCTCATCGAGGATGAGGATTTGCGGCTTGCCCTCGAGCCAGCGGGCGAGCACGACCTTCTGTTGATTGCCGCCGGACAGCAGACTCACGGGCTGGTCGGGATTGTCGCACTTGATGCGAAGGTCCTGGATCCAGTGCGTTGCGGTGCGCGTTTCAGCCCGGGTGTCTGAAAAGAGTCCCGGTGAGAGCCGATCGAGACTGGGCAGCGCGATATTGGCGCGGACGGACAGCGACTGTATTGCTCCTTGCGCCTGCCGGTCCTCGGGGACAAAACCGATGCCACACCGAATTGCATCTGCAGCTTGCCTGAAATGAACCTCGTTCCCGCCGATGACGATCTGCCCGGCATCCGCCTGATCCAGTCCAAACAGGCACTGCATGACATCGCTCCGACCCGCGCCCACGAGTCCGTAGACCCCCAGGATCTCCCCGTGGTGCACTTCGAAACTCACGTCTTCAAAGAGTCTCGCGCGCGAGAGGTGTCGGACAGCGAGCGCTTCAGCGCCGCGCGTCGCCGGACGTTTGGGGAACACCTCACCGATTGGGCGCCCGACCATGAGGGACACGAGCGTATCGAGGTTCGTGTCGGTCAGCGCTCCGTTGCCTACGGCCGCGCCGTCCCGGAACACGACGTAACGATCCGCGATACTCAGGATCTCCTCAAACTTGTGGCTGATGTAGAGAATCGAGCGACCTTTGCTCTTCAGACGCCGGACGATCTTCAGGAGGTCTTCGGCCTCGTGGTGCGATAGGGCCGCGGTGGGTTCGTCCATGATGACGATCCGAGCATCGCCGGCGAGCGCGCGGGCAATCTGCACGACATGCCGCTCCCCGATGGCCAACTCCCGGAGCGGCGTGCGCGGATCGATGTGGCACTCCAGTTCGGCGAGGAGCTCTGCCGCATCGCTCCTCATCCGGCGCCAGTCGATAAGTCCAATGCGGCGGGGCCGGCGCGTCGGAAGGATATTCTCGGCGACCGACAGGTCTTCGAAGACGACCGATTCCTGGTGGATGACGCGGATGCCGAGGGCTTCGGCGTCCCGAGGTGAGGTCATCTCCACCGGCTGGCCGTATAGCTCGATGCGGCCCCCGTCGGGACGGTGCACGCCGGTGAGAATCTTCACCAGCGTTGATTTGCCCGCCCCGTTCTCCCCAATCAGCGCCGTGACGGTGCCGGCCTCTAGCGTGAGAGCGCCATCGATGAGCGCGCGAACGCCGCCAAAACTCTTGGCAATCCCCTCCAGCCGAAGAATGATGTCCCCCATGAGCCCAGATGCACTCTAAAACACGGAGGCGAATTGATCGATGTTGGTCGCGTCGTAAATGAAGGGCTTGCCCATGGGGCCTGACCCATCGGCCCCAAAGTGCACGTATCCCAATCGACCCATGTACAAGTCCCGGCCCGGCCCGGCGGGCGCACCGCGCACGATGCGCACCGCAAGCTCCACGGTGGCGTAGCCCAGGTCAATGGGATTCCAGATGGCGAAACTCTGCACCGTGCCTTGTTTCACGTGACCGGCCAGTTCGGAGGGCAACCCCAAACCCGTGACCCTGACCTTGCCGCTCAAGCCCTCATCTTCAATGGCCTTGGCGGCGGCGACAATCCCGACGGAACTGGGGCTCACGATGACCGCCAGATCCGGGTAGCGCTTGCTTAAAGCCACCGCCTCGCGATAGGACTTGTCCGCTAAATCATCCCCATAGACGGTATCGACGATTCTGAGGCCGGGGTATTGGGGCGCCGCCTGTTTCATGGCTGCAATCCAGGCATTCTGGTTCGTGGAGGTCGGCGTCGCCGAAAGGATCGCGACCTGGCCCCGCCCGTTCGGAGCCGCCGCCGCGGCGAGCTGCATGCAGGTGGCGCCGATCAACTCATCTGAAGAGGGTGAGAGGTGCACCAGGCGCCCGGCGGGCGCCACGCTCGAATCGTAAGAGATCACCGTGATGCCGCGCTCCCGGGCGTGCTTCAGGGTTGGCACCAAAGCATCGGGGTCGTTTGCCGAGACTGCGATGGCATTGACGTGCTGCGCGATGAGCGCGTTGATCACTTCGATCTGTCCCTCAGCGGTGGGTGTGGTGGGGCCGGGAAAGACGACTTCGACGCCGCCCAGTGCCTGAGCCGCTTCATCACCGCCCTTGTGGACCGCCGTAAAAAATCCGTTGCCGAGGGACTTGGCTACTAAACCCACGCGCACCGTGTGGGACTCGGGAGCACGGGAACAGGCGGCGAGCATCAGGACGAGCGCGGCCGCCGCCATCGGTTTTAAAGCATTGAGCATCTTGAATGACCTCAGGATCGCAGAGTCTGGGGAACGGGCTCGCTCCCCTCGCTGGATTCGACCTCCACTACAATGACATGTATCCCCGCGCCGCGCAGGGGCTCGAGTTCCTCTTCGCTCGCGCCACTATCCGTGATCACCGTTGAAACGCGCGCGAGATTGGCCACAATCATTGCGGAGCGCTGGCGCAGTTTCCGGCTGTCGGCGAGGACGATGAGCTCCTCGCAGCGTTGGAGGAGTTTGAGTTCCGCCTGCACGATCAATGGGTCGGCCTCCATGAGCCCAAAGCGATTGAGTCCGTAGCAGCCGGTGAAAAGCTTCTGCCCCCAGAAGTGCGCGATCGCATCGTTGTCGTAAGGACTGAGCACGATGTTCTGTTCGCGGTAAATCGTCCCGCCCGGCAGCGTGACGCGATTGCGACTGGTGGCCAGGAGCTGGGTCACGATGGGGATGGAATTGGTGAGGATATCCAGGCTCCGCCCGGAGAGGAACTCCACCAAACCGTACGTAGTCGTCCCTCCATTGATCAGAATGCTGTCGCCATCCTTGACGAGCTCGGCGGCCGCGCGCGCGATGGCCCGTTTCTGCGCCGCGCACACCCCTTGATTCAGGATGTAAGGCACGCCGACCAGGTGGGCTTCATGGCGCGGCGTGAGGGCTTCCGCACCCCCTCGGATGCGGCGCAGTTGGCCGGCATCACTGAGCGCATTGACATCGCGCCGGACTGTGGCCTCGGAGGCATCCAGGTGTTCGACCAGATCCATGACGCCCACGACCGAGCGTTCGTGCAAGAGCTTCAAAATCAGTCGGTGTCGCTCTGCTTCCAGCATGACCGATTCCCCGTGGTATTGCCTGTTATTGCATGGTAATGATTGACAATGACAGATTGGCGTGCCATTTTCCAGCCCCATCGGGCAAGATCAGGCATTTAGGGAAGAGAATCATGGGGTCGAATGCTCCTCGGCCGGTCGGCCAGTCCGACGGGATCATAGAGAATCGCTGGGACCTGACGGTGGCGGCGAAACTGACTGCGCCGCAGCTGCTGCTCTATCGCTCCAATCTATTGGGCACGGACACGCGCGTGACCAATTTCGGGGGCGGCAATACTTCGGCCAAGCTCCCCATGGCCGACCCTCTCACGGGCCAGAGCGTTGAGGTGTTGTGGGTCAAGGGGTCGGGCGGGGACTTGGGCACAATGGGGCTCGAGGGCTTCGCGACCCTCTACATGGACAAGCTCCTCGCACTTCGGCCGCTCTATCGAAGCCCCGAGGACGAGGGCCGGATCGTCGGCCTCTACGCTCATTGTGCGTTCAACCTCAATCCACGCGCCGCGAGCATCGACACACCGCTACATGGACTGATCAATCGGAGGCACGTCGATCACGTGCATCCCGATTCAGTCATTGCCATCGCCGCGTCAGCGGATGGCGAGCGGATGGCGCGGGAGATCTATGGCAATGAAGTAGGGTGGCTCCCCTGGCTCCGGCCCGGCTTTGAACTCGCGCTGCGCCTGCGCGACTTCGTGCACAAGCACCCCAAAGCCAAGGGTGTGATCCTTGAAGCGCACGGTGTGTTCACCTGGGCTGACAGTGCCCAGGCGTGCTACGAGACGACGCTGGATGTGATCAACCGCGCCTCGCGCTGGCTGGCCGAGCGTAACGCGGGCCATCCCGGACTGGGCGGGATCAAGCACGCGCCACTCGCGCCCGCGCGGCGACTGCAGATCGCCGCCGCGATCATGCCCAAAATTCGCGGGCTCATTTCGACTGAACAGGCGAAGATCGGACATTTCGACGATCGCCCCGCAGTCTTGGATTTCGTCGGCTCCGAGGCCTTTGAGCGACTGGCGGCGCTAGGCACCTCGTGTCCGGATCATTTTCTGCGCACCAAGATTCGCCCCCTGGTGATCGACTTTGATCCATCCAAGGAAGACGAGCAGGCTCTCCTCGCGCGTCTCCCCCACGCGATCGAGGCGTATCGCAAGGACTACGCGGCGTACTACGAGCGCTGCAAGCGCGCAAACTCACCGGCGATGAGAGATCCGAATGCGGTGGTGTATCTGATTCCCGGCGCCGGCATGATCACCTTCGCCGCCGACAAGGCCACGGCGCGGATTGCTGCCGAGTTCTACGTGAATGCAATCAATGTGATGCGCGAGAGCTCGAGCGTTTCACAGTATCGGGGATTGCCTGAGCAGGAAGCCTTTGACATCGAGTACTGGCTTCTGGAGGAGGCCAAGCTGCAGCGCTTGCCGAAGCCCAAGGCGCTCGCGGGACGCATTGCCCTGGTGACGGGTGGCGCGGGCGGGATCGGATTGGCCACCGCTCGCCGGCTCGCGGAGGAGGGCGCCTGCGCGGTGATCTGCGATGTGGATCGCGCGGCACTCGCCGCGGCGGAACAGGAACTCATCAAGCAGTACGGCACCGACCGAATTGCCTCGCTCCCGATGGATGTGACAGATGAAGCCACGATCTCTGCGGCGTATCGTGAAACGGCAGTGCGCTTTGGCGGCGTCGATATCGTCGTCTCGAATGCCGGGATTGCTTCCGCCGCGCCAATCGAGGAAACGACGTTGGCCCTGTGGCGCAGGAACATGGACATTTTGTCCACCGGTTATTTCCTCGTCAGTCGCGAAGCTGTGCTGCTGCTCAAATCGCAGGGGCTTGGCGGCTCGATCGTGTTCATCGGCTCCAAGAATGCGCTGGCGGCCTCGCCGGGCGCCGCTGCCTACTGCACGGCGAAGGCCTCTGAGCTGCACCTGGCCCGCTGCCTGGCCCTGGAACTCGCCCCAGCCGGCATCCGCGTTAACGTCGTGAACCCGGATGCGGTGTTGCGCGGCTCGCGGATCTGGCAGGGCGAATGGGCGGAGCAGCGGGCCAAGCAGAACAAGACCACGACCGATGAGCTCGAAGCCGTGTACCGGGACCGGAGCTTGCTCAAGCGCAGCGTCTATCCGGAAGACATCGCCGAGGCGGTGGCCTTCTTTGCGACCGAGCGATCGTCCAAATCCACTGGCAATATCCTCAATGTCGATGCCGGCAATGCCACGGCGTTTACGCGCTAAGTCCGCGCGGCCACGCCCTGCGGCGCTTCGGCACGGGCTAAGCTTCGCCCTCCTGTGCCTGCTCGCTTTTCCGGGCTGCACTTTCGCGCATGACTGGAACGCATTGTTCGTCTTCGGAGACAGCTACAGCGACAGCGGTGCAGGCTACGTGGACAGTAATGGTCCGACCGCCGTGGTTTACCTCGCCGCGAGTCTCGGTATTCCCTTCACTTATGCCGGGGATCCGTTATCTTCGGGCAAGAGTCTGAATTTCGCAGTCAGCGGGGCTCAAACCGGCCGAGGAGAGGGGATACGCATCCGGCCGGCCGCGGCCAAGTGCCTCGAGTCAGATCCGCTCCTCGGTCGAGGCCTGCAGAACCAGGTGGTCGATTTCGCCCAGCGGGTCGGCTCGGGGGCGTTGCGATTCAATCCCGAGAAAACACTGTTTTTCATCGCGGGTGGGCTGAATGACGCTACTCTGCCCACGGCGACGAGCATCGACAATCTCGAGGGGGAGATTCGCCAGCTCTACGATTTGGGGGGCCGGTATTTCATGGTGGCCTTGCTCCCGACCAAGATTCCACCCTTCAGCGCGGTGGGCCATCGACTCAATCCCGCGTTGGCCAAGATCCCGGATGAACTGTCGGTCAAGCTCCCCTATGCGCACATCAAGCTGAGTCAATGGGGAAATGACTTCGACCAGGTGCTCGACAGCCCCGCCCAGTATGGCCTCACCAACGTGTTGGACCGCTGCGCAGGCAGGACCCTGTTTGGGGAAGATCCAACGCCCTGCGCGGCGCCCGACGCCTACTTCTACTACCACGACGGACACCCCTCGACGCGGGTGCATAAATTGGTCGCTCTACAGGTGGAGGGCGAGGTCAAGAGCCTGTTTCCGTAGCGGGCCGCAATTTAATGTAAAGGGGGAGCATGATCACCAAGTCTGATCCGCGCGACGCAGAGTTCATCGAGGCGCAGAACGCGCCACGGCGGGATGCCCTGCACGCAGACTACGAGGCGCTGCGCATGGTGCTGGCGCGTCGCCGTATCGATATCGAACCCGTCACGCAGGCGGTGGGGTGGTTTGCTGTCGCCATCCCCTCCTGGGGCGTTGGCACCGGGGGGACGCGCTTCGCGCGCTTCCCCGGCCCGGGTGAGCCGCGCAGCGTCTTTGAGAAACTCGAGGACTGCTCGGTCATCCATACGCTCTCGGGTGCAACCCCGACGGTGTCCCTGCATTTGCCATGGGATCGCACCGACGACCTCAAGGGGCTCAAGGTGCGCGCGAATGAGCTAAAGCTGGGGTTCGATGCCGTCAATTCCAACACCTTCCAGGACCAATTGCGCCAACCTTTTTCTTATAAATATGGGAGCCTCACGCACACCGACAAGGCCGTGCGCCAGCAGGCCATTGTGCACAATCTCGAATGCATTCAAGTCGGCCAGGCGCTGGGGTCGACCGCGCTCACTCTGTGGATCGGCGATGGCGCCAACTTCCCCGGCCAGCAGCATCTGGCTCGGGGTTTCGAGCGTTATCTGGAATCCGCCGCTGTCATCTACGCCGCCCTCCCGCCGGACTGGCGCCTCCTGATCGAACACAAGATGTATGAGCCCGCCTTCTACGCTACGGTCATCCAGGACTGGGGCAGCTCGCTGATGGCGGCGCAGAGCTTGGGTCCCAAGGCCTTTTGTCTGGTGGATTTGGGCCACCATGCGCCCAACGTCAACATCGAGATGATCGTCGCGCGCTTGGTCCATGCCCGGCGGCTCGGCGGTTTCCACTTCAACGACTCGATGTATGGGGACGATGATCTGGATTCGGGATCCATCGATCCGTTTCGCCTGTTTCTCATTTTCAATGAGCTTGTCGATGCCGCGTGGCGCAAGGTCCCGGGCCTGTCCCCTTCCCACATGCTGGACCAATCGCACAACGTCACAGATCCAATTGAGAGTCTGGTCACCAGCGCCGTTGAGCTCACGCGTGCCTATGCCCAGGCGCTGCTGGTGGATCGTGCGCTTCTGTCAGAACACCAGGATAACAATGATGTCTTGATGGCCGCCCAGACCCTGAAACAGGCGTTCACAACCGACGTGGGCCCGATTCTCGCGCGAGCTCGCCTGAACAAGGGCGCGGCCATCGATCCGATCGGCGCGTATCGCGAAAGCGGATACCGGCTCCGCTGCGCCCTTGCCCGCCCGGCCGCGCTGACGCGCTCCAGCGGCATCGTGTAAACCAGGACGGCGCCCGGTGCCCGTGATCACCAGCATTGCCGATCTGCGAGCGCTTGCAAAGAAGCGCATTCCCCGCGCGATCTTCGATTACGCGGACGGCGGTGCCTATGAAGAAATCACCCTGCGCCGTAACACCATCGACCTTGAGGCACTCGCATTTCGACAGCGCGTCATGGTCGATGTGTCCAATGTGTCGACAGGCGCCACGCTGCTCGGGCAACCGGTCAGCATGCCGGTAGCGATTGCCCCGACCGGCCTGGCAGGCCTGTTTCACGCGGACGGAGAAATCCTGGGCGCACGGGCGGCGGCGGCCTTTGGCATCCCCTTTTGTCTGAGCACGCTGTCGATCTGCTCGATCGAGGATGTGCAGGCGGCAACGCATAAGCCGTTCTGGTTCCAGCAGTACCTGATGAAGGATCGGGGATTCAATGAGGAACTGATGGACCGCGCGCAAGACGCGGGCTGCCCGGCGCTCGTCCTCACTCTTGATTTGCAAGTGCAAGGGGAGCGTCGCCGGGACCCGAAGAATGGCCTCACGATTCCGCCGCGTCTGTCGTTCAAGAACGCCCTTGATGTGGCTTCGAAGCCGACATGGGTTTGCAAGGTGCTGTTCGGCAAGCACCGTAGTTTCGGAAATCTCGAGGGGCGGATCGGCGGCGCTTCCGGCATTCGTACGCTCTCGGAATGGATCGCAACGCAATTTGACCCCACAGCAAACTGGCGGGATGTGGAATGGGTGCGGACCCGCTGGCCTGGAAAGTTGATTCTCAAAGGCGTGCTGGATGCAGAGGACGCCAAACTGGCGCTTGCCTGCGGTGCGGATGCCATCGTGGTGTCGAACCATGGCGGGCGCCAACTCGACGGCGCGCCTTCGACCATCTCGGTGCTCCCGGAGATCGTGGCGGAGATCGCCGGACGCTGCGAAGTTCTATTCGATGGGGGTATTCGCTCTGGGCAGGATGTGCTCAAGGCCCTCGCCCTGGGCGCCCGCGGTGTGCTCATCGGCAAGTCGTACTTGTATGCACTGGCCGCGAAGGGTGAGGCGGGGGTGATCCAGATGCTCGATATCATCCAGCGCGAATTGCGCGTCACGACCGCCCTGGTCGGAAAAACCAAGGTGGCGGAGGTCGGCGCAGAGATTCTCCGCTTTCAATAGTGATTGATGAAGGAACAATAATGGACAGCAGATTCGCCAATCCAGTACCGCTCGGTCTCATTGGCTTTGCCACCACGACGTGGCTACTGAGGATGATCAACGCCGGCTGGTTCGATAAGACAAGCATGTGCTCGCAAGACTCCTGTCGTTCGTTCGCGGTAACACCTTTGCGACGGTGGCCTTCATGAGCTACGGCGCCTTTTGGCTCTCATTCGTGGCCTATGTCCAGACCTTTGGCGGGGGCGCGCCGCCGCCCTTTGTGGGCTGGTATCTGTGCATCTGGGGCGTCTTTACCTTCTATATGTGGATTGCCTCCTTTCTTTACAACACCGCTCTGCAACTGGTGTTTCTGACTTTGTGGATCACCTTTTTTCCTGCTGGCGGCCGGGGACTGGACGGAATCGCACACCCTACACACTCTCGGCGGCTACATGGGACTCGCCTGTGCCGGCTTGGCGGCCTATCTGTCCGCCGCGGAACTTATCAACGGTGACTACGGCCGAGTCGTTCTGCCGATCGGCTCACGCACGATGCAAGAGGGCGGCCAGTTTTAACACGCGTGCTAGATGCATGAAGATCTGGCTTCCGCCATTCCGGAAGCAAAGAAATTGTTCGGCTCGGGGGTCTGTCATACTGGTGCAATGACGGGGGTCTCCAATGACCGCGCCAACTGGTTGGCGGAGCATATCCTGCCTTCCGAACCGCGGCTTCGTGCTTGGCTGGCGCGGCGTCGCGTGGTCGATCTCGATATTGACGACATCGTGCAGGAGGCCTATGCCGTATTGGCCGAGCTGAACAGCGTGGCCCACATTCGCAATCCCCACACGTACCTCTTTTCTGTCGCACATTCGATCATTCTTCAGCACGTTCGTCGCATGCGGATCGTTTCAATCGAGACTGTGGCGGAGTTGGACCAGCTGGGCATCTATTCAGAAGAGCCCACGCCGGAAGAGGCGCTCTCCGACTTTCAGGAACTCAGGGGCCTTGCGCAGCTGATCGCCGGTCTGCCGCGTAAGTGCCGGGAGGCCTTCACGCTGCGAAAGATCGAAAGCCTCTCTCAACGCGAGATCGCCAGCCGGATGCATATATCTGAGAGCACCGTGGAAAAGCACATCAGCAAAGCGCTGCGACTGCTAATGACCACGATGAGTGGACCCGAGACGCCGGGAACGCAGGATGTGCGAAATCCGCAGCGGAATGAGAGGTCTCTAATTCGCAATAGAGTTGAACGGCAGGCAGATGAATAGGAGCATCGAGGCATCCGCGGCCACATGGACCGCAAGAATGGATCGGGGTGCGCTGTCCGATGAGCAGCAGCGCACCCTCGAGGCATGGCTATCGAAAGATCGTAGGCACCTGGGCGCCTACGCTCGTGCCCGCGCTGTGGCGGCGCATTTCGATCGCTCCAGGGCGCTCGGTGCATCGTTCGATCCTCGACAGTATCGCGAATCTCGGTGGATGTGGCTGCGTCACGGCCGCAGTCCCTGGGTTGCCGGTGCCCTGGCGGCTGGAATCGCCGCTCTTGTGGTGGGAGTTATCCTCCGAGCGCCGTCAGGCGAATTTGCCACACAGCGTGGCGAAATTCGTCTGGTACCGCTCGCGGACGGTTCTGCGATCACGCTCAATACTGAGACTACCCTCGACGTCGCCTATACGAAGTCCGCACGCAACGTGGAACTCGTTGGAGGCGAGGCCCTGTTTGACGTCGCGAAGGACAAGTCGCGCCCATTCATTGTTCATGCCGGCGATACGCGCATCCGGGCGGTGGGAACCAGCTTCACGGTAAGGCGATGGCCGGGCGAGAAGGTCAGGGTACTGGTGCGCGAAGGAGTCGTCGAGGTAACCCAGGACGTTACAGCCAACGCGGCTCCCATCAGGGTAAGCGCACAGTCTCAGGCCCTTTCGGAGCCGCGTGCGCCCACCGCGATTGCGCCGGTACCCATGCCGCAAATCGACCGTGAACTCGCCTGGCGACAGGGCATGATCTCTCTCGATGGGCGAACGTTGCGGGAAGCAGCCGCAGAATTCGGGCGGTACAGCAGCACGGCGATCATTATCGATGATCCCTCAATCGCTGACCGCACGGTCACCGGTCTGTTCGCGGCCAATAACCCGGTGGGTTTCGCGCGGGCTGTGGCGACCAGCATGAGCCTGGAGGTCGAGGTCGACACGAACGCCGTACGGTTATCGCGCTGAGTTATAAACAGCGCTTTAGGAATAGCGGAAAACCCAAAGGCACGCATCCACTCCTTAGAAGAACAGTTCGGGGGAGTGCGATGAAAATCTTGCAGTGTGCTTTGCTGGCGGCTGGTTTGTGCGTGAGTGGTGTCGTGTGGGCTCAGGAACGGAGCTTTGATGTTCCGGCGTCCGATGCCGTGCACGCAATCCCGGAGTTTGCTCGTCAGGCGGGTTTGCAGATTGTTGCTCCAGCTGACGAGCTCAAGGGCATTAGGACACCCGCGATTAAGGGCAATCTCGATGCTCGGGCGGCCCTGAAGCATCTGTTGGAGGGTACGGGTCTGGAAATCGCTTCCGATGACGGCGCAATCATTACTCTGCGCAATATTTCCAGGGGTGGTGGCAAGTCGAAGGGATCAGTCACCGCGTCAGCGATAGTGGAACCGAGGTCTGCTAGTTCTGAGTCTGAATTAGGGACTCACCTCGAGGAAGTCATTGTCACCGCGCGACGACGCGAGGAGAACGCCCAGCAGGTGCCTGTGGCCGTTACAGTCCTGTCTCAGGGGACGCTGCTGGCGAATAATGTCCAGACCATCCAAGACTTGCAGTACCTGGTCCCCTCGCTTTCATTGAGCAACAACGCGCCAAACCAGGTAGGCCTCTCTTTACGTGGCCAGGGTGTTAGGGGGGTTCAGGCGGGCGTGACCATGTTTCTCAACGAAGTTCCGCTGGCGACTATCAATGGTGGCGTACAAAACAACGGACCCGGTCTGTTCTTCGACCTCGAAAATGTCCAAGTGCTGAGGGGGCCGCAGGGCACGCTCTTTGGAAAGAACTCGGTGGGCGGCGACATCTTGCTGCAGACAGCCCGGCCAACGAACGAGTTCAGCGGCAGGGTTCAGGCGACCTACGGCAACTACAACGACCAGGAAATCGATGGCGTCGTAAACTTCCCCATCGTGAAGGACGTGCTGCTCGCGCGCATTGCATACAATGGACAGCTGCGAGACGGATACTCCCATATCCTTGCGGAACCGAGCCATCCCAATGGCATCGATGCCGACAATCGCAGCAACTGGGCGGTCCGCGGCACGATGACGTTTCGTCCAAGCGAAGTATTTCAGAACGATACGATTCTAGCTGACTCGAAGTTTTCCTCTCGTGGAATGTTCGGGGTTCTTGTCGAGCAAAACCCCGCAGTGTGGAGCTCGTTCCTGCCATTCTTCCCGAGTGTAGCAAACCTCCCTAGCTATCTCGCGCAACAGCAGCCGCTGGGAATCCGGACATCCATTCCGCTCGATGTCGATGACGTCGCCAATGGCGGCAGTCTCGTGCTGAGCAACATTACGCGTGTGACGCTGAGTCGAAACCTGACTCTGCGAAACATATTCGGTTACGACCGCGAAGAGACGATTCTTCAGGCCGATCAGGACAACACCTTGCTGCTGCTTTTCGATGCTCCAAGCAACCCCAGCGCTACCGTCGCTCGCCAGTGGACGGAAGAGCTGCAACTTCTGGGCAAGAGCTTACACGAGCGCTTGGATTGGATTGCCGGCGCATTCTTTATGGATCAGCCCATTCCCAATGACTTTGTGCTTCAAGCCTACAATGTACTTAGCTTTCCAGGTTATAGCCTGTTCCGGCGCGCTCGAAGCAGCAAGGCGGTCTATACGCACGGCATCTATGATTTGTCGTCCATTGCTCCGCACGTGAAGATCACGGCCGGCGTTCGCTATACAAAGGACGATATCCGAGAGGAGGATCGCAATGGGGGAGGGGTATGTAGCGGTGCTGTACAGGATTGCGCTGCGGCCGCCATTGCGACCGAGGTAGATAATCGCGCGCGAAGCAACGCCCTGACATGGACCATCGGCTTGGACTATCAGGCGACTCCCAACACTCTCTTGTATGTGACTTCGCGCCGGGGCTACCGCCCGGGAGGATTCAATTTTGGCGCACCCGGTGCCACGAGCCCACCCAGTTATGGTCCGGAATTCGTGACGGATGGGGAGATCGGCGTGAAGTCCGACTGGAAACTGGCTCATGTGCCGATTCGCACTAACGCCGACGTTTGGTACCAAGCTTACTCAGATATTCAAGAGCCGGAGCTACTGGCTATTTCCATTGCCCCCTTAACCCAGAATGCCGGTCGCGCGAGATTGTGGGGTGCGGAGCTTGAAGCCCTCGCCCAACTGACGGACAACTTCCAGCTTGGGATTAACTTCGATCACTCGTATCTCCAATACACACAGTTCAACCCTGGCGTCCCTGCGTCCGTGATCACGTCCCTGGAGGCGACTCGCACACTGAATAATCCGCCGAATAAATATGGCCTGAGTGCACGTTATCACCTTCCATTGGCGGGCAATGTCGGCAGTGTATCCATGCGAGCGGATTGGAACTGGCAGGCGAGTGGCGGTGATGCCACATTCAACAGCTTGGGTGTGATTCAATCATTTGGGTTGCTCAACGTGTCAGCGGACTGGAAGGGGATGTACGGCACGGCCTTCGATCTCTCGTTGTTTGCCTCCAATCTCCTGAACAAGGACTACGTCATCAACGCCGTTCCGACCTTCGAACCCACGTTACTGGGATACGGCTCTGCGATATATGGCGTGCCGCGTATGTACGGAATGCGCGTACGCTATCGATTCGGAGCTGATGCAAGATAGTGCAAAGCCGGCAGGGCACTGATTAAGGCACGAGCCAGAGCAGTTCTCGGTGGGTATTATGGCGAGACGCGCCGCGTTTGCGTGACGAGCGGCGCTCGCCGCGGGCGGCCGAAAGATCCTCGGAAAACAATTCGAATTGGGCAATGGGATGCACGGTCCCCGATGCATTTGCCGAGTGCGCCAAAAGTCCAACTCCGGCGCGGAAGTAACCTGAGGCGCGCCTGCCTTTGCGGCCCCGATTTAGCCGGCGCGAAACGTTAGTCTCGCTGTAAGGGAGGTTCCGCGCCACCCCTTAGATGGAGGCTCTGCTCCTGGGAACTGTCTTTTGGGGCGAACAGGCGACGCAATTTGGACCCTCGGCTTGTTGCTCGCCAAGCCGAGAATATTCGGAGGCGCGGAGCGGTCATTCCCGCGCCTGACCCACCTGCATGTGAGGGTCCTGAGGGCTTGGTGTGCCCGAAATTGATCACAACTGACTGTTTTTTTGTCGTAAAAGGCCCGTACATCTTCGAGAGGTGCTGAGGAGGAATGGGATGTCACTGACCCGCCGCGAACTTATTAAAACTGCCAGCTGCGGCTGCCTCACGCTGCCGCTGTTCGGAATTCTTCCCCGAGGCATTGCTCAAGCAACGGTGGCCGATGCCCACGTGCACAGTGACGTGCTGAGCGCGTTGCCAGCCGGTTCCATCCACCTGGAAGGGTATCTTGAGCGATACATCGAGCGCTCAATGCAGCACTGGAGCAAAGGGGTCGTGCCTTACAAGGCACTGGCGAAGTTCTTCCAGTCGGGCCGTCCAAAGATCGATGTTGAAGGCCGCACGGTGGAGCTGTTTGCCACCGGCGAAATGTGGGGCAAGGCTGTGCGCTCGGCGGCGCTGTTTTATCGCTACACCGGCGATCCCGAGCTGAAGGCACTGTTGAAGAGCACGGTGGCGGATCTGCTGAGCATGCGACGCACCAACGGGACGATCAGCTGCAGCCCAGTGGAGAAGCAACCCGACGGCCCGGGCGGGGACCTGTGGGAGCGCACTTACGTGCTGCTGGCGCTCGATGAGTACTACAGCTGTGTCGAACGCGATCCAGCGGTGCTGAAGGCCATGATCGAGGAGGCGGATGCGACGCTGCAGCAGGTGGGGCCGCCGCCCAAGGTGAGGATTGTCGATCTGGGCTGGAGCCGTGACCTTGTGGGCGGCAACAATATCGAGTCGAGCACCATCCTCGAGCCAATCCTGCGGCTGTACAAGCGCACGGGCGATGCACGGTACCTGGAATTTGCCCGCTACATCGTCGAGACCGAGGGTGGATCTTTGCACCACCGGATCTTCGATGAGGTCCTCTCCGGTGAAAATCCGATCGCCGTGGGTGGGGTCTATCCCAAGGGTTATGAGATGACGTCGCTCTTCGAGGGACTGACGGAGTACTACCGCGTGACTGGCAATGAGCGGTGGAAGCAGGCGGCAGTTCAATACTTCCACAAGGTGATCGAGCAGGAAATCACCATCATCGGCAATGGGGGCGGGGACCAGCCGTACCACCCGAATGTCCGCGGCGAGGCCTGGGACAACACGGCCTTCGAGCAGACCAACCCGGACATCCAGCGCATGATGGAGACCTGCACGGGCGTCACCTGGCTCAAATTCTGCAGTCAGATCCTGCGCCTGACTGCGGACCCCATGGCGGTCGATTACATCGAGCTCTACGCCTACAACGGCTTAGTCGGAGCGATGAAGCCCGAAGGCGATGGGTTCAGCTATGTGAATCTCTTGAATGGGGTCAAGACGAACAAGATCGGCTGGGGCACGGATATCGAAGGGGTGTACGTAACCTGCTGCAATCTCAACGGTCCGGAGGGCCTGGCCTATCTGCCCTTGATCGCCGTGATGAGCGATGCCGAAGGGCCGGTCGTGAACCTCTACAACTCCTGTACGGCCGAGATTCCGTTGGCCGGCACCCACAGCGCGAAGCTCAAGATCAGCACACAATATCCCCTCGAAGGGGATGTCCGCATCGAGGTGATGCCTGCAACGGCTCGGCGCTTTGCAGTGAAGCTTCGCATCCCCTCCTGGAGCCAATCCACCACTCTGGCGGTCAATGGCGAGCGCCTCGCCGCGTCTCCCGGCACCTACGCGTGTATCGAGCGGGAATGGGCCGCCGGCGATGTCATCACCCTGAATCTGGACCTGCGCTGCCGGCTGCTGAAGGCACGCCATGGGCTGCATGACGGGAGCGATAAGTTCCGGGCCCTTATGCGCGGCCCCGTCGTGCTGGCACGGGACGAGAACATCGACTCACACTTCGCCGAACCGGTCGATGTTATCGACGACAAGGGCTTCGTGGCGGTTAGGGCAACGAAGCCAGCCCTAGCCAGTGCCAACATGCAGTTCGAGGTGCCCACTCGGAGCGGCATGATCCCCATGGTCGACTACGCCTCGGTGAACAGCTGGGAAGGTAAGCGAGTGCAGACTTGGCTTCCGATCGCCACGGCGGGCGGGTAGCCGCGCCGATCCTGAATGATCGCATCAACACGTTTGGGGGCTTGATTCAAGATGGATCGGAAGAATGCTGCACTACTCGCAACAAGCCTGTTCCTGACCGCTTCGCTGGCTTGCGCGGCTAATCCCTATGCGGTGTCGTACGAGCGCAATGTTGCCGTGCGTATGCGCGACGGGGTCACACTGCGCGCGGACATTTACCGGCCTGACGCGGAGGGAAAGTTCCCTGTGCTGCTGCAGCGCACGCCCTATGACAAAGACAATGCGGTGCAGTTCGGTTTAAAAGCCGCGGCCCAGGGCTACGTGGTCATCGTTGAGGATGCGCGGGGTCGATTCACGTCCGAAGGAGACTGGTACCCGTTTCGGAACGAGCCGAATGACGGTTACGACACCGTTGAATGGGCCGCCGCACTCCCTTACTCCACCGGCAAGGTTGGGATGTTTGGCGGCTCCTACGTGGGCGCGACCCAAATGCTGGCC
>WNFL01406887.1_pt2 | contig 18654 bp, 15 predicted proteins | sample 5400361 | NCBI WGS metagenome assembly WNFL01 (sample SAMN13153351, study PRJNA577476) | soil metagenome | isolation source: 40 cm soil on Douglas fir-dominated hillslope | place: USA:California | collected 2013-09-17
ATCGCCAGCGCCGACGGCATCGACTACGTGGAGTCCTCGAGCGCCCAGGCCTTGAGCACCATCACCGTGCACCTGAAGCTCAACTACGACACGAGCGCCGCCCTCACCCAGCTTCAGGCGAAGGTGGCGCAGGTCCGCAACGACCTGCCCCCGGAGGCCGAGGCGCCGGTCATCGAGCTCGAGACCGCGGACAACCAGTTCGCCGCGATGTACCTCGGCTTCTCCTCCGACGAGCTGGACCAGAACCAGATCACCGACTACCTGACCCGCGTGGTCCAGCCGAAGCTCTCCGCCATCAGCGGCGTGCAGCGCGCCGACATCCTCGGCGACCGCACCTTCGCCATGCGCATCTGGCTCAAGTCGGACAAGATGGCGGCCCTCGGGATCTCGCCCTCCGAGCTTCGGGGGGCCCTGGCCCGGAACAACTACCTGTCGGCCCTGGGCAAGACGAAGGGCTCGATGGTCTCCGTCAACCTGATCGCGAACACCAACCTCCGGACGGCTGAAGAGTTCCGCCAGCTCGTGGTCAAGGAGGACAAGGGCGTCGTGGTCCGCCTGGGCGAGGTGGCCGACGTCGTGCTGGGGGCGGAGAACTACGACCAGGACGTCCGCTTCGACGGCCAGACCGCGACCTTCATGGGCGTGTGGGTGCTCCCCGCCGCCAACTCCCTCGACGTGATCGCCAAGGTGCGGGCGCTCATGCCGGAGATCCAGGCCCAGCTGCCGGCCGGGATGAAGGCCGGCATCCCCTACGACTCGACCCTCTACATCCAGGACGCCATCGACGAGGTGCTGAAGACCCTCACCGAGACCCTGCTCATCGTGGTCGTGGTCATCTTCCTCTTCCTCGGCTCCCTGCGCTCGGTGCTGATCCCGGTGGTGGCCATCCCCATCTCCCTGGTGGGCGCCGTGTTCCTGATGATGGCGGCTGGCTTCACCATCAACCTGCTCACCCTCCTCGCCATCGTGCTCTCGGTGGGCCTGGTGGTGGACGACGCGATCGTGATGGTGGAGAACGTGGAGCGCCATCTCCACATGGGAAAGACGCCCGTCCGCGCCGCGATCGACGCAGCCCGCGAGCTGGTGGGCCCGATCATCGCCATGACCATCACCCTGGCCGCGGTCTACACGCCGGTGGCGATCCAGGGCGGGTTGACGGGCGCGCTCTTCCGCGAGTTCGCGTTCACCCTGGCGGGCGCGGTCATCGTGTCCGGAGTGGTGGCCCTCACCCTGTCGCCCATGATGGGCTCGGCCCTCCTGCGCGCCGGCCACCCGGAGCGGGGCTTTGCCGGGTGGGTCAACCGCCGGTTCGAGGCCCTGCGCAGCGCCTACACGCGGGCCTTGTCCGCGACGCTCCGCTACCGGCCCGTCGTCCTCGCCTTCGGCGCGACGGTGGTCCTGCTCGCGGTGCCCTTCTTCCTGTTCTCCCAGCAGGAGCTGGCGCCCAAGGAGGACCAGGGGGTCGTGTTCGGGATCCTGCAGGCGTCTGCCAACTCCACCCTCGACCAGACGAAGCTGTTCGCCACCCAGGTCAACAAGGTCTACCAGTCGTTCCCCGAGACGGGGAACACGTTCCAGATCATCGGCGCCACCGGCGGCTTCGGCGGCATGGTGACCAAGCCCTGGAGCGAGCGGAAGAAGACCACGGAGCAGCTGCTGATGGACTCGGCGGGAAAGCTGGCGGAGATCCCCGGAGTGCGGGTCATCCCGATGACCCCGGCCCCCCTGCCGGGTGCGGGCTACTTCCCGGTGGACTTCGTGATCGCCTCCACGGCCGAGCCGCAGCAGCTCCTGGAGGTCGCGAACCAGCTCGTGGCGAAGGCCTTCACCAGCGGCCGGTTCATCTTCGCGGACGCCGACCTGAAGTTCGACCAGCCCCAGGCCGAGGTCGTCTTCGACCGCGACAAGCTGCGCTCCCAGGGCGTCGACCTGAGCCAGGCCGGCCAGGACCTGTCGGCCCTCCTGGGCGGAGACTACGTCAACCGCTTCAGCATCCAGGGACGCAGCTACAAGGTGATTCCGCAGGTGAAGCGCACGGAGCGGCTAACGGCGGACCAGCTCACGCAGATCCACGTCACGGGGAGGGACGGGAAGCTCGTGCCGCTCTCGACCTTCGCGACGATCCGCACCACCACGGAGCCGAGGGAGCTGAAGCGCTTCCAGCAGCTCAACGCGGTGCGCATCCAGGGGGTGATCCCGCCCAATGTGTCACTCGACCAGGCGCTGCGCTTCCTCGAGGACGAGGCCCGAGGCCTGCTTCCCCGGGGCTTCAGCGTCGACTACGCCGGGGAGTCGCGCCAGCTCCGCACCGAGGGCAGCAAGTTCCTCGGCACGTTCCTGCTCTCGGCCATCCTGATCTACCTCGTGCTGGCGGCGCAGTTCGAGAGCTTCCGCGATCCCTTCATCATCCTCGCGGGCTCCGTGCCCCTGGCGATCTCGGGCGCGCTGCTGTTCTCGTTCCTGGGCTTCACGACCCTGAACATCTACAGCCAGGTGGGACTGATCACGCTGGTCGGCCTGGTGGCCAAGAACGGCATCCTCATCGTGGAGTTCGCGAACCACCTCCAGGAGACCGGCCGGGACAAGCTGCGGGCCATCGTGGAGGCGGCCGGCACGCGGCTGCGCCCGATCCTGATGACGACGGCGGCCACCGTGGTGGGGCACTTCCCCCTGGTGCTCGCCACCGGCCCCGGAGCCGGGGCGCGCAACAGCATCGGCATCATGCTCGTCAGCGGCATGATCATCGGGACCGTCTTCACCCTCTTCGTGGTGCCGTCGGTCTCTACGTGCTGGTTTCGAAGGCGCGGGCCGCCGTCCCGGCGTCCATCGATGACGACGAACGGGAAGCGGCGGTCGCCGGCCTCGAGGGGGCCGCCGCATAAGCGCTCTATACTGGAGCCGCCTCGGAGGTCACCGGTTCCATGAGTGGACGAACGCGCCGGCTCGGCCCCCGCGCCGCCCTCGTCGTCGCGCTGGCCGCGGCCTCCCCTCGTGCCCAGGCGCAGATCCCGGCCCAGCCGCCGCAGCGCGAACGGACCGGGGTTGCCATGACGAACGCCGGCATCGACCGCTACGAGGCGCTCTACGGCGCTCCCGAAGACGTCCCGCTCGAGGAGCTCCTCGGCATGCTGGCGCGCGGTGAAGCCCTCACCCGCGCCATTCGGACGCGCGGCCGCTTCGACGACCACGACACCTCGTACTCCCTGTGCGAGGGCCGGCGGTGCCTGCAAGGACTCCGGCCGGTGGCGGAAATCCAACAGAAGTTCGACACCCAGGCGGCGAGCTTCCGCTCCAGGGAGCTCGAGGTCGTGGGCGCATTCGACGGCGGCCACTTCACCTTCTGGTCGTACTCGCTGGCCACCGCCGAAGACGCCCGGCCCCGGGGTCCCGGCGCCTCGGCGATCCAGGAGCTCGTGAACCGGAAGTCTCCGTTCGAGAACAAGGACGTCACGGTCAGGGGCCAGTTCCGCGGCGGCAACCTCTTCGGCGACCTGCCGGCGGGCAGCGGGGCGACGCCCGCCGACTGGGTGATCAGCGACGGGCCGTTCTCGGTGTGGGTGACGGGCAAGGGCCCTCGAGGCAAGGGCTTCTCATTGAACCCGGCGAGCCGCGCCGATTGCGCCTTCTGGCTGGAGGTGGAGGGCCGGCCTTTGAGGCTTGGCGAGGTCGTTGTCCTGAAGGCCGGCCGCATCCTGTTCCTGGGCCGCTCGCCCAAGGGCCCCGATCCCCGACCCCGATGACCTGGACCTTTCTCGCCGTGGCCGAGGGCGTGCGGTTGCTGGGCCGCACGGCCGACAGCGCCCCCTGAGGTCAGGGGGTCGCGGTCACCGTGTAGGCCTTGCACTGGAACGCGTGGGCGTCGCTCCCGTCGGCCCGGAGGTCGGTCACGCAGATCCGCGGCTTGTAGGTCCCGACGACGTACGTGAAGTCGCGCCGGCAGGCCCCGCCGGTCGTCCCGTCCACTTCGTTCTTCCCGTCCCCCTGGAAATCCATGGTCCAGCGCAGCACGTCGTGATCGATGTCCGAAGAGCCGCACATGTTGAACCGGATGGTCAGAGGTGCCTTGCCCGTGAGCTGGTCCCCGGGACCCGCGGCCGGTGTCGTCTCGAAGACGGCCCTGGGCGGCGTGTTCTCGATGGGGACGGGCACGATCTGAGGCGCGGTCGCGCTCACCGTCGAGGCGCATCGCGCGCTCTGGGTGGCCGTGGTAACCGTGAACGACGCCGTGTACACGCCGGGGGCGACGAAGGTGTGGGGCCGGTCAGGCTCGGTTCCGCTCGCGCCGTCCCCGTAGGACACCGCCACCGTGAAGGCCCCGTCGGCTCCCGACACCCCGAGGTTGAAGGCCACGAGCAGGGGGGCCGGGCCCGTCGCGGGGTTGGCGGAGCAGGTGGCCTCGAGGCGCGGGCCGACCAGGGTGTCGCCGTGGCAGGATCCGAGGCCGACGCCCAGAGCGCCCGCCAGCACCATCCGTAGGCTCGGGAACACCTTCATGAAACAGGGCCCTGACCCATGATAGCGTCTCTTGACGCGGCTTGACGGGGCAGCTATCGTCCCTCGGCCGCCTAACCAAAGATAGAGGGGAAAAACGTGAAGCGCCCAATCGTCGCTCTTGCCGGCATCGCCCTCGGCACTCTCGCCGTGATCGCGTCCGCCCAGGACAAGCCCACCGAGGCCACCCTGGAGCTGTACAAGACGAAATGCCTCGCCTGCCACCTCCCCGACGGCAACTCGCCGATTCCCGAGATGAACTTCGCGAACGGCAACTGGAAGCACGGCACCAAGGTGGCGGACATGGTGAAGGTGATCAACGAAGGCGTCCCCGGCACCGCCATGGTCGCCTTCAAGGAGCAGCTCTCCGCGGCGGAGGTCGACGCCCTCGCCCGCTACGTCCGGTCCTTCGACAAGAAGCTCAAGCCCGAGAAGGGGGGCAAGTAGCGATGGCGGAGGTCAACGTCGCCCTGATCGGCTACGCGTTCATGGGCCGGGCCCACAGCAATGCCTGGCGCCAGGTGAGCCGCTTCTTCTCTCCAAGGCTCACCCCGCGCCTCAAGGTCATCTGCGGGCGCGACCGGAAGAACGTTCAGGCGGCGGCCGCGACCCTCGGCTGGGAGGAATCGGCGACCGATTGGCGCGAGGTGATCGCCCGGCCCGATATCCACATCGTGGACGTATCGACCCCCGGGGACAGCCACGCGGAGATCGCGATCGCGGCCGCCCAGGCCGGCAAGGCGGTCTTCTGCGAAAAGCCCCTGGCCAACACCGTCAGGGAAGCCAAGGCCATGGTGGCCGCGGTGAAGAAGGCCGGCGTCGCCAACATGATCTGCCACAACTACCGCCGCGCGCCCGCGGTGATGCTGGCCCGGGAGCTCGTGGCCTCGGGCAGGCTCGGCCAGATCTACCACTATCGCGGCACCTACCTGCAGGACTGGGTGGTGGACCCCGCCCTGCCCCTTCTCTGGCGCTTCCAGAAGGAGAAGGCGGGATCGGGGGCGCTCGGCGACATCCTCTCCCACTCCCTCGACCTCGGCCGGTTCGTCCTGGGGAGCGAGGTCACCGAGGTGGCGGGGGCCCTCGAGACCTTCATCAAGCGGCGGCCCCTCCTCGACAACCCGAAGAAGAAGGGCCGGGTCACCGTGGACGACGCCGCGCTCTCCCTCGTGCGGTTCGCCAACGGGGCCATCGGCTCCATCGAGGGGACGCGCCTCGCCCCCGGCCGCAAGAACTACAACCGGTTCGAGGTGAACGGAAGCAAGGGCAGCATCGCCTTCAACCTCGAGCGGATGAACGAGCTCGAGTACTACTCCCGCGAGGACGAGGGCAACGTTCAGGGCTTCCGCGACATCCTGGTCACGGAGCCCGGCCACCATGCCTTCGTGAAGGGCTGGTGGCCGCCGGGGCACATCATCGGGTACGAGCACACCTTCACCCACACCGTCTTCGACTTCCTACAGGCGGTGTCCTCCGGCAAGCGCGTGCGTCCCGACTTCGAGGACGGGCTCCGGAACCAGATCGTCCTGGACGCGATCGAGCGGGCGGCTCGCTCGCGGCGCTGGATCAAGGTCCCGTAGGGGTCAGGGCCGCTCGGCCAGCTCCCTCACCCAGACGTTGCGGAACCGCACGGGGTGCGAGTGGTCCTGCAAGCCGATCGGCAGCTTGTCCGCGTGGGCCTTGTAGGGCGGTCGGGCCTTGTGGGCGGTAGGCCCCATGAGCTCGCTCGCGTGCTGGACCACAACGCCGTTGTGCAGGACGGTGACTCGGCCCGGCCGCGTCACCTTGCCGTCCTTGTCGAAGCGCGGCGCGTCGAAGACGATGTCGTAGGTCTGCCACTGCCCCGGGGGCCGGCAGGCGTTCACGAGGGGCGGGAACTGTCCGTAGAGGGCCGACGCCTGGCCGTCGGCGTAGGTGACGCTCTGGTACGAGTCCAGCACCTGCACCTCGTAGAGGCCCATCAGGAAGACCCCGCTGTTCCCGCGGTCCTGGTCCTCGCCCACCGGGGGGGCCGGAGCCATCCACTCGATGTGGAGCTGGCAGTCGCCGAAGCCCCTCTTGGTCTCGATGCCGCCCGTCCCCTTCGCCACCTCGAAATAGCCGTTCTCGACCTTCCAAGGCGCGGGGCTGCCGTCCTTCTGGGACTTCCAGGCCGAGAGGTCCTTGCCGTCGAAGAGCACCACCGCGTCGGAGGGAGGCTTGGCCGGGGTCTGTTGGACGCAGGAGTCGCCCGGCGTCACTACCGGCGGCAGCGGCCGCGTCCGGTCGTGAATGGAATAGTCCTTCGCTGCCTGGGCGCGCGCCGGCGCCGCGGCAAGGGCGAAAGCCGCCGCGGCTGCCAGCACGAATCGGGGGTTCATGCGCATGGGATCAATGCCTCCATCTTCATGGCCTCGGGGTTCCAACCACGTGGGCCGCTTCTTATATCACCACGGAGCACACCGTGGCGAGTGCTCCGTTGCATTGGCGTCGGTGAAGCACCAAAGCCACGCTCAGTTGGCCCAATCCAACGAAGTTGACTCTCCTCTCCCACTCATTGAAGAGAGGACATGCGTCCATGGCTCGCCGCAAACCCCTGCAAAAGCAACACCTGTGGCTCTCGGGCGTGTGGCGCCAGCGGCCGCAAGAACGCATGTCGAATTTATTGGATCCCCGTCGTTCGTGTTCTTGGATTTTTCTCTTGACAATGAATCCTTGAGGCCGTATTAAGTAGTTCAATACTCTGCATCGGGCCTGTGGGCTTCGCGCCGGGACCCACAGGCAACAAGCTCACCCCAAGGGGGTGCGGGCGATGATCTCCGGGGTCGCCCGCACCCCCGCCTCATTTCGGGGCCGGCTTCGCGAGGTTGTCCCACACCTCGACCCAGGTTCGTGAAAGCTGCCTCAGAGCTCGAGCACCACGACGGTGTCGATCGGGTCGGCCGCCGTGGGGTCGAGGCGCAGCATGAGCGCGTCCTTCTGCTCGGTGAACGTCACCGCGCGGCCGTCCTTCAGGTAGGAGGCCGAGCGAACCCGCCTCGGCGACGGGGGAAGGGCGAGCACCGGATCGGACCAGTCGAGCACGTGGAGATAGACGCGGTTCCCCTTGCGGGTGCTGACACCCCAGGGGCGCGGCGGGAAGGGGCCGCCGCGGGTGCCGTACACGGTCTCGCCGTTCTTCGCGACCCATTCCCCGACCTCGCGCAGGCGCTCCACGAACTCCGGCTGGATCGTCCCGTCGGGCCGCGGCCCGACGTTCAGCAGCAGGTTGGCGTCGTAACCCGCTGCCTTCACCAGGAGCTGGACGAGCTGCTTCGTGGTCTTGAAGCGGGTGTCGTTCTGGTTGTAGCCCCAGGCGTTGTTCATGGTGTCGCACATCTCGAGGGGCAGCTCGCCGATCTCGGACTTCTCGTTGAACCCCGCGGTGTTGTGGCCAGGAAGGTCCTTCTCGAACATCTGGAAATCCTCGCCGGGGAACGGCTTCTGGTGGTGGTTGGCCCCCACGAGGGCCTGCGGCTGGAGCTGGTGGATGAGGCCGTAGGTCCTGGGAAGGCGCCAGTCGGCGTCGGGCTTGTCCCACCAGCCGTCAAACCAGATTCCGCCGATCTCCCCGTAGCCGGTGAGCAGCTCCTTGAGCTGACCGTCCATGTAGTCCAGGTAGCGCGGCCACTCGCCCTTGTCCGCGCGGGCCGAGTGCTGGCCGGTGCGGCCGCGCGGAAAGTAGTCGGGATGGTGCCAGTCGAGCTGCGAGTGATAGAAGAAGAGCTTGATGCCCTGCTTGCGGCATTCCTCGGCCAGCATCTTCAGCACGTCCTTGCCGTAGGGCGTGCGGTCCACGATGTCGTAGTCGCTCACCTTCGAGTCGAACATCGCGAAGCCGTCGTGGTGCTTGCTGGTGATCGTGATGTAGCGCATCCCCGCGCCCTTGGCCATCTTCACCCAGGCCGCGGCGTCGAACTTGACCGGGTTGAACTGCGGCGGCAGCCTCTCGTACTCGGCGCTGGTCATCCGCTTCTGGTGCATCACCCATTCGCCGTCGGCGAGGACGCTGTAGACCCCCCAGTGGATGAAGAGCCCGAAGCGCGCCTCCTGGAACCACTGGCGCGCCTTCAGGTTCTCGGGGGTCGGGGTGTAAGACTCGTCGGCGGCGGACGGCAGCGCCGCCAGGCCCGCGCCCACGAGGACGACGGCGAGGGCTGGCGCGCGCCGGATCATGCTCCGGCCTTGCGCCCGGCGGCGAGCGCCGCGATGTTGTCCCGGCTCACGCGCAGGCTGTCGAGCGGCTCACCGGTGCAGTAGTCCTGCTCGACGTAGAAGTAGCGGACTCCGGCCTTTTCCGCCGCCGGCAGGAACGCCGCGTAGTCGATCTCGCCCCGCCCGATCTCCTTGAACGCCTCGTGCGGCACCTTTTCGTTGTCGTACTGGACCGGCGTGCCCTTGGCCTTGTCTTTGAGGTGGACGAGGGGAACCCGGCCCGCATGGGCCTGCAGCATCTTCAGCGGGTCCTGGCCGGCGATGCTGGCCCAGAACGTGTCGAGCTCGAGGCCGAGCTGGTCCTTCGACGTGCCGTCGAGCAGGATGTCGATGGGCCGGACGCCTTCGACCAGCTCGTACTCGAAGGCGTGCGCGTGATAGGCGAGGCCGAGGCCCGCCTTGCGGCACGTGTCCCCGGCCTTGGCCAGCCGCCGCGCGAGCTCGCGGTACACGTCCTTGCCCCCGCGCTCCGCCTTCTGCAGATAGACGATGACGAGATACTCGAGGCCGCGGGCCTTGCCCTCGGCGACGGCGTTGTCCCAGGTGTAACCCTCCGGCTGCACCTCGCCGCTCCTGGCCCATGCCTCGCGGTTGCCCGTGACCAGGTAGGTCGGCGCGTAGGCGCTCATCTGCTTGAGGCCCGCCGCGGCGGCGGCCGGCCCGAGGGAGGGCAGGAGGGCGCTCTCGATGTACTTGTAGCCCAGCCCGGCGATGGCTTTCAGGGTCTTGGCCGGATCGGCCTTCATCTGGTCGCGCACCGTGTAGAGAGCGACTCCCAGGTGGTCGAGCACGCCGGCCGGGGACGCGTGGGCGTTCGCGCCGGGCAGCCAGGCCGGAGTCAGAAGGCCCGCCGTGCCCACCGCTGAAGCGTGCAAGAAGGAGCGCCTAGAGAGTCGACTCTCTGACATGGTCACCTCCGAGCGGCCGGAGCCGCGACGGCCGGAACACTACCACGAGGCGCCTGGCCCCTGGGAGCGGCCGCGAAGCTCACGACAGATCGAAGGTATCAGCCCCGAGCGGCCAGGGCGGTCTCGAGCGCTCTCCTGAAGGCGGCCGGATCCACCGCGGGGTAGCGATAGAGAGCGGGGACGATCTGCTCGAACAGATGACGGAGGACTGGCGGGACGACGACCCCTGCCTCGAGCATGGTCTCGACGTCCGCACGGTCCTGCGAATGCCCTCTCTCGATCTTCGCAAGAGCTTGCGAATAGAAATCGTAGTGAAAGAACTGAACGCGCCCCTCGCGCACGATGAACACGCTCCGCTCCGCCCAACCAGGCAGCTCCGGGATGAAGTGAGAGGGTGCCGCGAGCTCGACGTTGATCTCCAACTGTTCCTTGAGCGCCGGCAGGGCTCGAAGCAGCTCGTCCCGGTCCGGGACGATCTCGATGTCCACATCCAGGGTCGTCGATCGCCACCCCTGGAGCACGGCGCTCGCACCCCCCGTCAGGTAGACGCGCGCTTCGTCGTGAGCAACTTCCCCAAGCGCGGCCATGAACCGGCGGATGCGTCCCGCTTCGGCTACCTGGCGCATTCGGCGGCGCGCTCGAAGCTCACGAGGCGGCGTATGAGGGCGTTGTAGCGCGAATGGGCGCCGTCGGGGTCCGTCCTGGCCAGCCTTTCGTAAAGACGATGCTCGGGGCGCGGGAGGGGGCTCGGAGGCACGTCGATCCCCAAGGAGCGGAGCCGCGGCGAGCCCACAAGAACGAGGAGCGCCGCGTCGCTCTCCCGGCCCGTGGCCAGGTCACGGAGACCCTGCTCCACCAGGTCCCCGCCTGGGAGGTCAGCGAACCGCATGCGCTCATTGTAGGGTACCCGCCCGCGACCTGCCGCCAACTGTAAGAGGACGCTCAACCCTCGAGCCCCTTCTCCGGTCTATCCAACGTGGGGGATCGTACGTCCTCCCGACGGGGGCACGTCTACCAAGGAAGGAAGTCCTGCATGCGTCCCTTTTCTCTCCGATTGACGGGACCCGGCCTCGCCCTCGGCCTTGTTTCGGGTCTCGCCGTGGTCCAGACGGCCTCTTCCCAGGAAACCGGACCAGCGCCGGTCAGCCCCTCGACCCAGAAGGATGATGCTTCGCCCAGGGCCGGCTTCGTCGGGCGCTGGAAGCTGAACCCCGAGCTGAGCGAAGACCCGATGAAGAAAATGCGCGAGGCGCGACCCGAAGGTGCGGGAGGCGGAGGCGGCGGCTACCCCGGTGGTGGTGGCGGTCGGGGCGGTGGCCGAAACTGGGGAGGCGGGGGTCGGCGCGGCGGCGGCGGACCTGGCGGCGGAGGTGGGGACCGATCCGGGGCCAGCGGAGGCGGACAAGAGGGCTCGCGGATGCGGCTCATGCCCCCTTCCGAGGTCACGGTCACGCAGTTGGAGCCGGAGATCGTGTTCGTCGAGCCCGAGGGACGCATCCGCACTCTCCATCCCGATGGCCACAAATACAAGAACGAGGCCGACAGCAGCGAGGTGCAGACGCACTGGGACGGCGCCCGACTGCTCGTCGAGTCCACGAGCAGTCGGGGCTCGAAGCTGACCGAGGCCTGGAGCCTCTCTCCGGACAAGAAGCAGCTCACGGTGGTGCGGAAGATGGAAAGCCAGTCGCGGCCCGCCATCAGCGTGCGCACCGTCTACGACACGAGCGCGCCGGAGGCGGCCCCTCCCGCCCCGACAGCCAATCCCTGACCCGCTCGACCGCCTACCGGAACACCTGAAGGAGATCGGCACGTTGCTCTCGAGCGCCGTCGTTCTCGCGGCGGTCGCGCTGGTGGCCCAGGAGGCCCCGGTCGCGCCGGCCGCCTCGTCCATCGTGGGTGAGGTCACGGCGGTTCGCGCCGAGGAGCGCAGCCTGGCCGTGCGCACCGACGCGGGTGACGTGGTCGTCATCGTCGTCGGGGAGAAGACAGTCCTCGTGCGCTCCCGCCCGGGGGCAAAATCACTCGCCGACGCGACTCCGCTGACCCTCGCCGACCTCGCTCCCGGGGATCGCGTCCTGGTCAACGGCGCGCCCATGCCGGATGGATCGACGATCGGGGCTCGACGGGTCGTCGTGATGACGAGAGACGACGTGGAAGCGCGCCACCAGCAGGAGAGAGAGGACTGGCGCCGACGGGGGGTCTCCGGAGTCGTGGTCGGCCTCGACACCGCGACGAAGGAGATCACGCTCCGCCTCCGCGCCGCCGCCGGCCAGGGCCAGGGCCAGGAGACGGTCGTGGTGGCGGCAGAGGGACACGACGTCGCCTTTCGGCGCTACGCCCCCGACTCGGTGAAGTTCAGCGACGCTCGGACCAGCTCGTTCGAAGAGCTGCACGAGGGCGACCAGGTGAGGGTCCTCGGCGAGCGCAGTCCGGAGGGCGCGCGCATCCGCCCCGAAAAGGTAGTGTCCGGGTCTTTCCAGACCATCCGGGGGCTCGTGAAGCGCCCGCTGACGGTCGCCGTGGGACGGGATGCGATGCTCCGCCGCCTGCCTCCGGGTCTCGCGGCCGGTCTCGCCGGTCAGGCGCCCGGCGAGACCGCAGGGCCGCCCACGCGGCGGGGCAACGTCGAGGACATGCTGGAGCGCCTCCCCGCGATCACCCTGGCGGACCTGCAGCCAGGGGAGGCGGTCGCGGTCCTCAGCACGAAGGGGACGGATCCGGGCCACCTCACGGCCATCAAGCTCATCGCCGGCCTGCCCTCGCCGGCCGCGGCCGGCCCCGGAGCACGGCGGCGACGAAGCAGCGCGGGAACCGACCTGGGCGTGCCTTCGGGGGTATTCGATTTCGGAGGTGACCTGCCGTGGTGAAGTCGATCGCCGCCGCCCTTCTCGTCCTGGACCTGCTCGCGCTTCCCCAGCCCGCCAGTGCTCAGGACGCCAACGGCTCCATCCGTGGCCAGGTGAAGGACCCGAGCGGAGCCGCGGTGCCGGGCGCTCGCGTCGAGTTGGCCGGGCGGAGACGCAGGCTGATCACGGACGAGCAGGGGGCCTTCGCCGTCGAAAGGCTGCGGCCCGGAGCCTACGACGTCGTCGTGACCAAAGACGGGTTCCTGCCCTTCACCAGCCACGAGACGCGGGTCGAAGCGGGACAGGTCACCACCCTCGACATAGCGCTCGCCCTCGCTCCCGTCCGGGAGACGCTCACCGTGCAGGAAAGCCAGAGCCCCCTGAGCCTCTCCACCGACAGCAACGCCGGCGCGATCGTCCTCAAGGGGGCCGACCTCGAGGCCCTGCCCGACGACCCTGACGAGCTGGCGGAGGCGCTCCAGGCCCTCGCCGGCCCCGCCGCGGGACCGAACGGCGGCCAGATCTTCATCGACGGCTTCACCGGCGGCCGCATGCCTCCGAAATCGGCCATCCGCGAGATCCGGCTGAACGCCAACCCGTTCTCGGCCGAGTACGACCGGCTGGGTTACGGGCGCATCGAGATCTTCACGAAGCCGGGCAGCGAAGCCCTGCGGGGGCAGAGCTCGCTCAACTTCAACAACCAGGCCCTGAATTCCCGCGACCCCTTCGACCCGAATCGCCCTGCCTACCAGCGCACCACCTTCGAGGGCAACGTCAGCGGACCGATCGTCGCGAAGAAGTCGTCCTTCTTCATCGATTTCAGCCGGAGGGCGGTGGACGACACCTCGATCGTCAACGCCACCGTGCTCGACTCCGACCTGCGGATCGTGCCCCTGCACGAGACCGTGATCACGCCCCAGTGGCGGACCACCGTGAGCCCGCGCCTGGATTTCCAGCTCGGTCCGTCGAACACCCTCACCCTGCGCTACACCTATACCTCGGTCGAGCAGGACGACACCGGGATCGGCGGCTTCACGCTGGCCTCCCGGGGCTACGACCGGACGGACCGCGAGCACAGCGTGCAGCTCTCGGAGACGGCCGCTCTCGGGAAGGTGGTGAACGAGACCCGATTCCGGTGGCTCGGGGAGCGGGCCGACCAGTCGCCCCAGAGCACCTCGCCGGCGCTGCAGGTCCTCGACGCGTTCACCGACGGCGGCGCCCCGGCCGGCTTCTCCTCGAACCACCAGGACCGGATCGAGCTGCAGAACGCGACCTCCTGGACCTACGGCTCCCATTCCTTCCGCGCCGGCCTGCGCCTGCGCACGGTCCACGAGCAGGACGTCTCACGGCAGAACTTCGCCGGCACCGTCACTTTCTCGGGCGGCTTGTCCCCGCAGCTCGACGCCTCCGGCCGCCCCGTGCTGGGGCCCGACGGCCTTCCCGTCCTGGTGTCTCTCACGAGCATCGAACGCTACCAGCGAACGGTCGCCCTCCAGCAGCTCGGGCTCCCGGGATCGGCGATCCGCCTGCTGGGCGGCGGCGCCAGCCAGCTCCAGATCGCCGGGGGCGAGCCGCTGGCGAACGTCAGCCAGTGGGACCTCGGCCCGTTCATCCAGGACGACTGGAAGCTTCGGCCCGATCTGCTGCTTGGCCTCGGCCTGCGTTACGAGGTCCAGGACAACATCCGCAGCCGGCTCGACCTGGCCCCGCGTCTCAGCTTCGCCTGGTCACCGGGGGCGGGTGGCCGCACGCCCAAGACGGTGGTGCGCGGCGGCCTGGGCGTCTTCTACGATCGGGTCGGCGAGAACCTGACCCTCGACGTCCTGCGCTCGGGCGGGACCCTCCGGCAGAACTTCCTGGTGACGGACCCCGACGCCCTGGACACCCTCTCGTTCACGGACGGGGGCGTGACCGGCATTCCGTCCGTGGAGGACCTGCTCGCCTTCGCCCAACCGCAGGTGACCCGGCAGCTCGCCGCCGACCTGAAGGCCCCGCGGACCCTGCAAACGTCCTTGAGCGTGGAGCGGGCCCTCCCCGGGAACTTCACGCTCACCGGCACGTGGATCCTCGCCCGCACGGACCGCGCCCTGCGCTCGCGCGTGACGTGGGCGCCGAGCTTTCCGGATCCAGCACCCGCGGGGGCGACCGGGCCGGTGTACCAGTACGAGTCCACCGGACGCGTGCACCAGGACCAGTGGATCCTGGGCCTCAACAACCGGCTGAACCCGAAGCTCAGCCTCTTCTTCCGCTATTTCCTCGCTCGGGCGCGCAGCGACACCGACGGCGCCTCCAGCTTCCCGGCCGATTCGAGCGATCCCGCGGCTGACTGGGCGCGCGCCTCGATCGACGTTCGCCATCGCATCATCCTCGGCGGCCGCATCGAGGGACCGTGGGGCCTGCGGGCGAGCCCGCTCGTCCAGTTCGCCACCGGGCGTCCCTTCAACATCACCACGGGACGCGACGGCAACCGCGACACGGTTTTCACCGATCGGCCCGCCTTCGCCACAGACCCGTCGGCCCCGGAGGTCGTCGCCACGCCCTGGGGCGCCTTCGACCCGGCGCCGCTGCCCGGCCAGGCCCTCATCCCCCGCAACCTCGGCAAGGGGCCCGGCTTCTTCTCCGTCAACCTCCGCCTCAGCCGGACGTTTTCGTTCGGCCACCGCGGAACGGGGACCGCGACTCCGCCCGACGACGGGGGCGGCCGCGGGGGGTTCGGAGGTGGAGGCGGCGGCCGGGGCGGCGGTTTCGGGGGCGGCCGCGGTGGCGGACGCGAGGGCGGCGGAGGCGAAGGCGGACGTGGACTCACCCTGTCGCTGTCCGCGACCAACCTGTTCAACCACGTCAACCTGGCGGCGCCGGTGGGCAACCTGTCCTCGCCGTCCTTCGGCGAGTCGCTCGCGACCGCCGGCGGGTTCGGATTCGGCCGCGGGGCCGGGGGGGGCGCCGGGAACCGGCGGATCGAGCTTCAGGCCCGCATCGGGCTCTAGTAGCGATTGAAGATCTGCAGCGCCTTCCCCATCGACTTCGTCTCCTTGATGAGGGGAATCATCTTCGTCTCCTTGTCGTCGTACTGACGCAGCAGCTTCAGCACCAGCGACAGCGAGGCCTTGGGAACCACCACGACCCCGGTGCTGTCTCCGACGATCCAGTCGCCCGGCCGGACCAGCACACCGGCGCACGTGACCGGCGCGTTTCTCGCGACGGGCACGTAGCGTCCTACGGAAGTGGCAGGCGTCTGGCTGCGGCTCCAGATCGGGAAGCCGATCTCCTCCAGCTCTTCGACGTCGCGCGCGCCTCCGTCGATCACCATGCCGGCCAGGCCCCGCACCTTGGCCGTGGTCGCCATCAGGTTGCCCACGCCCGCGGTGTCGAGCCCGTCCTCCAGCACCTCCACCATCACGCTGCCTGGAGGCGCATCGTCCAGCGTCTGGATCTGCAGGTTCGGCCAATCGCGCTTGTCCGTGCGCAGGGCGCGCTGCATGAACACGGTGACCGCCGGGCCGATCACCTTGGCCTTGAAGACCGGCTTCATGTCCCTGGTCATGAACCCGCGCACGCCGGTGGCCTCATCCACCGCGTCGGCCACGTTCCCGGTGCTCGCCTTCATGAACGTGTCCATGATCTCGGCCGCCGAGGGCGCCGGCTCGGGGGCCGCCGTCGGCGGCTGCGCGCGGACCGGAGCGGCCGCCAGACCCAGGACGGCGGCCAACAGCCATTTCCGTGACGAATCGCCGGCGAGACCGCGCTCCCTGCTCATCGGTACCTCCCACTTGTTGCGACCGGTGGCGGGCCGTCGCCGCCCGAGCGCACCTTACTGCTTGACAAGACCACGTTCAAACAGGTCATCTTCACCTCCCTGCGCGGAGGGAAGCCGTCATGATTGTGAAGTCGGCCTGGCCCCTTTGTCTTCTGGTTTCGCTCCTCGTCGCCGCCGGGCCAGCCCCAGGGGCTTTCGCCGCGGACGCCGCCTTCCCGGTTGCGATCAAGATCGACGCGGCGCGCCCGCAGGGAGAGCTGAAGCCGATCTGGCGCTTCTTCGGAGCGGACGAGCCGAACTACGCCCATATGAAAGACGGCCGGAAGCTGCTCGCGGAGCTGGGGCAGCTCGGGCCCCATCAGGTGTACTTCCGGGCCCACAACCTGCTCACGAGCGGGGACGGGACGCCCGCGCTCAAATGGGGCAGCACCAACGCCTACACCGAGGACGCCCAGGGCCATCCGATCTACGACTGGCGCGTCATCGACCGGATCTTCGACGCCTACCGGGACCGCGGCCTCGAGCCCTACGCGCAGATCGGGTTCATGCCGCAGGCGCTCTCGGTCAAGCCGGAGCCCTACCAGCACGAATGGCGGCCCGGCCTTCCCTACAACAAGGTCTACACGGGCTGGGCGTATCCGCCGAAGGACTACACGAAATGGGCCGAGCTGGTCTTCCAATGGGTCAAGCACAGCGTCGAGCGGTACGGGCGCGCGGAGGTGGAGCGCTGGTACTGGGAGGTCTGGAACGAGCCCAACATCGCGTACTGGCAGGGCACGCCGGAGGAGTTCCACAAGCTGCACGACTACGCGGTGGACGCGGTGCGGCGCGCCCTGCCCACGGCCCGGGTGGGCGGACCGGACGCGGCGGGCGGGGGCGGTCCGTTCCTGCGCGCCTTCCTCGAGCACTGCCTGCGCGGCACCAACCACGCCACGGGTGTGAAAGGCACGCCCATCGACTTCATCGCCTTCCACGCCAAGGGGGCCCCGAAGTTCCTGGACGGCCACGTGCAGATGGGGATCGCCAACCAGTTGCGGACGATCGACGGCGCCTTCGCGATCGTCGCCTCGTTCCCCGAGCTGAAGGAAAAGCCGATCGTCATCGGCGAGTCCGACCCCGAAGGCTGCGCCGCCTGCCAGGGCCCGCAGCTCGGCTATCGCAACGGCACGATGTACTCGAGCTACACCGCCGCCGTCTTCGCCCGCAAACACGACCTGGCGGAGAAGCACGGGGTCAACCTCGAAGGCGCGCTCACGTGGGCGTTCGAGTTCGAGGACCAGCCGTATTTCGCCGGCTTCCGCGCTCTGGCCAGCAACGGCCTCGACCTGCCGGTCCTGAACGTCTTCCGCATGCTCGGCAAGATGGGGGGACGGCGCCTGGCTGTGCAGAGCACCGCCGACCCCGGGCTCGAGGCCATGCTACGCGATGGCGTGCGGGGCACGCCGGACGTTTCCGCGCTCGCGACCCTCGACGCGCGGAAGCTCAGCGTGCTCGTCTGGCACTACCACGACGACGACGTGCCCGGCCCCGAAGCCGCGGTCGAGCTTTCGGTGAGCGGACTACCGCTGGCGCGAGACGAGGCGCGCCTCCAGCATTACCGGATCGACGAGAGCCACAGCAACTCGTTCGCCGCCTGGAAGCGGATGGGCTCGCCGATCGCGCCCAACGAGCAGCAGTACACGGAGCTCGAGGCCGCTGGCAAGCTCGCCCAGATGGAGGCCCCCGCCACGGTGCGCATCGAGGGGGGCCAGGCCAGGTTGATGCTCGCCCTGCCCCGCCAGGCGGTCTCCCTCATCGTGCTGGAGTGGTGAGCGCGCTCGGAAAGATGGCCCTCGCTCATGGTACGAAGCGGAATACCACCCCGACCCCGTTCGCTCCGCCTTGGGAGGTCGTCCCGAGGAAGGAGCCGTCAGCCATCCGCAGGAGACGAGAAACGGGCATTGCCCCATCCATCCAGGTGAAATCGTGCAGGGTCTCGAACTCGCCGGCCATCGAGACCCGATAGAGGGTCCCGGAGTGGTTCGCGCCACCGGAGACAGTCCCACCATAGAACCACCCGTCGGCCTCGACCAGGTTTCCTGGTCCGCTCCCATCCGACCCCTGGAAGACGTGGAGGGTGTCGAAACTTCCATTCAGACTCATTGCGAAGACCGTACCCCCATTTCCCGAGCTGCCGCAAACCACCGACGGCCGCATGTATGTCGTGCCGTAGAGACGCCCGTCGCTGCCCTGGACAAGGCTTCCGAAGGTGTAGTCACCGCACAAGGTATGGATGAACTGCCATTCTCCTGCGGGCGTCACGCGATAGATGTTCCCTTGGATGAGGGGAAAGGAGCTGCCAGACATGCCGTAGAGGTTGCCATCGCTCGCCAGCGTCAAGCCGGAATGGGGTGTGCAGCCGTTGCCGCTGCCGTTCTCT
>WNFL01063563.1_pt2 | contig 18650 bp, 15 predicted proteins | sample 5400361 | NCBI WGS metagenome assembly WNFL01 (sample SAMN13153351, study PRJNA577476) | soil metagenome | isolation source: 40 cm soil on Douglas fir-dominated hillslope | place: USA:California | collected 2013-09-17
AGAACGCCTCCAGCTTCCCGCCGCCGCTCTTGATCGCCTGCTCGGCGGCCTGCCGCCGCTTCGATCCGCCGTCCTTGAGCAGACCCTTCGCTCCTTCGCTCGTGTACGCCACTTCGATCAGATACTTCGCCATACATCACCTGCCTTTTGAGGAGACAGGATTATATGGCGGGCGATACAACTAGGTACTGGGTACTAGGTACTGGGTACTAGGTACTGGGTACTAGGTACTGCGTCATCACGCTGGGTTTGCGCAGACTCTATCGAAGCGCGTCGATCAGCATGTCCGCCAGGCGGCTGTTGCTCAGGACTAAGTAGAGTGGCAGTAACACGACGATCAGCAGAAACGCCGTCCACATCGTCGCTCGATGTAATCGCCGGTCGAGGAGGAAATCGTAGACCCCGAGCAGGAGTACCGGGCAAAACACAATCACGGGAGGAGGAATGGGCAGACAGTATACGCTTTCATAGCGTACGAGCACGGGCGCGTAAATCGTGAACGCTGACGCGATCATCAGGCGCTTGTGCACATCGGGCCGGCGTCAAAACTACACACCTGCCGCAACAAAGCCGGTGAAGAACACCAGCATCAGAAGATCTCCGACGACGAGGATGCGTAACGTCGCCGGATCGCGGCCTTGCATTCGAGGCACCGCACGAACGACGACGAACGTGCTCAGCGGAACGACGGCCATCGCCACGCCAACCGCCAGCACACCGAGACGCCGATGCAGGTCGATCCGGTGCGCCGCCACCAGAGATGTTTGCGCGAGGATCAGCGCGTACCACGCCGTCAGCACGATGCCGTGCACGTAGAGGTACGGCGGCATCGGCCGGACGTCGAACAGGCGGAGCCATCGCGCCTCCTGTTGCCGAGGCGTATCGTCTACGACATCCGGCGGCGAAACAGGAGGAAGCTGATCCCTGGCGGCACGTGTTGCACAATCTGCGATCTGCACGTGGCCAGACAGACTCCCCGATCAGGGTTCATTCCCTACCTTCGACGATGTTAGGATCGCGGAGATCGTGATGGACGCTGAGACGTCAGACGCCGTCGGCACGCTGCGCGCAGACATTCGTCGGGTCGAAGCATCGTTGAGCGCCGAAATCCATCGAGTCGAGTCATCGCTCGGCGGAGAGATCCGCCATGTCGCGTCGTCCTTGCGCGATGAGCTTCGCGAACTCGAATCGTCGCTGCGCACTGCGATGGCCGAACAGGGATCAGCACTTCGGGCTGAGATGGCCGAACAGGGATCAGCGCTTCGGGCTGAGATGGCCGACCAGGGATCGGCGCTTCGGGCTGAGATGGCCGAACAGGGATCAGCGCTTCGGGCTGAGATAGCCGAACAGGGATCGGCGCTTCGGACTGAGATAGCCGAACAGGGATCGGCGCTTCGGGTCGAGATGCACGAGCTGAACGACGATACGAAGCGTCACATGGACATCGTCGCCGAGAGCCTCCGCGACGACATCCGGATCATCGCGGAAGGCGTCGTCTCGCTCAGCGCCAAAGTCGATTCTCTCGCGCGGTAGCTCCCACCCCGTCGAGCCCCGAGCCCCGAGTTTAAGGCGTCCGTGAGGCGACCACGTTCTGGTACGTCGTGATCTCGCCGGCGGCGAACGCTTTCAGGAGCAGCTGAATGGGATCCAGCAGCTGTATCGCGTGGAGATCAGGCGTGATGACGCCCGGCGGGTAGTAGAAGCCGCGATCGAAGAACGACCGGATGAAGACGCTCTGCGTGGCCAGCGGCAGCGTCGCGACGTTCGCGTAGTACCGCTTGTACGCGTCGTTCTGAAACAGATACTGCTCCACGTTCGACGTGTAGAAGTAGTTGACCGTGCCGCCATGCGCCGTGATGTAGCGGCCCACCGTCCGCAGCGCTTTCTCGCCGGCGAAGTCGCCGATGATTGGCACGATGAGGTTACGCCGCTCGTACTCGCGCAGCGAGCGGAAGTTCTCCTCGCTCGCCAGATAGCTGAAATTCACCCCGTTCCCATCGTCGGCGATCTGAAGATCGGAGTACGTCGGAAACACCGGCGCGAGGCGCGGGCTCGGGAACGAGTACCGCAGCGACGGACCTTCGGCGAAAAACGCCGTGGCCACGTACTCGATGCCACGCAGGTCGTCGGGCGCCAGCGTGAAGCCGTGATGCTCCGTCAGCCACTTCCTGATGTCGGCCAGGTTCTTCTGGAACAGCTCCTGGCTCCCTTCGACCTCACCGTAGGCGTCGAACAAGTCGCCAGCCGTCCACAGCGCGTCGATACCGTACGGCCGCTCGCGCGAGAAGAGACGCGCCAGGAAATCAGCGCGGTCGCTCGACATCTCGACGAGCGCCTTGTAGAACAGCTTCTGCAGCAGGTTGCCGCGGCGGATGTCCACGATGAACGCCATGCGCGGCTTGAGCGCGGCGATATACGTGAAGTTCTGATCGGGGCCAACGCCGAGATACACGCCGTTGGCGAGGACGTGCTTCTTCAGTTCGGGGATAACGGTCTGAAACGTCCGCTCGTTCGACACGAGGTTGTCGGAGCGGAAGAAGCCGTCAGGTTCGGACGTCTCGGTGACGATGCTCCAGAATTCCTTGTCGCCCAGCTCCGCCGGCAGCGTGTCGGGAACGACCTGCGCGCGGATGCCGAGCAACGCCGCGCCGCACAGGCACAGACACACCGCCGCGACGATGATCGGCTGGCGACGCTTCGGGGCTAGGGACACTGGTAAGGGTGATTTTACGACAGGAAATAGGCACTCCGTACTAGGTACTGGGTACTAGGTACTGGGTACTAGGTACTGGGTACTCGGTACTGGGTACGGGCTCTGTCTCGCTGGGGTTATGCAGGACTTTCGCAGCGTGCTGACCCAGTACCGAGTACCCAGTACCTAGTACCCGCTACCGTGGCCTCCCAAAGACCGGCCCGCTGAGCTCGATTACCGATGGCGGGTCGCCCGTGGCAATGGGCGTTTCCGCTCTGACAAAGGCCGGCTCCTCCTCGTCTGCGATCCAGATGTGCGAGTCGGGCGGCTGCTTGCCGAAGATTTTCGCCGCCAGGCCCTTGAGCCCGCCGATGTCGGGGTGCAGCACGAAATGTGTGGCGTTGCGCCTCGTGCCGGCAAACGTGAAGGGCTCGTGCCCCGCGTTGGTGAACTTCACCTTGATGAGCATCGGCTTCGGCGTGATCGCAATCAGCGACACGCTCTCGGGGAGCGGACCCTTGACGAAGTTCTTCGTGAGCGGCATGAGGATGCCGTTGGCAAGGTCCTCGGGGAACTCGATCTTCTCTTCCTCGACCTTCGGCTCGCCTTTGTCGTTCGTATATTTCACGGTGACCAGCCCGCGCCCCCGATCCATCGTCGCCTCGATCGGCGTCTTGAACGACGGACCCTTCTGAATCAGATGATCGGTCAGCACGCGAAACTTCGTCTGTTGCGTGAACACCGTCGTCTCATCGCTGATCGAGCCGTCTCTGTAATGAAGGACGAGGCGGCTGGTCACGCGATTGCCGTGGACGATCTGAATCAGGTCGCCGCTGCCGACGAGCTTCCCCTCCATCGTCTTCAAGGACAGAAATCCGTGTGTGAGGCCTTCGAGATAACGCACCGTCACCGGCTCAGCTGACGGCCGTCCGATCGACGCCAGCACGATCGCGATAACGACGAGATATGACGTGGTTTTCAATCTCATCGAACAATGACTCCTGCAAACCCCTTTATGCATCCTTCCCGCCACTCGTCCGATCCTGCCCTTCCTGCCTGTCCTGCCCGTCCTGCCACGCGATCGTCGTAAAATGCGCGCATGAAAAAGCACCTCCTCCTCATCGGCCTGGCCGTGGTCTCCACCGCCATGCTCGTCCGCACGCAATCCAACGGATTGGCGCCGGCGGCCAAAGAGTGGTCCGCCGTCAGTGGCGATCTGGGTAACACGCGTTACACGACGCTGACTCAGATCAACCGCGACACGCTCGGCAAGCTCAAGGGCGCGTGGATGTCGCCGCGGTTCGACGATGGCGGTGGTGGACGAGCGATGCCGGTGGCGAAGGACGGAATGCTCTTCATCACCGCCGGGTCCTATGTCTACGCGTTCGACGCGAAGACGGGCGCGACGATCTGGAAGCATCAGACGGGCGCCTCGCCGCCCACCGCGGGCTTGGGCGACTTCACGCGGCCCGAGACGGGGCTGCCGGATCGCGAAGGCGTCGCCGTGGGCGACGGCATGGTGTTCGTCGGCCTGAGCAGCGCACACGCGATCGCTCTCGACGAGAAGACCGGCAATCAGATCTGGGACAGCTACGCGGGCATCGATCCGCCTCGGCCAGGCCAGGGCATCTCGGGCGCGCCGCTCTACGCGGGCGGACTCGTGTTCGTTGGGACATCTGCCGACCCGGGATTCCGCGGCAAGGTCGTCGCGTTCGACGGGAAGACCGGCAAGAAAGCGTGGGAGTTCTTCGTGGTGCCCGGTCCGGAAGACGTCGGCCACGAGACGTGGCCGCCGACGGACACCTACAAAGTCGGTGGCGGCGCCATCTGGCTCGTCGGCGCCGCGGATCCGGAGCTCGGTCTCGTGTACTTCGGCACCGGCAACGGCGTCCCGCAGTACGCGGGCGACGAGCGCGCGGGCACCAACCTCTACCTCTGCTCGCTCATCGCGCTCGACATCAAGACCGGCAAGCTGAAGTGGTACTACCAGACGATCAAGCACGACATCTGGGAAGCCGACATCGCGATGTCGCCCATCATCCTGAATGCGCAGATTGGCGGCCGCGAGCGGAAGCTCATCTCGGCGATGCGCACCGACGGCGTGCTCTTCACCGTCGACCGCGAGACGGGCAAGCCGATTCTGCCGATCGAAGACCGCAAGGTCGCGCAGGACAAGACATCGCGCACGTGGCCGACGCAGCCCTACCCCACCGGCGCCGACCGGATGCTGGACGACTGCGAGACGTGGAACAAGAAGCCGATTCCCTCCGGCTTCAAAGTCGGGTGCTTCTTCACGGCCGCGTCCATGGACGTGCCGAATCTGCTGACGCCCGCGTGGGGCATGCGTCAGACGCCAATGGCCTACAGCCCGCAGACGGGCTACATCTACGCGCTCGGCAACTCGTCGCTGCAGTGGTTCCGCCGCGCGGAGGATCCGTACGTGTTCATCCTCGGCGCAGGTCGCGTGCCGGGGATGCCGCAGGGCCACGGCGTGATGGCGGCGATCGACGCGAAGACGGCGAAGATCGCGTGGAAGAAAGAGTACACAGGGCCGCGTCCGTCAGGCGCGATGGCCACCGCGACGGGACTGCTCTTCCAGATGCAGCCCGACGGAAATCTGATCGCGCTCGACGCGAAGACCGGCGAGCAGATCTGGCAGTACCAGACTGGTCTCAACGGCGGCGGCGCGCCGGTCGTGAGCTACGAGGTTGACGGCGAGCAGCACATCGCCATCGCCGGACGCAACGGCATCATGGCGTTGAAGCTGAATGGCACGCTGGAGCCGAAGCCCGAGGAAGTCGCGGCCGGTGGTGGACGCGGCGGTCGTGGCGGCGGCGCGGGTGGTGCCGGCGGCGCGGCCGGTGGCCTGTTCAACGGCCCCATCGCCGACAATTTCCGCGTCGAGATTGCCAGCTACGTCCGCGACAACTCCTCCGGCGGCACGCGCATGTACACGGACGAACACGCCTTCAATCCGTACCGCGTCCGCGTCAAGGCGGGGACGATGGTGCGATGGGTGAACAACGGCCGCATCCTGCATACGATCGCCGCCGAGGACGGCTCGTGGACGTCGTCCCGCCTGGTGCCACTCGAAGCCTACGGCCACATGTTCGACAAGGCCGGCGAATACGCCATCGTCTGCAAGGATCATCCGTTTGCGAAGATGCAGGTGATCGTGACGCCGTAGCGGAATTTTCCGGTATTAGGTACTCGGTACTAGGTACTCGGTATGTTCCGCGGCGATTGCGTCTCCGAAATCCCGACGTGCCGCACGAGTACCGAGTACCTAGTACCGAGTACCTAGTTCCGAGTCCCCTCCAGCCCCTCCCGCCTGTCCTGCCCATCGTGCCGCGTAGTATGATTGAAAGGTTGTAAGGGCGCTGAGTGGTGTGCCCGAGCGACCCAAGGTCCGGGGTGATCGTCCATATAAATCACATCTCGCTCAAAGGGAAGAGCGCCAAGAAATCGCAACTCGGGGAGCTGGCCAGTCTCGTTACTGGTTCGCTGGTTGATCTGGTTGAAGACGGCCAGCTCGATGCGCACCTGGCCCCGTCCCTCCGCATTCATCTCGACTGGATCCAGTACCGCACGAACTTCCGCGATCCCGTCATCGTCCGCCGCACAACCGACGCGCACGGCAACGCGATGTCGCTTGCCGAAATCGCCATCGACCTCCGCCAGTGCCAGGCTGCCGATCTTCCGTCGCAGCTCGCGCGCGCCACGCGAAGCGCCGGGCCGAGCGGCGTGCCCGACGATGGGCGCGTGTATCTGGATGATTACCGGCCGTATCGCGAGTGCATGATCTGGGAGTTCAACAAGCTGTTCTGGCAGCATCTCAGCGAGTGGGAAGCCGCATCCGGCCGCGGCTTCGAAGCCGCGCTGCCGACCGGCAAGTCGGACGCGAACCACCCTCACGCGGTCGCCGACTCCGTCGTCGAGTTCTGGAAGCTGTGCAGCGACCTGAGCGCGAAGGGCCAGCTGCCGGCGGAAATTCCGGCGCTCGAAATCGGCGTCGGATCGGGCGCGCGGGCGACGGCCTGGATGGACGGGTTCAAGGACTACGACGCCCAGCAGGGCACGAAATTCTACGACCGCCTGCAGTTCATCCTCGGCGACTACTCAGCCGCGACGCTCGAGCGCGCGATGGTGTCGCTCGCGCACCACGGCGGCCACGTCAGCGCCGCGCCGCTCAATGCGCTGAACCCGTTCAAGACGCTCTCCGCGTACCGCTTCAAGGTGATGTACGTCCACCTGACGAACGTGTACGACAACCTCCCGTTCGACGACATGGTGCGGCGCGACGGCCGGCTGTATCTCGTCGAGGTTCGCGCGTACGTGAGCGGAGCGGCCGCGGATCGCCTCGCGCACGACTTCGGCCTGCCGCGTAACGATCTCCACTCGTCGATCAAACGCCTGCTCGAAGACGGACCGCGCGCGGTGTTTGAAGGCGAGAAGGGCGTGTCCTTCTGGCGCTGTCTGTGGGATTACTTCCGGCTGGAGGAGCGGCTGCGCCAGATCGGCGAGCGCGAAGAGTCGCACGTCCCGCCTGGCCTGAGCTGGTCGCACCTCGAAGATCTGCTGCTGGAGGCTCCCGAAGACGTACGGTTCCACATCTCGCGCGGCGCCGCCGAGAGCTTCGCGAACACGCTGCCGCTCCTTCACCCTCGTGGGTATCTCCAGGTGCAGGATATCTTCGTCGAGCACATGGACGAATACCGAAAGGGATTCCGCGGGCCGGGCAAACTGGACGGATCGCTGGTAACGTGGGTGAACGGCGCCCTGTTGCGCGCCGTCGGCGCCCGCGCCGGCTACGACGTCCACTTCGCGCCGTTCCCGTATCGGTTGGGCACGAAAACGACCGTCATGTATACGACTCAGCGCCCGTAACTTTAAGCTTACTTTCAACTTTGCGCTTTGAGCTTTTATGAAATTACCCATCCTCCCAACTACTGTGATCGGGAGCTACTCGATGCCCGAGTGGCTTGAACGCGCGAAGAACGACTATCTGTCGCGCCGGCTCTCGCGCCGCGATCTCGACGAGATGCACGACGCCGTCCGCAAGGCGGCCATCAAGGATCAGGAAAGCGCCGGCATCGACATCGTCACCGACGGCGAGCTGCAGCGCGACAACATGATCGACTACTTCACCGAGCGTCTGCCCGGCGTGCAGGTCGATCTGGGATCGAAGCGCTTCTACTACGACTTCTACGAGACGCTGGTGCGCTCCAAGCTCGCGACGGGATCGCTCGGCTTGACCGAAGAAGTCCGCTTCCTCCGGAAGTACAGCGAGCACCCGGCGAAGGTGTCGGTGTCGGGTCCGCACACGCTCGTGAAGCGCATCCGCAACCAGTTCTACCCTGGCGAGCCCGAGTTCGCGCTCGACCTCGGACGCGCGCTGAACTTCGAGCTGAAAGAACTGGCGCGCGCCGGCGCCACGGAGCTGCAGATCGACGAGCCCTACTACTCCGGCTTCCCCGAAGATCTGCCGTGGGCGGTGAAGGCGATCAACGCGGCCGTCGAGGGCGTCGATGCCCACGTCACGCTCCACATCTGCTACGGCAACCGCTACGGCAAGCCGTCGTTCGAAGGCAGCTACCGATACCTGTTCCCGACGATTCTCGAAGCCAAGGTCCACGCGCTGTCGCTCGAGTTCGCGCGCCGCGGCGAAGAAGATCTTCAGCTGTTCAAGGAATTCAAGGCGCCGTTCACGCTCGGCCTGGGCGTCATCGACGTCAAGACGCAGGAAATCGAGCCGCCGGCGCTCGTCGCGGATCGCATTCGGCGGGCCCTTGAAGTCGTGCCGGCGGAACGTCTCGTCATCAACCCCGACTGCGGATGCGTCCACCTGCCCCGCGACGTCGCGTTCAACAAGCTCGTGGCGATGGTCGAGGGCACGAAGATCGTCCGCGCGGAGCTCGGAAAATAACCGGCGGGGCCGCCACCAACACAACTTATGAAATCAGCCCTCGAGATCGCGTACGAAACGCAACTGAAACCCATCGCGGACGTGGCGAAAGACGCCGGCATCCTGCCCGCGGAGCTCGAGCCGTTCGGCCAGAACCGCGGCAAGGTGAAGCTGTCGATTCTCGATCGGCTGGCCTCGCGCAAAGACGGCAAGGTCATCATCGTCACCGCCATCACGCCGACGAAGGCCGGCGAGGGCAAGACGACGACGAGCATTTCGCTGACGCAGGGGCTGGGAAAGATCGGCAAGAAGGTGGTCCTGGCGCTGCGCGAGCCGTCGATGGGGCCCGTCTTTGGCGTGAAGGGCGGCGGCACGGGCGGCGGATTCGCCCAGGTCGCGCCGATGGAAGAGATCAACCTTCATTTCAACGGCGACTTCCACGCCGTGACGGCCGCGCATTCGCTGCTCGCGGCGTCGCTCGATGCGTCGATCTTCAACGGCAACCCGCTGCGTATCGATCCGGCGACGATCAGCTGGCCGCGCACGGTCGACATGAACGATCGCGAGCTCCGCTACACGGTGGTGGGCCTCGGCGGCAAGACGCACGGCATCCCCCGCGAGAACGAGTTCGTCATCACCGCGGCCTCAGAAATCATGGCGATCTTCGCGCTCGCCAGTAACCTCAAGGATCTCCGCCAGCGCCTCGGGCGCATCGTCGTCGCGTCGACCTACGACGGCGAGCCGGTGACCGCCGAGATGCTGCGCGCGGCCGGCGCGATGACCGTGATCATGAAGGACGCGATCAAACCCAACCTCGTGCAGACGCTCGAGGGACAGCCGGCGCTCATCCACGCGGGCCCGTTCGGCAACATCGCGCACGCCAACAATTCGATTCTTGCCGACCGGATCGCGCTGAAGCTGGCCGACTACGTCGTGACCGAGGCGGGGTTCGCCAGCGATCTCGGGCTCCAGAAGTTCTGCGACATCGTGTGCCGCACGGGCGGATTCGCACCGTCGGCGGCCGTGCTCGTCACGACGGTGCGCGCGACGAAGTCGCACGGCGGCAAGCCGTTCAACCTGCTCGGGAACGAAGACATCGACGCAATTCGCAAGGGCATGGACAACCTCACCGCCCACATCCAGATCGTCAAGGAGTACGGGCTGCCCTGCGTCGTCGCGATCAACAGCTTCCCCACCGACTCGGCGAGCGAAATCGCGCTGCTGAAGGAACTGGCGATCAAGGCAGGGGCCGAGACGGTGGTGCCGCACAACGGCTTCGGCCAGGGCGGCGCGGGCGCGGTGGACCTCGCGCACGCGGTCGTCACCGCGTGCGACAAGCCGAACACGTTCAAGTTCCTGACGCCGCCCGGCACCCCCATCGTCGAGCAGATCGAAGCGATCGCGACGCGGCTCTACGGCGCGGCCGGCATCGATCTTCAGATGCAGGCGCAGAAAGACCTGACCAAGCTCGAGAAGCTCGGCATGAGCACGGCGCCGGTCTGTGTCGCGAAGACGCAGATGTCGCTGTCGCACGATCCGCTGCTGCGCAACCGCCCGACCGGGTTCATCGTCCCCGTCCGCGCGCTCCTGCCGTCGGCGGGCGCGGGGTTCGTCGTCGCTCTCTGCGGCGACATGCAGCGCATGCCCGGCCTTGGCAAGACGCCGGCATTTCAGAATATCGACATCGACGCGGAAGGGCGGACGGTCGGACTTTTCTAGGTACTAGGTACTGGGTACTAGGTACTGGGTACTCGCCGGCACCGCGCAACTAGCGCTCAGATCGGGTGGCGAGCGATCAGAACAGGCCGGTCAGCAGGCGTCCCGCATGATCGAGCGTCGTCGTCAAGTCGTTCAACTGGCTTTCCGAGACGTAGCCAATTCGTTTCGCTATCTCAAAGCAGGTTTCGACCTCGGCGTGCGACCCCAGCGCGATCGCGACGTGGTTCGCGTAGGCTCGAATCGAACGCCGGCTCCAACCTTCGGCGACATTCGCCGGCATCGACACGGATGCGCGGCGCAACTGTGCGGCAAGACCGAAGCGCTCCTCGGCCGGAAAGCGTCGCGTGGCCGCGTAGGTCTGCTCCACCACCGTCATACTCGCTTGCCAAGCCTCGAGATCCCGATAGGCTTTTGAATTTGACATGCCTCGCACAGCTGCACGTGACGCGCCGCCACAATTCCTTAGAGAATTCTGTCCCAAAGGCTAGAAGAGCGCAGTTCCTGCAATCTCGTCACTGCGCCGCGCTAGCGTTTTCCGCCAGCTGCCCAGCCGAGCACCGAGTACCCAGTACCTAGTACCCAGTACCCAGTACCTAATGCTTAGCGCCCAGTACCTCGCGCAGTAGCAATGAGATACGATCGCGCCCGTCATGAAGGACCATCGCCTACTGGACGGCCGGGCCGTGCGCGATCGCATCCTCGAGGAGGTCACCGAACGCGTGCGGCTCGCGTCGGCGAGCCATGTGATTGGGCGCCTCGTGTCGGTCAGCGTCGGCGCGCACAAGGAAGTGGCCGTTTACGTTCGCGGCCAGGCGAGCGCGGCGACGAAAGTCGGTCTGCGATTCGAAGAGCAGACCTGGCCCGCCACGCTCACGCAGGAGGAGTGCAAGGCCCGATTGATCGCGATGAACGACGACCGCGATGTGCTTGGCGTCATTCTCCAGCGGCCGGTGCCGGCGCACATCAACGGGCGCTCGCTGGCCTCCCGGATCCACCCGTTGAAAGACGTCGAGGGTATGAACCCGGCCTCGATCGGCGACATGGTCTACAACGACCTGACGCTGGCGCCGTGCACGGCCGCCGCCTCGGTGGAACTGATCAAAGCGACGGGGCTCACGCTGAACGGACTGGAAGTGGTCATGGTCGGCCACTCGGAAATCGTCGGCAAACCGGCGGCGTTCATGCTGATGGCGGAGGGCGCGACCGTGACGGTGTGCCACCATCTGACGCGATCGGTGGCCGCGCATTCACGTCGCGCCGACGCGGTGCTCGTCGCCGTGGGCAAACCGAGATTTCTCAAGGCCGACATGGTGAAGCCGGGCGCCGCCGTGATCGACATCGGCATCAACCAGGTTACGGGTCCCGGCGGCGAGACGATGATCGTCGGCGACGTGGATACCGACAGCGTGAAGGAAGTGGCGAGCTGGGTGACGCCCGTGCCGGGCGGCGTCGGGCCCGTGACCGTCGCGATGTTCATGCGCAACGCCATCACCGCGCACGGCAAACAGCTCGCGGCCGGCTGGCTCCGCTAACAACTCACCGTACGTCTTATTGTTGCTGCTGCTGCTGGCTGGATTCCAAGTCGACGAGCGGTGAGACGGCCTCGCGGGACATCCAGGGCACGAACCGCGTCTGGTCGCTGACGATGCCTTGCGTTGTGCCGACGCTGACGCCGACGGCGAGCTCGCTCCGAACCACGGTCAATCCTTTGAACACGCCTCGCGTCGGCGGGACGTCGGCGTAGTCGCGGCCGACGGCGACGCGGATGTGATGCTCCCCCGCCGGTATGTCGTGCGTCGGATCGAGCCCCACCCAGCCAAGCTCCGGCAGCCAGACCTCGACCCAGGCGTGCGTCGCGCCGTCGAGCGATCCGGTGCTCTCCGCCGGCTGGAACAGGTAGCCGCTGACGTATCGGCACGGGATGCCGAGCTGCCGCACGAGCGCGATCATGATGTGCGCGAAGTCCTGACACACGCCTTTCCGGTCCGACAGCGCGTCGTCTATCGGCGAGTCGACGCGCGTGCTCTGGGGCGCGTACTCGAAGCGGGTGAAGACGTCCGACATGATCTGGCGGACCGTGGCGATCGGGTCGTCGCCGCGGGCCAGTCCGATCTCCAGCGCCAGCGTCTCGAGTGGTTCGGTGGAGTGCGCGAAGGGGCTCGCATTCAACGACTCCCAGAAGTCGCCCGTCGCCGTGGCGGCATCGATCTGCTCCCACGCGCCCAGCCCGAGGTCCGCCGGCAGCGGCCGCGGCGGCGACATCTCGACGAAGGCCTCAGCCGTCACCGTCAGACGCGCGTGGCGGCCGGGGATGTTGAAGTGATGAACGATGTTCCCGCCGGAATCCTGGTACATCCGCACGCGCGACGTGGGCATCGTGCTGAGACCGAACCTGAGGCAGTGCTGCGACGCCTCGCTGCGCGGCTGCATGCGTACTTCCATCACGCTTTCGCTGATGGGTTCGTCGTAAGAGAACTTTGTTATGTGCCTTATGGTGTATTGCATGTCCCGCCCTTCCTGCCCGTCCCGCCTGTCCTGCCCTCGTGTCCGCCCTATGCTGGCAGGGCGGACTCGATCGGATACATCACATAGCTTTGATAGACGGCCGCGTGAATCTGCGCGCAGTGGCGGCCGATGGTTTCCAGATAGGTGTGCGGGTCGTCGCTCAGGATCTCGTCGGCCTGGCCGTAGTCGAGCGAGGCGGGCAGCCGGCCCGCCATCCGCTCGGCGCGTCCGCCCGCGCCACGCGCGGTGATCACCGCAATCGCCTTCAGCGACGACTCGATGCGCGCGGCGGCAAAACGGACCGATCGCGGGAATTCCGGATTGAGCAGCAGGAACTCCGCGATGCGCTCGGGCCGCAGGTCGGCCGTGTAGCAGCGACAGTAGGCTTCGAGCGCCGAACACGATCGCAGCAGTCCCACCCACTCCGTCTGGCTCGGCGGCAGGATCCTGCCATCGCGGAAATGCAGATCGACCAGCGCCGCCGTGCCCGCCGCGCGTTCCAGGTACCGTCCGAGCTGCAGGTACTGCCAGCCTTCGCCGTGACCCATCGTCTCGTCGGTCACGCCCGCGAACAGATGGACGCCCTCGATCACCAGACGCGAGAGATAGTGGGGACGGGCCGACCACCCGCTCTGCGCGCGCGTCTCCTTCAGGCGCAGGAACATCGCGTTGAGCGGTTCCCACATGTCGGAGCTGATCTCCTCGCGGACCTGTCGTGCGTTGTCACGAGCCGCCGTGACACACCCCATCAACGAGTCGCGCGTCGACGTGTTCAACATGAGAGCGTCCACGAGCGCGGCCGGGTTCGCCGAGGGCGACGCGGCCGGCTCGAGCCGGACGCTGGCGTAGAGGCGGCTGAAGTCCCAGCCCTCCGCCGACGATCGTCGATCCAAACCGAGGTCGAGGCGCACGTCGATCACGCGCGCCATGTATTCAGCGCGCTCCAGATAGCGGCCGACCCAATACAACGAATCCGCGACGCGGGACAAGAGCATCTCTGCGATCCCCCCATAACAGGTACTAGGTACTGGGGTACTGGTTACGTCGCGGGCCTGAAGGCCCACGCGGCGTGACGCGCCCAGTACCTAGTACCCAGTACCTAGTCCCCATTCCGCCTCGTTCGCACTCACTCCATCAGCACCCACGTGTCCTTGCTTCCACCGCCCTGCGAAGAATTGACCACGAGCGATCCTTTTCTCAGCGCGACGCGGGTCAAACCGCCGGGCACGATGCTCACGCGGTCGCCGAAGAGGACGTACGGCCGCAGGTCCACGTGCCTCGGCTCGATGCGGTTGTCGATGAAACATGGCGCGCGGGAAAACGACAGCGTCGGCTGGGCGATGAAATTGCGCGGCTCGGCGAGGATCTTGACGCGGAAGGCCTCGCGCTCCGCGGCGGTGCTGTGCGGGCCGATGAGCATTCCGTAGCCGCCGGACTCCCCGACGGCCTTCACGACGAGCGACTCGAGGTGTTCGAGCGCGTAGCGGCGATCCGACGGGTTGCCGAGCAGGTACGTCTCGACGTTTGGCAGAATCGCCTCCTCGGACAGATAGAACTTGATGATGGCCGGGATGTAGGCATACAGCGCCTTGTCGTCGGCCAGCCCGGTGCCGATCGCGTTCGCGAGCGAGACGTTTCCCGCCCGATACGCATTCAGCAGACCCGCCACACCCAGGTGCGAGTCGGTTCTGAACGCCAGCGGATCGAGAAAGTCGTCGTCCACGCGGCGATAGATGACGTCCACCCGCTTCAATCCGGCCGTCGTCCGCATGTAGACGACGTTGTCGTGCACGAGGAGGTCGCGGCCCTCGACGAGCGTGATGCCCATCTCGCGGGCGAGAAACGCGTGCTCGAAGTAGGCCGAGTTGCCGATGCCTGGCGTGAGCACCACGAACGTCGGGTCGGCGGCGGCGGGCGGTGCGAGTGCGCGCAGCGTGGCGAGCAGCGCCTGACCGTAATGCGCGATCGGGCTGACGCGGTATTTGTCGGCGAGGCCCGGCAGTACGCGCTTGGTGACTTCGCGATTCGCGAGCATGTACGACACGCCGCTCGGCACGCGCAGGTTGTCCTCCAGCACCACGAATCGTCCATCGTCCAGGCGGACCAGATCGGTGCCCGCGACAGACACATAGATGTCGCGGTGCACGTGGACGCCGCGCATCTCGCGTCGATAGTGCCGGCAGCTCTGCACCAGCTCGCGCGGCACGACGCCTTCAGCGAGGATCCGTCCCTCGTGATAGACGTCTTTGAGAAACAGGTTGATTGCGGTCAGCCGCTGCGTCAGTCCGCGTTCGAGCGTGCGCCATTCGGCCGCCGTGATGATGCGCGGCACGAGGTCGAACGGAAAGATGCGCTCGGTTCCCTGGTTGTCGCCGTAGACCGTAAACGTGATGCCCTGCGTCAGGAACGCCTTGTCGGCTTCCATCTGGCGCTGTCCGAGCTCGCTGTGCGTGGCGGCGCGGAGCTCGTCGAACAGCGGGCCGCAATGCACCCGCGCACGGCCGGTCGACTCGAACATCTCGTCGTAGGCGGCGCCGAAGTCGTAGCTCGCGAAGAGCGCCCCGAACGGCGAGGGCCCCGGAGAAGGCGATGCAGACGGCGATGAGCGCACAACGATGGCCATTTGATCGGTGTTCGCGCGGGCAGAGACTGCGACACAAATGTCGCGGGACACGTGCATGTGCCCCACGAAATTGTCGAAACTCGCCGATGCTCGCGCGCGCTCTTGAGATGAGCAAGACAGACGCCAGCACTTCCTGACGCGTGGGCGTCGACCCTCGCCGATTTCCGCCCAGTTTCTGCTTGTGCTTCGATGTAAGAGCGGCCGAGAGTCAGACAGAGATGTAGGCTTTGCCGATCTGACCGTACAACATTGAATCGGCGCGGGCCGCCAATGTCGGTCTTTACCGATGTTTTTGCATCTGAGCCGAGGCAGCGTTCTTGCTCAAGAATAGGACGTGGCCACTCACGAAGGCGAACTGCTCTGGACCGTCGACGAGCTCGGCGGTCTGATCGCGCAACGCGGCAATCCATCCGAGACGCTCAGCGACGTCGTGAACCTGATCCAGCGCCGGTTCGAGACCGACGTCTGCTCCATCTATCTCCTCGAGCCCGATCGCGCCAATCTCGTCCTGGCGGCGACGATTGGTCTCCGCCAGGAGAGCGTCGGTCGCGTCCGCATGAGGTTGAGCGAAGGCCTGGCCGGCCTGGTGGCGGAGCAACAGCGGCCGCAGTTCGTCGCCGATGCGACGACGCACCCGCGCTTCAAGTACTTCAGCGAAGCCGGTGAAGATCCGTATCGATCGTTTCTCGGCGTCCCGGTGATGGACCGCGGCCTGCTCCAGGGCGTCCTGGTGGTCCAGACCGCCGAACCACGCAACGTCACTCCAGACGAAGTGCGGTTGTTCGTCGTCGCCGCCGCGCAACTGGCGCCGATCGTCGGCGAGGCGCGGACGCTCGGCCACTTCGTGGCGCCCGCGCACCGCCGGCTCAGCGCGCTTGCGCAGAACCTGTGGTGGAGCTGGGATCCCGATATGCCGGCGCTGTTCCGGGAACTCGATCCGAGGCGCTGGCGCGAGGTCGGCAGCAACCCGGTGGCGCTGCTGCAGCAGATGTCGGTCGACGCGATCGAAGAGCGCGCGTCGGAGCTGGCGCTGCACAGCCGGATCAACTACGGCTATCGCCGGATGCAGGAGTATCTGCGTTCCAGGCACACGTGGGGTGCCCGGCATGCGGGCGTGCTCTGGGCGCGGCCGGTGGCGTACTTTTCCGCGGAGTTCGGCCTGCACGAGTCGCTGCCGATCTATTCAGGCGGCCTCGGCATCCTCGCGGGCGATCACATCAAGAGCGCATCGGACCTCGGCATCCCGCTCGTGGGCGTCGGTCTCTATTACGACCAGGGCTATTTCCGGCAGCGGCTCGACGTCAAAGGCTGGCAGCACGAAGACTACATACAGATCGATCACCGGCAGCTCCCGATCCAGCCGGCGACAGCAGACGGCATTCCCATCGTCGTCTCCATCGAGACGCGCACGGGCACCATCTTCGCGCGCGTCTGGCAGCTATCGGTCGGCCGTAGCACGCTGCTGCTGCTCGACTCGAACGTGGAAGGTAATCAACCGGAAGATCGCGAGTTGACGTCGCGCCTTTACGGTGGTGATGAGCGCGTGCGCATTCGTCAGGAACTGCTGCTCGGCGTCGGCGGCATGCGCGCCCTGGGCGCGATGAATATCTCGCCAGGCGTCCTGCACCTGAACGAGGGACACAGCGCGTTCGCAGCCCTCGAGCTCATTCGCCAGCGGATGTCCTCCGAGGGCGTCGACGCGTGGGAAGCCCTTCGACGGGTGATTCCGCAGGTCGTCTTCACGACACACACGCCGGTGCCTGCCGGCCACGATCGGTTTCCGGCGCATCTGGTCGAAGAGCACCTCGGGCCGCTGCGCGAGGAACTCGCCATGCCCCATCACGAGCTGATGGGCCTCGGGCGCGTTCACCCGCACGACGATGGCGAGGAGTTCTGCATGACGGTGCTCGCGCTGAAGGCCAGCGGCCGCGCCAACGCGGTGTCGTCGCTGCACGGCCGCGTCTCCAGGGCGATGTGGGCCTCCCTGTACCCCGGCGTCAGCGACGATCGCATCCCGATCGGCCACATCACCAACGGCGTCCACGTGAAGACGTGGCTCGCACCGCAGATGCGGCAGGTGTACGACCGTCACCTCGGGCCCGACTGGTCACAGCGGGCCGGTGACGAAAGCCTGTGGGACAGAATCGACGAGATAGACGATGCGGAATTGTGGGAGACGCATCAGACGCTCAAGGTACAGCTGATCCAGATCGCGCGACGGCGGGCGGCGCGGCAGGCCGAGCGTCGAGGCGATCCCGCTGAATTCATCGCCCAGATGCAGCGGTCGCTCAGCTACGACGCCTTGACGATTGGTTTTGCCAGGCGTTTCGCGACGTATAAGCGCGCCAATCTGATGCTGCAGGACGTGGAAGCGCTCGTGTCGCTCGTCAACAGCGTGCAGATGCCGATCCAGTTCATCTTCGCCGGCAAGTCACACCCGCACGACTGGCCCGGCAAGGAAGTGCTGCAGCAGATGGCGCAGCTGATGCACGACCCGCGGTTTGCGGGCAAGGTGCTGTTCATCGAGGACTACGACATCAGCCTCGGCCGCCTGCTCGTGCAGGGCGTGGACGTCTGGATGAACAATCCGCGGCGTCCGCTCGAAGCGTGCGGCACGAGCGGCGAGAAAGTCGTGCTGAACGGAGGCCTGAACCTCTCGGTGATCGACGGCTGGTGGGCCGAAGCGTACGACGGCCTCAACGGGTTCGCCATCGGCGGGGGCGAAACGCATACGTCCACCGATGTTCACGACGTCCGAGACGGCCAGTCGCTCCTCAGCACGCTGCGCGACGATGTGATTCCGCTCTACTTCGAGCGCGATCGCGACGGCTTGCCCCGCGAATGGATCGCCCGGATGAAGCGGGCGATCCGCACGCTCGGATGGCGCTTCAGCGCCGACCGGATGGTGATGGACTACGTGCGTCACTCCTACATCCCCGCGGCCGGCGGCGTCAGCAGCGAAGGGCGACACTCTTAGGCGGGACCCTGCAGGTCTTCGAGCGGTTCTGTGTCGCGCTCTGGCACCCTTGGAACGCTTGGAACCTCTGGAACGACTGAGATCTCTGGTAGGATCGTTGGTTGTTTCAGTCGACAAGTTCCCCTGACTCGAGGAGACCCTTCCGATGTTGAAAGCGACTGCAGGCACGCTGCTGCCGACGACCGTCACGGGATCGTTGCCGCGGCCGAGCTGGTATACGGAGAATCTC
>WNFL01403133.1_pt1 | contig 18649 bp, 21 predicted proteins | sample 5400361 | NCBI WGS metagenome assembly WNFL01 (sample SAMN13153351, study PRJNA577476) | soil metagenome | isolation source: 40 cm soil on Douglas fir-dominated hillslope | place: USA:California | collected 2013-09-17
CATCCCATCTCGCACCTGAAATTGTCACTTGAACTTCCCTTGCTCCTCTAGCAGCCACTTCGTATTCGTGCCAAGCCACTTTTTCTCAATTTCGATCAAAGCGCCGGTTTTATGCCAATCGGTAATGGCTTCGGAGACGAATTTTCCAAATGGCTGGTCGCGGTCGTCCAATTTGACAGCGATGCCCCAGGGCAAGGGGGTGACTTCGCTAATCAGCACCACATCGAAATCTTTCCAGCGATCCGCCTCGAACTTCTTCTTGGATAAAATGAGCGTGTCGTCGAAAACAAATGCAACGCATTGCCCAGCGGTCAGCGCCTGCTCGGCCTCAGGCACTCCCTTGAAGGCAACCAGATCGGTCTGCACGAACTTCGATTGCAGTTCCGCGTTGAAGAAATTTCCCTGGATCGCGCAGACTGGCTTCCCCTTGAGGTCGGCCGCGCTTTTGATGCCTGCCTTCGGATTGACGAAGGCCGCGATGCCGGACGCGTAATAAGCAGGCTCTACGATGCCAACCGCTTTTTTTCGCTCGTCCGTGACGTTCATCGTGGCGATCATCAGATCGATCTTGCCCTGCTGCAGGAATTGGATGCGATTTGACGATTGAACCGGCTCTATGCGAACCTTCACTCCAAGACGCTTCGCAATATCCGCGCCAAGGTCCGGCTCGATCCCCACGATCTCTCCCGACTTGTCGCGAAAGCCATAGGGCGGATAATCGGCCTTGGTGCCGACGACGAGTTCACCCTTTGCCTTAATGTCCGCAAGCGTATCCGCTTTTGCGTCCGTATCGATGACCAAAAACGCAACCAAACCCAGCAGTGCGAATGCTAGTCGAACCATAATTCCCCTCGTGCCAGTGAATTCCTTCAGGAAGCCGAGACCCTAGAGGAATCGGCGAAGCAAGAGAATTAACTCTTTGCGCTAACAGTTATAACTTTCCTGCAAACCACGGCGGGGTGAGCGGTACGCTCGTGAAGAGGCCGGCCTGTTAGTCCAGATCGGGCGGAGGTGTTTCACTCGCAGTTCGCAGACCGCCAAACGACATCTGGGCCTTAAGATCCCGAGCGACGCGTTGAAGCAGGGGAGCGATCTCGTTCTCGACGCTGGGACCGCAGACCTGGCCGGTGACGAAGGACTGAAACTCCCTTCTAATTCTTAGCGTCCGGCCTTCCATTGTACTCTCGGCCCGATAGCTGAAATATTTGTCGCTTGCCTCGATTGCGGCAGGTTTTGCGGGGAGGGGGAGCCCGTCTGCAAACGTGATCTCGACATCCTGCACCTCCTTCCCGGCATAGCAGATGAAATCGGTTTTACGGCCGGCGACGCGTGGCCCGAAAAACCATCCGATGGGCTGTGCATGCAAAGGAATGCCGACAGGAATATCGTGCGACCCTGTGAGCGGGGTCTCTAGCTTGTCGCTGAGCTTGAACGTCCCATGGATGGCATACGGCTCAGCGAAGTCCGATGGGATCGCCACATCGAAAGCGCCCGTGCCTGGATGCTTCAGGCTGCGTAGAACGATCTCCGCGTACCGGCTGCGTCCTTGCTTTTGCATGTCCAAGGCGGCGGATCTGGAACTGGATGCGAAGATGCCCGTTGCGATTTGGCGGGTTTCACCATGCACGGCGCCGTCCATTCCAACGAAAGCAAGCGTTTTTGCAGTCGATATATGCTCTTCCGGCTTCATGGCTGGCGTCTTCGCCAGACGGCCTCCTGCCTCGGATAAGTGCAGAACTGGTTTATCATAACCGTCAGGGGACAGGACGCCAAAGCCGCCGGTAGCCGCTGTTGGATCGTCGTATAGGTCAAGGCCGGGCAAATAAAGGATGACGTGATCGAAGAAGGGAATAGGGAGCACCGGCAGCTTGTACATATTCCCAAGGTTGATCAAGGCGGGCTCGCTCAAAATACCCTTTGCCTTCAAGAGCGCGCCCATCAAAACGACATGGTCCTTACAGTCGCCATATCTGTTTTTGAGAACGCGCGGCGCAGTGTTGGGCGTAATGCCGCCTGAGCCTAAACCCACGAGCACATAGCGGATGTTTTTCTTGACCCAACGGTCGATCACGTCGGCTTGAGCGCGCTTGTCCTGTATGCCGCTCGTTATGTTCTCAGCCAGGGCTTGTACCTCAGGCGTTACGATATCCTTGCCGCCCATGCTCGCCCAATAGCTTGAGCCGAGTACTTTCATGTCCTTATAGGTGGTCAGGACGATCTGAGGGTCGCGGTCCGTTGATGACACGGCCCCCGGTTCCTCTGGTGCCCAAGCTGGCGGGCGATATGTGAAAACGAGCCGGCGGCCGCCCCGGGCTGCTTCCACGCTTTCCTGGGTTAGCCCCTCTCCCTTGATGAGCGCGTTCAAAGGAAGCCCGGGGGGAACGTTAACCGTTAAGCGTAAGTCTCCATAAGGCACCGAACCCGGCAGAAAAACCCTCATATAAAAGTAACCGGGAAAGTTCCTGCCGAGGAGTTGAGACTGCAATCTATAGACGATCGAGTCGCCAACCTCGATATCTGAATAGATGATTGTCTTTACCTTAGCGTCGCGCTCGTAAACCGCGTCAAGGCCGGTGGCGGCGTCACGGGTCAAGATGTTCAAGGGATCAACTTCGATGCGGCGGCCATCCGCCTTTTCCGTATAAGCCTCCAAGATCTCGAGCGGGTCTACACTTTCGTCATAAGAAAGCTCTTGCTGCCCGGCTTCGCCGATCGCGCTTTCACGGAGAACTTTGACGCGGATTGTCTTGTCGATCGTCGCGGTAAAATCGCCATGAATGACAACGTTTGTATCGAGGGAGCGTGTGTATGAAGGCGAATTGCGGTTGGAGGCATTTTCCTCCAGCATTGAATCACCCCGTGCCAAGCCCGGGCCGCACATTAAGATGAAACTGCAAAAAGACGCCGCAACCAAACTCAAGAAACGCAATGCACTAACATGCATTCTTACTTCTCCGCAGTATATCCATATAGTTTTCGGTAGCCCGCCAAGACTTCCCGATCTCTTGCCGAGGCCGAGCTTAATCTAAAGCCGTGCAAAAAGCACGCCAAAAAGCGCTACGCGGGAGAGATTAGTCTGCATGAAAGCTGCGCCGTTAAGATAGGAGAGCCGCAACGGCCTTCCCGCTAGTTTCCGTGGTTGCCGTTCCACGAAGATCGCGCGTGCGCGTTTCTGGCTTGGAAAGGACCTGCTCGATGGCGGACTCGATCGCGCGCGCAGCCTCTGGCTCGCCCAGATGATTGAGCATCATCGCGGCTGTCCAGATTTGCCCGATGGGATTTGCAATGCCCTGCCCGGCAATATCGGGAGCCGAACCGTGAACGGGCTCGAATAGCGATGGGAATTTCCGCTCTGGGTTGATGTTGCCCGAAGGCGCTATCCCAATTGTGCCCGTGCAGGCCGGGCCGAGATCTGAGAGGATGTCGCCAAAAAGGTTCGAGGCGACGACCACATCGAAACGGTCGGGGTTCAGCACGAAATGCGCTGTCAGAATATCGATGTGATATTGATCCCAGCGCACTTCGGGATAGGTCTTGGCCATTTCCTTTACGCGGCTATCCCAATAGGGCATCGAGATCGAGATGCCGTTCGACTTCGTCGCCGATGTCAGGTGCTTTTTCGGGCGCTTCTGGGCGAGATCGAAAGCGTATTTCAAGATTCGGTCGACCCCCGTCCGCGTCATGACCGTTTCCTGCACGATAAACTCGCGATCCGTATCTGGAAACATCACCCCGCCGAGTGCGGTATACTCGCCTTCCGTATTTTCCCGGACCACGTAAAAGTCGATATCGCCGGGCTTCCGGCCAGCAAGCGGCCCCTGAACCCCGGGCATCAGCCGCACGGGGCGCAGATTCACATATTGATCGAACTCGCGCCGGAATTTGATCAGCGAGCCCCAAAGCGAGATGTGATCTGGTACTTTTTCGGGCCAGCCCACAGCACCGAAGAAAATCGCGTCATGGCTCCCTATCTGCGCCTTCCAATCGTCCGGCATCATCTGACCATGCGCCAGGTAATAGTCGCAGGACGCGAAGTCGAACCAGTCGAACTGCAAGCCGAAGCCGAACCGTTTCGCAGCGGCCTCCAGAACGCGAACGCCCTCAGGCACAACTTCCGTGCCGATGCCGTCGCCGGGAATTACCGCGATGCGATAGGTCTTGCCAGTCATGGTTTTCTCTCTTCCTTCAGTCATGCGAGGTTAGAACCTACCCGTCGAAAACGTGCGACTGCAATCTATTCTTTTGGCTCTGCCCCTTAGGCTGTTTTCAAAATTCCGGGCCGGCCCGTGAAAGCGAAGGTACGCGCGGAGAAATCATCCCCCGCCTTTTGTGGATTTTTATTTATCGGAGTGACGCCGGGAATTTGGCAACTCACCACAGATAAGCCCAAAGTTTTTGCTACCCTCGCGAAAATTGCTCAATACTCGAATGCGAGAAAAGAGCGCCGGGGAGAACGGAAAATGATTTATGAGATTGCTGAAATTGAGGTGAAGCCGGGTGAAGAAGCCGCTTTCGAGGCCGGAGTGCAGAAAGCTGCTCCCCTGTTCGAGCGTGCAAAGGGCTGCAAGGGCATGGAATTGCAGCGCACCATCGAAAAGCCGTCGAAGTACCGGCTTGTCGTCAAGTGGGAGACCGTTGAAGACCACATGGTCCACTTCCGGGGGTCAGACGACTTTCAGGAATGGCGGAAATTGGTTGGCCCCTACTTTGTTTCCGCTCCCGTTGTCGAACACACCCAAGTTGTAATTTCCAGCTAAGTTTCGCAGCTTAGACCTCGATCCATATACCGCTCCCTAATTTTGCAGGAACACGCCATGCCCATTCATTTATTACCTTTTTTGCTAGCCAAGGTCGCAGGAAAGTTCGCCGCCAAAAAAGCGGTGGCGCACCACGCTGCTCATCATTCGCTTTCGCGCAAGGTGGCGAGGGAAACCGCGAAAAAACTTGCCGAGCGGGCTGTTGAGAGCCGTTCAAAACGCGGGGATGCGAAGGACAAACGCGGCCGCTAGCGTTTTGGCGTGTGAGTGCCGGTACTGATCCTTCGAGACGCCGCCGCTGGCGGCTCCTCAGGATGAGGTCACCCATTTAAAGCAAAAGTTCCGCGCCTGCGTTCCGAGTGGGTGACCTCATCGTGAGGAGGCCGAAGGCCGTCTCGAAGGAGGCGGCGCAAATGCACTCGGTTCCCGGTCAAATCGAGACGTTGACCACAATCGCAAGATTGCGGAACGCCTCCGAACCGCCTTTCGTCAGATCCTTGCCAATGAGTTCGTCTCCATTGAGGGCGCGAATGCCGCCGCCTTTGGCGCCTGTAATCATATTCATCGTGATCAGAGCGTATCCGTCGTCCGCGTTCGAGACGGCGATCCCGACGGCTGTGCCGTCGATCATGTTGTTGTTGACACTCAAGATGCCGAGCCTGTTCAGCGCACCGAGCCTCAGGCCGAACTGACCCGCCCCGCTGATAAAATTGTTTGTAACCATTCCATCGCCTTCGACCCAGATGGCGCTTCTTGCACACGATGCCGCTCTGTTATTTGAAACAAGCAATCCAGAACCTCCGCAAACAATGCCATCGCCGTCGCTCGAATTCACCCGGCATTCGGAAATCGTGAGATTTCTGCACTCCCGAGCGGCGAGCCCATTCCCGATGAACGAGAGGCCTCGCAGGCTGACATCCTGCTTATTGACGCATTCGAACACGGGTGCGCCCTTCGGCCCGTTAAGCACGCTTAGGCCCGGCACCCCAAACACCGCGGCGTTCGCCGGCAGTTGCAATTTGGCAACCAGATAGCGGCCAGCGGGGATGAAGACGGGCTGACCCATCGACGAAAGCTCATCGATCGCTTTTTGCAGTGCTGCGGACTGATCGCGGTCAGCGTTCGGCTGGACGCCCCAATCCAAAACGCTTTTTCCAAAGCCTCCTGTAGGGAGAGGCGCAGCCTCAGCATGCGCTGTTCCAAACAAGGCGGTTGCCGCCCCGCCTATTCCCATAAAGTGCCTGCGATCCATGACCGTTGCTCCCCTTGGGTTGGCCACTCTTTTCCCGCATGGCGCGTAGCACAGCCTCGGCGCTTGTGCGAATGAGAACTCTTGCACCGGCTATTGTCTCATCCATCGTAAGTCGCGGTTTAACCTCGGTTGGGGTTCCGAGTGCAGGAAGATGGACAAACGTCACGAGCGGCCCCGCAGTGTTTGCCCGTGCCAGGCTCCAATAAAGCGTCGCGTTGCAAAGATAGCGTCCCGCGTCGCGCGACAGGAGCGCCGGATAGCCGCTTCTTTTGAGAGCCCCAAGGAGCGCAAAAGGGGGCAGCGTTGCCCGCAGAATATGCATTCCCGATGGAATGAGAGCCACCGGAGGCCTCACAACGCCCCCGTGATCTTCCTTGACATTGCTGATGTTGAAGGCGCGCGTCTCGATCTCGAAGCCGGTCGCTCGCTTCGCAACTCCGAAATGCAAGATGGCATGCGGCTTATGCTTTGAGATAGCCTCTTCGGAGACAGCCCTTGCTTCAGTCCACGCGACTGGGAAGATCTCGGTCGAAAGCTGAATTCCCGGTAATGCCGGACATTGCGCCAGGGACTGAACCAGCAAGGCGGAAGCATTTCGCGGAATGCCTGGAAAGGGACCGAAGCCCGTGGCCAGCACCCGGACCGGTGGAGGAGCGAAGCGCATCAGGCGCGTCTCACGATGAGGGTGGCAATCTCGTCGGCGGCGACGGAAGGCGGCGTTTTCCCCCGCCTGACCTCTCGCTCGAGTTCTGCTATTTTGCTTAAGGCCGCCTCGTTCGAAAAAATCATCTGCCGGACTTGCTCCTCGATCATGGCGTGCATCCACCGAACGTCCTGATCCCGGCGCTTATCCGCGAATTCGCCGGCAGCCTCCAGTGCCCCGCGGTGGCGTTGCACCAAATCCCAAAGTTCGTCCAAACCGCGCTCTTCGCGCGCTGAAATCGTGATGACAGGCGGCTTCCAGGTGGCGTTCGGCGGTGTCAGAATGTGGAGCGCCGCGGTGTAATCGCCGGCAGCGAGCCGTGCGGGGCCTTCATTTCCACCATCCGCCTTCGTGATCGCAATCATGTCGGCGAGTTCCATTACCCCTTTTTTAATGCCCTGTAATTCGTCCCCGCCCCCTGCCAGCATCAGGACAAGAAAGAAATCGACCATCCCAGCGACAGCGATCTCTGATTGTCCGACGCCGACGGTTTCCACGAGAATGATGTCGAAGCCGGCAGCTTCGCAAACAAGGATGGTTTCGCGGGTGGTGCGGGCGACGCCGCCAAGAGTTCCTGAAGACGGCGAGGGCCGGATGAACGCATTTGCATCGGCAGCAAGCCGCGCCATCCTGGTTTTGTCGCCGAGAATTGCACCGCCCGACCGGCTTGATGAAGGGTCCACAGCCAGAACGGCGACACGATGACCCTTTGACGTCAGAAGGCTCCCGAGCTGATCAATGAGGGTCGATTTGCCCACACCAGGAACGCCCGTAATACCCGATGAGACCCTCCCGCCGCTTCGTTCAGCAACGATAAAAGTAACCGCGCCCGCTGTCTGTGCTCCGGTTTCCGGCTCTCGACGAGCGTAATTGCGCGCGCGAGCGAAACGCGATCCCCTGCGCGCACGTTCGCGGCGAGCACTCTTAGGTCGTTGATAGGGTCTAGCCCCGAAACAGACTCTTCGCTTCCCATCCATTATGATTAAAAGACAGAAGCGCGCGAAACAAGCCGCAAGAGTGGCAGTTTGATAGTCCATCCCCACCGCCTTGCGGCTGGCCCGCCAGTCGAAGCATTCGGCCTAAAAAAAGCCCGCCTGCTAGACGAGCTTTTTGAGGTCGCCGTTAGCCGACGTTGCGATAGCGGTCGCGTTCCTCGGCCCTTTGGCTTTCGGTATAGACCGGTGCGTTGGGGTCGTACCCTGTCCAACCCTCTTCTCGGTATGAACGGCCACGCTCCTGCATATCAATAGGCGCCTGATCGGCCTTGCTTTCGTCGGCACGGACCGAAACAAGGGTACCGCCGCGGCGCACGGTCTCCGCATAGACCGGAGCCTCTTCTTCGGAAACTCCATATTCGACGAGTGCACCTAGAAGACCGCCCGCAATCGCGCCGGTTGCTGCGCCCGCGAGCGTTGTAGCAAGCACGCCCGCAGCGACGAGAGGCCCGATGCCGGGGATCGCGATCAATCCAAGCGATGCGAGAAGCCCGGCTCCGGCCCCCGCGACGCCACCAAGGGTTGCGCCGGTGGCGGCTCCGTCGCCGGCATTTTCGTGCTCGCCTTTGCGGCCAACGAGGCTGATCTGGTCCTGCGTAAAGCCTGCCTCTTCGAGTTCGTCTACAACTTCTTCGGCAGTGCTGTAGTCGTCATAGACGTGTGTGATTGTGACAGTCATGATTTTATCCTCCTGTTACTGCTGGACCACGTTGCCGCGGTAGTCCAGCGCAACGCTAACTTGGTTCCCGCCCTTTTGTGCTTGGCCGCGCCATATACCCTTGTCGTCCTTCTTCAGGTTCTTGACGTCGGTAAATCCAGACTTCGCGATGCGATCGATCGCCTGAGACTCGGTGAAGCTGTTTGCCCCGGCCACAGGCGGAGTTTCGTTCGTTGCCGAGGTACTGCCCGGCTTGTCACGCCGCGAGGGCGTCACGTTCGGCGCCGCCGGCCCTGTCGCAGGCTGATTGGCGCTCGTTGACGGATTTTGTGCAGGTGGTGTATTTGTTTGCTGTGCAGCTAAGGGGGCTGCCGACACTGCGGTAACTGCTGCTATCGCTATCCCCAAGCGGAGATTGTACATCGTTATCCTCCCACCGAAAATTTTCCGCGTGCAGATCACGCTTCTTGAGATAGATTAAAGCCGGGCCACGTCGAATGTTCCTGGCGGCGCAGAACAATTGCGGTAGACGCCGCAACATGAGCTTGCAAACACGCTGGAAGCGGCCTATTTACTTGCGATCCCAACAGTTCCCGAGGTTTACATGGCTCGCGTCACCGTCGAAGATTGCGTCGATAAGGTTCCAAATCGCTTCGAGCTTGTACTCTTGGCCGCACATCGGGCGCGGGCAGTTTCATCCGGTGCGCCCATCACCATCGAGCGCGATAACGACAAAAACCCTGTCGTAGCTTTACGCGAGATCGCCGATGAGACCGTGTCTCCGGAAGACTTGAAAGAGGATCTGATTCATTCGTTGCAGGCTCATGTCGAAGTCGACGAGCCCGAGGCCGAGGCTGCGCCGGCTTTGCCGGGCGCGCGCGCCGTCAACGTTCTTGGTCCCGATGACCAGTACTCGGACGCGACTATCGACCGCATTACAGAGGAAGAGCTTTTGCAAGGCCTTGCCCGGAGCATTCCGGCGGAGGCGGCTAGCGGCGGCCGCGCTAAGGGTTAACAATTATTGGCGATAATACGGCGCGGTCCTTGCTTGCGCCAGACAATGATTTATTGTTGGCTTTAGCGCTACTGCGGCAACTAAAAAGGCTGACGAGACCGTGCAGCTTGAAGCTCAGGCAAGATCCAAGCCGATTATGCGGCAGTACGATCTTGTCGAGAAAGTTCTGAGCTACAATCCCAAGACGGATGAAGCTCTGCTCAATCGTGCCTATGTCTACGCCATGAAGGCGCATGGGCAGCAGAAGCGCGCTTCTGGCGATCCATATTTCACTCATCCCCTCGCGGTCGCGTCGATCCTCACCGGGCTTAAGCTCGACGATGAGACGATTGCTGCAGCACTTCTTCATGATACGATCGAAGACACCCAGGCCACCAAGGATGAGATCGAGCGTTTGTTCGGCTCGAATATAGCGGCGCTGGTCGACGGCCTTACGAAGATCGAGAAGCTCAACCTCGTTTCCAAGAAGACCGAGCAAGCCGAGAATTTCCGTAAGCTCTTGATCGCCATTTCGAGCGACGTGCGCGTTCTGCTCGTCAAACTTGCCGACCGGCTGCATAATATGCGCACGCTGGAGCATATGCGGCCGGAAAAGCGCCGTCTCATCGCACAGGAGACGATGGATATCTATGCGCCGCTCGCTGGCCGCATGGGCATTCAGGAAATCCGCGACGAATTGGAGGAACTGTCCTTCAAATGGCTGCATCCTGCCGCCTATGAAACGCTCATGTCCCGGCTTAACGTCCTTCGAGAGCAAAATCGGGGACTTACCGAGGCGATCGCAACGGAGCTTAAGGCGAAACTTGACGGTCAGACCATTCGGGTGGACGTGAGCAGCCGGGAGAAGAAACCCTACTCCATCTGGCTGAAGATGCAGAACAAGCAGATCAGCCTGGAGCAACTTTCGGACATCTACGGCTTTCGCGTCATCGTGCCCACAATCCAGGACTGCTATGCAGCGCTTGGTGCTGTGCATACAACGTGGCGCGTCGTGCCCGGACGCTTCAAGGACTATATCTCGACGCCGAAACACAATGACTATCAATCCATCCACACGACCATCGTCGGGCCGCGTCATCAGCGCGTCGAGTTGCAGATTCGAACGGCTGAAATGCACCAAATTGCCGAATATGGCGTTGCCGCCCATTCGGGTTACAAGCTTGCCGCGACTGCTAAGCTGGATGGCGACGCAGCCCACCATGGCTTGAACGGCGCCACTCCGAACGAAAGCTCGGCCTATCAATGGCTGCGCAAGCTCGTGGATAATCTTCTCGAAGGGGATAACCCGCAGGAATTCCTTGAGCACACTAAGCTTGAACTGTTTCTCGATCAGGTCTTTTGCTTTACGCCTAAGGGGAGGCTTATCGCGCTTCCTCGCGGCGCAAACGCGATAGATTTCGCCTATGCCGTTCACACCGATGTCGGCAACCACTGCGTTGGCGTAAAGATCAATGGCCGCCACATGCCTCTTTTCAGCGAACTAAAGAATGGCGATGAGGTCGAGATCATTCTTTCGGATGCTCAAACCCCACCCGCGGCCTGGGAAGGCGCCGTTATTACAGGCAAGGCGCGATCAGCGATCCGCCGCGCAACCAAGGACGCCGTTCGCAAACAGTACCTGACGCTCGGCCGCGACATTGTAAAAGCTGCCATCCAGCGCGCTGGGCGATCTTATGCCGATACCGACCTCACTGCCGCGCTTCCGCGGCTCGGGCAAAAAACCGTCGAGGACTTGCTGACGGCCGTCGGCCGCGGCGAAACTGCCGCCGACGAAGTTCTCGCGGTGGTCGATCCGGACTTTGTCCAACATGCCCAGCCCAAACGCCGGACGATTACGCGCAACGATGATGGCTGGTTCAACCTACGCAGGGTCACAAGTTTCAAATTCCGATGGCCGGGGCGGGACGGAGATCCCGAAAACGAGGATGGTCGAGGTATTCCGATTCGCGGCGTGAACGGTATATCCGTCATCCGATTCGCGGATGGCGGCGCAGTCCCCGGCGAGCGGATCGTCGGTATTCTCGATCCTGGCGAGGGAATCACGATCTATCCCATCCATTCGCCGCACTTGCGCGACTTCGAAGAGCAGCTCGACCGCTGGATCGACGTCACCTGGGACATCCAAGAAGGTGCGACCGAGCTTTTCCCAGCTCGCGTACGGGTCACGGCATTAAACGAGCCGGGCAGTCTCGGTCAAATCGCGAGCATGATCGGATCTGCGGGTGCAAATATCGACAGGTTGCAGATGGTGACCCGCGCAGCACGCGACTACACCGATATGCTCATCGATGTCGAAGTGCTTGACCTGAAGCATTTGACGGACATCATAAATGGAGTAAAAAGCCTTAATGTGGTTAGTACAGCTAGCCGCATCCTCACCTAGAGCAACCTGCGTCCAATAGGACGCAGATAAGTTGCTCTAGCACTCTAGAACCGATCAACTTTTCCCCCTTTAATCGATCCCGATTAAAGGGGGGTTGATCTAGACAAGCTTATCCAATATTGCGCAGTTTTGGCCCATGCCCACCGATGAAGACATCCTTCAAGAATTTCGCGACGCGCGCGCGCTGCTCGAAGGGCATTTCATTTTAACGTCGGGTTTTCACTCGAGCGCGTATCTCCAGTGCGCCCGGGTTCTCATGGACGCGCGCCGCGCGGAGAGACTTTGCATTGCCCTCGCCGAGAAGATTAGGGCCGCTGGCATGGCCCAAAGCTTCGACCTGATCATCTCACCTGCGATGGGTGGCGTTGTCGTCGGTCACGAGATGGGGCGGCAACTTGGTCTCCCATCCATTTTTTTTGAACGTGTGTCCGGGACGTTTGAACTCAGGCGCGGATTTGCCATCGAACCGGGGCAGCGTTGCTTGGTCGTGGAAGATGTTGTTACGACCGGCCTGTCGTCGCGCGAGTGCATGGACGCGGCTCGCGCCCTCGGAGGAGCCATTACGGCTGCAGCAGCGCTTGTCGATAGGTCGGGCGGCCGGGTTGACCTGCCGGTGCCCTTCATCTCCCTTATCAGACTTGACATTCCTCATTTCCCGCCCGATCAACTGCCTGCTTCTTTAGTAGGCATACCGGCGATCAAGCCGGGGAGCCGGGGCTTGAAGGTTTAACGATCAATCCCGACTCTAAAAATTCACGGCGGACGGCACCTATCCCGGCGCCTGCCGACCATCCTGGGCTGGGAGACATGCTTCTTAAACGGAAAAAACAGCTTTCCCTGCTTGGGCGATTGCGGAATGTTCTGTGGCCGACTCGCAGTTTCGAGCGGTCTTTCCGTTACATGATGCTGCGCCTTTGGCGAATTCCCGGCTCGTCGCACAGCATTGCGCTAGGTTGCGCCGCGGGTGTTTTTGCAATTTTTACGCCATTCCTTGGCTTTCAAATGATGCTGGCGGCCATGTTGGCATGGATTTTCCGGGGAAACGTGCTCGCCTCTGCGGTCGGCACCTTTGCCGGGAATCCTGTGACTTATCCCGTAATCTGGATATCTACATTTACCGTGGGCAACCTCTTTCTAGGTGGTTCGGCCAGCGCGGAAATGAACCAGCTTTCAAGCGGCGCCCACGCTTTGGGACGGAGCCTTCGCGAGGCGTCCCCTGACGGTGTGGCTTCTGCGGTTGAAGGTCTCTGGCCGGTCCTAAAGCCGATGGCTTTGGGCGCTATTCCGCTGGGTGGGCTCACCGCCTGTCTCGTTTATTATGGAATTCGCCACATTCTCGATGCTCAAAAAGAGCGGCGAGTCCGGTGAAAGACAGTTATGAATCGGCAAGCTATCGTTCGTCTTGGCGTGAATATCGATCACGTCGCCACATTGCGTAATGCAAGAGGCGGGCTACACCCGGATCCCGTCCGTGCGGCCCATGCCGCTGTCGAAGCAGGCGCCAATGGGATTACAGCGCATTTGCGTGAGGACCGGCGCCACATTCGCGATGACGACATTCGGCGGTTGAAGGCCGAAATCTCCGCTCCTCTCAATCTCGAAATGGCGGCCACCGATGAGATGGCCGCGATCGCAATCGAAACTCAGCCGCACGCCTGTTGTCTCGTCCCCGAGCGGCGCGCCGAAATCACCACAGAAGGCGGCCTCGATGTCGCGGGCAGCCGCAATAGCCTTGCCCCCATCGTTAGGAAGTTGTTGGACAACGGTATTCGAGTTTCGCTCTTCATCGATCCCGATCCCCGGCAGATCGACGGCGCGGTCCAACTCGCGGTGCCGGTCATTGAGCTGCACACCGGACAATATTGCGAAGCCTGGCTGGCTAAGGACACTCTTGCAATTCATACGGAACTGCGAAGGCTGTCGGATGCGGCTGAACTCGCGGCGAAAGCCGGTCTCGAAGTGCATGCCGGTCACGGCCTGGACTTTGAAACCGCCGCCCACCTCGCGGCATTTCCGCAAGTACGCGAATTGAACATAGGCCATTTCCTCATCGGTGAGGCCATCTTCATCGGCCTCCCCCAGGCAATTTCGCGGATGCTTGGAGCGATCGAAAGCGGCATCGCGTACCGCGCCGCCCTAGAGCAGGCTGCTCAGCAGCAGCAATAGCCCAGCCTTAAATGGAGACGGCATGATCATCGGCATCGGCAGCGACATGATCGATATACGCCGCGTGGAAAAATCCATCGAGCGCTACGGCGACCGCTTCCTCAATCGCATTTTCACCGAAGCGGAGCGCAGGAAGTCCGATGGCCGTGCCGCCCGGTCTGCCTCATACGCCAAACGATTCGCAGCGAAAGAAGCCTGCGCAAAGGCCTTGGGCACCGGTCTTCGGCGGGGAGTTTTTTGGCGTGATATGGGCGTTGTCAACCTCCCCAGCGGGCAGCCGACGATTGAATTGACAGGCGGGGCCGCGAAGCGCCTTGCCCATCTTATCCCCGAAAATTATGAGCCTCAGATACACATTACCATCACCGACGATTTCCCGATTGCCCATGCCTTCGTGATGATTTCCGCGGTCGCCGCGGCTAGATAACTAACAAATTCGCCGCAATTTCCTGCATCCCTATGCCGCTACGCTTGCGAACGAGGGTTTATGGAGAATTCCGCGTCATTTACAGACTTGCTCAAAACCTTGATCAGAACGCCAAGCGTGGTTGGTGCCGAGCATTCCTTTTTTCGGGTTTTGCAGCGAGAGCTTGAAGAAAGAGGCGCCAAAGTTAGCTGGTACGAGGGCTTGCTGGTAGCCCAAGGAGCCCGCCCAGGCTCGCTGATGGTCTCCGCTCACGTGGACCGGCACGGGCTTGTCTGCACCGGGCCCAACGAGTTCCAATACGCGGCGTTCGTTGCGAACAGCCGCTCCGACTTGCTTGGCAACTCGGTCTCCGAGGAAATGATGCACACCATCGCCGACCGGTTCGAGGCAGTACCAGTTTATGCCTATGAGCCTTGGTCGGGCGCGTATTTGGGGGCGGGCACGATTAGCCGGAGCTACATCTGCGAGCATCGCCACAATCTTATCTTTGAAACCAAAGGTCTCGAATATCTCACCGCCGGGACGCCGGTCGCGTTCCGCGACGGTTTGCGCATCCACGACGGCTATTACACCGCTCAATTGGACAATGTCGTGAGCGCTGCAGTTCTCGTCTATCTCTTTCAGACGGGCTTTCAAGGCACCGCCTTTTTCACGTCTCAGGAGGAGGCGGGCCGGAGCTGGCGATATCTGCTGGAGTGGTTTCGCCGCTTTGGAAACTCGACAAACCATTTGCTGTGATTGATACGAGCCCCTATCCAACGCGGGAGGAGGCCGATAAGCAGCAGATCGTCCTTAGGACATGCGACGCCAACGCACCTTTCAATGAGGAATTGACCCAGCAAATGGAAGCGCTGTGCCAAAAACGGGGCATCGCATTCAGTTATAAGGACCGGTACATCGAGCAGCAAAACAAGGTGCTTGAGAGGCAGGGGCAAAAGCCGCACTCCCTCGGCAGCACCGAGATGGGCCGGATTATCTCCGCCTCCAATGGTCTTGTCGACGGCACGACCTTGCAGCTTCCGACAACCGGGTACCATACGACCGGCGAGACAGCCGCCATCGCGGCCTGCAATGTTTATATCGGGTTACTCCAATCGCTTGCGGGCATGGCTTAGAAAAGAAAGAGAGAGTAATTCATGAAATTTTTCTGCCTTGCCGTTGCCGCCGCTCTGGCTCTGCTATCCGCGCAGGTTCGCGCTTGCGATACCGGAGGTGATAATCTCGTGCATCCTGCGCGAGGAGGAATTTATAGAAAGTTCGGTTATGTAAAGCACCCGCTGTTGAATGTTACTCGTCTGCATTCGGGGGTCGATTATCGCGGCCGGACAGGGGCGCGGATAATCGCCGCCGAAGCGGGAACAGTTGTCGTCGCCGGAAGGCAGGGCGGCTACGGCAATTACGTGCGCATTGATCATGGAAATGGACTGCACACCACCTACGCACATTTGAGGCGGATCAAGGTCAAGTCCGGTCAATGCGTCGCCAAAGGCGAAACCATCGGAAGCATCGGACACACGGGGATCACAAAAGGGCCGCATCTCCACTTCGAGATACTCCGGAAGGACCGCTTTCTAGACCCAAGCAGTTTGCTTCCCATTCGCGGCTAGAGCATTTTCATTGAAGCCTGAGTCGCGGGGGCAATAGTCAAGCGCGGCGAACCCTGATTCTCTTTTGCTTACTTAATATGCGGGAGGGGATCATGGGTCGGGCTTTGAGCCATGGCTTTATCACGCAGGGCCTTGCTTTCGGCAGCCCTTGGTGCTGCCGCTTCGAGCGCTTTTTGCCTCAACGCGGCCGCGCAATCTTCACATTTATCCTTTGGCCAGTGGGTTGAGGCATTCCGGCCCCGCGCCCATGCAAGGGGCATATCGGACGCCACATACAACCAGGTGATGGGCTCGCTCAAGCCCGACACATCGGTTTATGCGCTCGACCGGTCGCAACCGGAGTTCCACGAGGAAATCTGGCAATATCTCAATCGCCGGGTGTCGGACTGGCGGATTCAGACCGGCAAAGAACGCGCCCGCGAGTTCGCTCCGATCCTTGAGAAGGTCGAGCGGGAGTATGGCGTGGACCGTTACGTCATGCTCGGACTTTGGGGAATGGGCGATGTTGTCCTCAACCCGAAACACATGCGCCCGATTTTTCCCGCGCTCGCGGCATTGGCCTGGGGCGAGCCTCGCCGCCGCTCCTACTGGGAGCAGGGGCTTTTAAACGCACTTGTCATTGTCGAGCGAGGATGGGGCGCACCCCACGACATGATAGGGTCTTGGGCAGGCGCGATGGGACACACTCAATGGATGCCCGAAGTCTGGCTGAACATGGGTGTCGATTTCAATGGTGATGGGCGAATTTCGCCCTTTGGCGCGCCGAATGACGCGCTGGCTGGCACCGCTCAATACCTCCTGAAGCGGGGCAATTACCGGCGTGGCGAGGGCTGGGGCTATGAGGTTCGCCTTTCCAATGGTTCGGCTGGTGGTCATTCTGCAATGCGCACGATTGCAAACTGGCACGCTGCCGGAGTGCTGCAGGCCAACGGGAAGCCGTTCCCAAGGCCCGACGAGCATGCCCGTCTCTGGCAACCCGTGGGGGGCGGCCCGGCTTTTCTCCTCACCAAAAACTTCGATGCTGTTAAGTCTTATAATCCGTCGAATTCCTATGCGCTCGCCATCGTTCATCTCGGCGATCGCATTCGCGGCGAAGGTCCCTTCGCGCAGCAATTCCCTGGCGGAGAGCGTGCTCTAACCCTCGCCGAAGTTCAGGAAGTTCAGCAGCGTCTAACAGCCATGGGGCTCGATACCGATGGGACCGACGGCCGCGTTGGCCGCGACACCATGGTGGCGGTCCGGAACTTTCAACACAAAGTCGGGCTGAAGCCGGAAGACGGTTATGCAGGGCTTAAAGTCTTGAATCGGCTTCGAGAAGCTACTTGAGCTTTGAGATCTGGGGCCACACGTGGTCTCACTTTTCCGCCGGGTTTCGCGCTAGGCCCGATTTCCGTTGCGGCCGCGCACTGGCACCGCCTATGGTGCCTGCTGCCGACCGGCCTTCGTGCCTTCGACACCGCATGCAATCCAGTTAGAGCCGAAAAGAGTGGGGCACGACAAGTGGCACGTGAAGCAATCATTCAAGAAGACACGATTATTAAAGGAAAAATCCGCAATTGCCGGCAGATGGAGATTCACGGCTACGTTGAGGGCGAGCTGGCCGCGGAGTCGGTGCTCATCCATCAAGGCGGCACGTTCTATGGGACCTTGAAGACCGACAAAGCTGATGTGGCGGGTTCGGTGCAGGGCGAAATTTTCGTCAAAAACCTCATCAGCATTCGCAGTTCCGGCTCGGTGAACGGCAACGTCCGCTATGGGCAGCTTGCCATGGAAATGGGTGCCGACCTCAGCGCCGAATTGCGGAATGTACCGCCGAAACTCTCCGGCGATCTCGACATTTCTGTGAAGCGGGGAAAATCCGTCGTCATTACGACCGAGGATGTGACCGCCATCGATCCGGACGACACGCCCGATCATCTGACCTACACCATCTCGAACCCTACCAACGGATTTGTCGCATTAGCGAGCAACGCCGGTTTTCCGATTTATAATTTCACCCAGGCGGATATCGAAGCGGGCCGGGTGCTGTTCGCTCATGACGGGGGAAACAGCACGACGGCAAGCTTCGAAATCGTTGTCGCGGACGATAGCGGCGCAACTTCAGGCCGAGCCCAAACGGTTCACGTCCACGTCAGAGGCTAAGCGCTCGCGCGGCTTTGGAATCGACGTCAAGGATGCCGCCGCGATCATGATCCGCGAGGGCCTCGCGCAGCCCTTAAAAGCCGGATTGGTGCCGTCCACTTGTCTAGAAAATCTAGCGAAATGTTTAGCAGGCTGAGGAAAAAGCCGACGATCCGATTGGAATGGCCTTTTTGTATCTGCTTCAGTGATCGATTGGCGAGACTGATTGGGCAAAAAGGTTCTAGCGAATACTCTCGTCATGCCGAAGCTGTTTTGGCAGTCTGATGAGGTTATAAGCTGCTATGTACGTTCCGCTTGGTGGACGGCGGCCTGCTCCTATCCGCAAAGGGAATGCCGGCGCTGTTCCTGAATACGCTTATGTCGACGGATCTCGTCAGCGGAGGCGAGCACCTCGATGACAGCCTCGATTGATGACTGTCCCAGCGCTCCATATGGTGGGGTCGCGATCATCGTCTCGAATTGTGCTTTAAGTGCCGTTATCGCGCTTGCCGTATCGGGCGCCCCTTTGCCGGGTGAATGGAACAAAAAGGGCCGCGATAGCGGC
>WNFL01030868.1_pt1 | contig 18642 bp, 21 predicted proteins | sample 5400361 | NCBI WGS metagenome assembly WNFL01 (sample SAMN13153351, study PRJNA577476) | soil metagenome | isolation source: 40 cm soil on Douglas fir-dominated hillslope | place: USA:California | collected 2013-09-17
CGCCGGAGAGCGACTCAGTACTCAGGACGGCATCACGCTTTACCGTTCGCCGGATTTACTAGCGGTTGGATGGCTGGCGAATCACGTCCGCGAAAAGCGGCACGGAAACGTGACGTATTTCAACGTCAACCGGCACATCAACCCTACAAATGTTTGCGTGGCGCACTGCAAGTTGTGCGCGTTTGGGCGCGATCCCAGCGCTCCGGGCGCATACACCTTCGCGTTGGAGGAAATTTACCAGCGCGCGGAACAGGGCGTTCGCGAAGGCGCCACAGAGTTCCACATTGTCGGCGGCTTGCATCCGGATTTGACGTTTGATTATTTCCTGGAGCTGATTCGCGGATTAAAGAAGCGCTTCGGCAGCGTGCATTTGAAAGCGTTCACAATGGTCGAAGTGGGCTATTTCGCGCGCATCGCGAAGCTGTCGGTCAAAGACACGCTGCTGAAGATGAAGGAGGCCGGCGTCGATTCCCTTCCCGGCGGCGGCGCCGAAATTTTCCATCCGCGCGTGCGCAAGATTATTTGCGATCACAAAGTGAGCGGGCAAATGTGGTTGAGCATCGCACGGCAGGCGCATGAAATCGGTCTGCGCTCGAACGCCACCATGCTGTATGGCCACGTGGAAACCGAGGAAGAGCGCGTCGACCATTTGGTGAAGCTGCGGGAATTGCAGGACGAGACGCACGGATTTGTGACGTTCATTCCGCTGGCTTTTCATCCGGACAACACGGGGCTCTCCTACATTCCGAAGCCGACCGGTTACGCCGACCTTCGGAATATAGCGGTCGCGCGGCTGCTGCTCGATAATTTCGATCACATCAAAGCGTATTGGATCATGCTCACGCCGGGCATCGCGCAAATTGCTCTGCGCTTCGGCGCCAACGATCTGGACGGCACCGTGGTGGAAGAAAAGATCTACCATGATGCCGGCGCGAAAACTTCAGAATTCACTGCGCGCAGCGAACTCGAACGCCTGATCCGCGCGGCTGGGGGCACGCCAGTTGAGCGAGACACTTTGTATCGCCCGGTCGACCGATCAAAGATGCCGCCGGTGCCGCCGGCATCGCGGCCGGACCTTGTGTCACTCACCTTGAACGTTTAGCGTCTAGCGTTCCCACGTAACCAGCCGAACTTCACTTCAATTTTGTCGGAGAAGTTTTCGTTTTGTACACATCGCGTTGGGTAAACCAAGGTTCTGCGTCGTCGCTCTCTATACTTGAGGAAAATTGTTGACCGTTATCGTTTGTCCCGACGGGAGACTCGACCGCATGAAAAAGACCTTCGTTTTTTTAGCAATCGTGCTTGCACTCTCTTCTCCTCTTCATCCCCAAGAGGACGCCAGACAGATCCATCGGGAGGCATGCATGGACGCGTGCATACGCGAGCGGCCAAACCCGGAGTTGCAACGTCAAGAGGTGGTCGCCCTGGAAAAAGAAACCGCGCGGGCGATTCAACTCGGCGACGCGACCTTTTTTCGACGAGTGTACAGCGATGATTTCAGTGGGCTGTTATCTCACGGCCAAACGGTGGACAAAGCAGGCTGGATCGCCGCAGTGCAAGCGCCAGACATCAAGTATGAAGCATTCATGGCATCTGATGTTAAGGTTCGGCTGTATCGAGATATTGCGGTGGCAACGAGCTTATGGTCGATCCGGGCATTCTCTAGAAATCAGCGGATTGACAGTCAGATGCGCGTGATACATGTCTACATGTACACGGGCGGCGGCTATCGCGCAGTTACGGCGCAGACAACCTTGCTGCCACCATACATCCAGCAGCCGCTCTAGACCACTGCATAAGTTACCGAACGTCGATCGGCACCGAGGTTTCCGTGAGTGATCCGCAAACACAATCTGAGCCATTCTCTGAGCCACCTGAGCCCTTGATCCGCAACGTCTCGGATACAGCACGATGGGTCGCAGCCTACCGCGCGCAAGAGACCGAACGGCCCGATGCCATTTTTCGCGATCCCTTTGCGCGGCGTCTTGCCGGCGAGCGCGGTGAACAGATTGCGCGGATGATGCCCTTGGGCAGCGACAACGCGTGGTCGATAATCACGCGCACCTACTTGATCGATAATTTTATTAAGGCTGAGATTCAGCGAGGAGCAGACATGGTGGTCAATTTGGCTGCCGGCTTGGACGCGCGCCCTTATCGCATGCAGCTTCCCCCGTCGCTGCGCTGGATAGAGGTCGATCTGCCGGAAATCCTCGATTACAAAGAAGAGGTGCTGCGTGATGAGAGGCCCTCGTGCGCGCTCGAGCGCATTCGGCTGGATCTCTCGCACGTTCGCGAGCGGCGCGAACTGATTGCGCGGTTGGGGCAAAGCGCAAAGCGCGCGCTGATCATCACGGAAGGCTTAGTGATTTATCTCACCGCAGATGCCGTAGGCGAGCTCGCCGCGGATTTGGCTGCGCCCGCAAGCTTTCGCTCTTGGATCGTGGATATCGCCTCTCCAGGACTGCTGCGTATGCTAAGGAAGCGAATGGCTGCGCAGCTTAACCAAGCGGCGCCTTTCAAGTTTGCGCCGGAGGAGGGGCCGCGTTACTTCGAACGATCCAGATGGAAGCCCGTGGAAGTGCAGTCGCTTTTGAAAAACGCCGCGCAACTAAAGCGTTTGTCGTTTTTCCTCCGGCTGGTTGCACTCCTGCCAGAGAATAAAAAATCGCGTCGTGATCGTCCGTGGTCGGGCGTCTGCCTTCTCGAGAACCAAAAAAACTTCTAGCCGCTGGCACGGCTGCCCTGCAGGCCCGCAAAAGCCTCATGATGGCTCTTCACCGGGGGTCAGGAAGCGCGCAAGAATTGAGGTTGTCTTTTCCCACTCACGAGCTTCGCGCTCAAGCTGCTTTTTTCCGGCCCGCGTCAGCTTGTAAAATTTCGCTCGGCGATTGTTATCCGAGACGCCCCATTCGGACCGGATGTAGCCCTCCTGTTCCAACTTCAGCAGCGCGGGATAGAGCGTGCCGTAGTTCACGGCCAATAAATCGCCGCTGGTTTGCTCGATGCGCCTCGCGATGCCGTAGCCGTGTAGCGCCCCGAGCGTATCCAGCGTCTTTAGCACCATTAACGCCAGCGTTCCCTGCCAGACGTCTTTCTTTTCGCTCATAGCTCTCCTATTGGGAACCCATACTGATGTTCGCACAGCTACTATGAGGGAACAATTTCAAAGCTTGCCGCCCCGGCCGACACAGCGACGCAGCCTAAATCGCCTTTCACTAGGCCCTGTTTACTCTCTGTCAGCGCTTGCCTTGACGCCTCCGGACCCGAGTCCTACGCTAAACATAAGGTGTAACGTAACCACGTGGCTGTTTCCCTCCAGGATCAAGCGCTGGCAACGCGCCCTTGCGTGTTCTGCGGGAAATCCATGCTCGCGCACCTGAGTCGCTGCCCGCATTGCCGCGAAGACGTCCCTAAGGTTCAATTAGCGTCTCGCCCGCGCACCGGAGGTCGCCTGGAAATCCGTCGTGGGCTGCTGTATATGTTGCTGGCCGGCGTCATTCAATATTTCGCGGCTGGATACAGCCCCCTCACGTTACCAATACAGGTTCCTGCGATAGTCACCGCGTATCTCGCCCCAGTCGTATTTGTGAGCGGCGTCGGTTTGCTGATCTACGGTTTCTACTTGCGTGCGAAGTCCTAGTTTGTTCGTGATTCGTCATTAATTCCCTCAGAAGAGAACGGCTCCTTCCAGCTTCGCGCCTATAGCCTCGACCTTCCGGAACGTGTTACGCTCCCGCGACCACTCACACGCATGCGCGCCGTCGATTTGATTCGAAAAAAGCGTGATTCCGGGGAGCATTCCCGCGACGAAATCGATTTTCTGATCGCTGGCTACACGCGGGGCAATATTCCCGACTACCAAATGGCCGCTTGGCTGATGGCCGTGTGGTTGCGTGGGCTATCGAGTTCCGAGCTCGCCGCTCTCACCGAGGCCATGTTGTATTCGGGCGAAGTGCTCGATTTCTCCGATCTCCCTGGAAAAAAAGTCGACAAGCATTCGACCGGGGGCATCGGCGACAAGACCTCGCTAATCCTCGCTCCGATCGTCGCGGCAGGCGGTCTCACCGTTCCCATGATCAGCGGACGCGGCCTCGGCCACACTGGCGGTACGCTGGACAAGCTCGAGGCTATTCCCGGATTCAACGTAAACCTCTCGCTCGAGCAATTCCGTCACGTGCTGAGCGAATGCGGCATGGGCCTCATCGGCCAAACTAAAGAAATCGCTCCCGCGGACAAGAAGATTTACGCGCTGCGCGACGCCACCAGCACCGTTGAGAACATCGGTTTGATCTGCGGCTCCATCATGAGCAAGAAACTTGCCGAAGGTATTGATGCTCTCGTTCTCGACGTCAAAGTAGGTTCCGGCGCGTTCATGAAGCGCGAAGAAGATGCCGTCAACCTTGCGAAAGTCATGATCGAAACCGGCAAGCGCATGGGCAAGAAAGTGGTCGCGCTGATCACGGATATGGAGCAGCCGCTCGGCCGCGCCGCCGGTCACGCCAACGAAGTCGCCGAGTGTATCGAGGTCTTGAGCGGCGACGGCCCAGCGGATCTTCGTGAATTAAGCCTGGAGCTCTCCGCATGGATGTTCTATCTCGGCGAACGCACACCGAGCGTCGAAGAGGGTCGGCGCTTGGCTGCGACGATGATCGCAAGCGGCCAGGCGAAAGAAAAATTCAAACAAGGGATTCGTCTGCAAGGCGGTGACGACCGCGTCGTCGATGAACCGCATCGATTACTCACGACACGCTCTCATGTAGACGTTACAAGCCCCGCGACGGGCTATATCTCCGGCACCAATTGCGAACGCTTCGGGATCGCCCTGGCCGTGCTAGGCGGCGGTCGCGAGAAAAAAGAAGATACGATCGACCACGCTGTGGGCTTGCAATTTCACAAGCGCATCGGCGATCGCGTCGAAAAGGGTGAGCCGCTTGCCACCATTCGCTACAATGCCGATGCGCGGCTCGCCGAAGCAACAGCTTTGATCGTTGACAATTTCTTCATCGCCCGAGAACCGCCATCGGAGAAACGCCCGCTTATTCGGCGTATTCTCGGGGCCTGAGCGAACGCTCGTAAGTCAGGGTCGAAGTCTGTTTCTGTTCGGGCGCGCTTGCCATTCGCGGTTCGGCGCGAACGGAAGCGCAGAGGAGAAACGTATGGGACGATTCACAGGTGTGCTCGGCATTCTCACGATGCTGGGTCTCGCCTATATCTTTTCCACGAATCGCAAGGCCATTCGCCCAAAGACTGTTGCTTGGGGACTGGGCCTTCAATTGGCACTCGGCCTTTTCGTTCTGAGAGTTCAGTCAGGAGAGTGGCTATTTCAGAAAATGGGTAATGGAGCGAAGAAGCTCCTGGACTTTTCCTACGTGGGCTCCTCCTTCGTCTTCGGCGAGTTAGGCAAAGAGCACTCTTCGCTCGGCTTGATTTTCGCCTTTCAGGTATTGCCGACAATCATCTTCATCGCGGCCTTCTTTGCCGTGCTGTACCACCTGGGCGTAATGCAAATCATAATTCGTGGCGCAGCTTGGCTGATGACCGTAATCATGGGCGCGAGCGGCGCCGAATCTCTCAACGTTGCGGCAAGCATCTTCATGGGCCAAACGGAAGCGCCGCTCACCATTCGCCCATTCCTTCCCAAGCTCACAAAATCAGAATTGATGACCGTGATGACCAGCGGCATGGCTCACATCTCCGGAGGGATGATGGCCGCCTACATGCGAGTCGGCGGAGCGGACGCAAAACACTTGCTCACCGCAGTCATCATGACCGCGCCGGGCACCTTGCTCATGGCCAAGATGCTCGTCCCGGAAACCGAGCAGCCTCTCACCGCAGGGCGCGTCGAAATGCCGCCAATGGAAAAAGAATCGAACATCCTCGGAGCCATCGCCCGCGGCACGGTTGACGGCCTGCATTTGGCACTGAACGTCGCAGCCATGCTGATTACATTTCTCGCGCTCCTCGCTCTCCTCAACGCCATCATGGGATGGACACACCTGCACATATCCTGGTTCCCGTACAGCCTGCAGCAAGTGTTTGGTTGGGTCTTCGCCCCAGTGGCTTGGCTAATCGGAATTCCTTGGCACGATGCTCCCACTATCGGCAATTTGCTCGGCACACGTATGGTGCTCAACGAGTTTGTCGCCTTCGCGCAACTCGGCACGCTCAAGGGCACGCTGGACCCGCGATCCTTCACCATCGCGACGTTCGCGCTTTGCGGCTTCGCAAATTTCAGCTCCATCGGCATCCAGATTGGCGGCATCGGCGCACTTGCCCCCGAGCAGCGGAGCCAGCTAGCCAAATTCGGCATCCGCGCCATGCTGGCCGGCACGATGGCAAATCTCCTGTCTGCGTCTATCGTTGGAATTTTTTCATGAATCTCTCCATTGTAGGGGCGCAGCCTGCCTGCGCAGGCAGGCTGCGCCCCAGCTATCGAGGTCCACAAACCGATGCACTCAAAACTCTCAGGTCAAAATAGAAAATGACGCGCAAATCCAAACCATCCCAAGCCAAACCAAGCGCCGAGTTCCTCCGCGCAGAGCGCGCAGCCAAATTCATCCTCGGCAAAACCAAACTGCGCCCCCGCATCGCGTTAGTTCTAGGCTCCGGCCTGGGCGATTTCGCGGACACATTCGCCAACGCCGTGAAAATCCCGTACGCGAAAATCCCAAATTTCCCGCAATCCACAGCCATCGGGCACGCCGGACGTCTGGTCATCGGCAATGTAGGCGATATTCCAGTGGCCGGCATGCAAGGCCGCGTGCATCTTTATGAAGGCTATCCAGCCAAGGAAGTCACCTTTCCCATTCGCGTCTTCGCTCGCATGGGAATCAAGGCCGTGATCCTCACCAACGCTGCCGGCGGGATCAATCGCAATTATTCGCAAGGGTGCTTGGTCACGATTCGCGACCACGTCAACTTGCAAGGCGTCAATCCCCTCATCGGCCCGAACGACGAGCGCCTCGGACTGCGCTTTCCGGACATGACGCAAGCCTACGACCGGGAATTTCAGCGCTTCGTCACCGAGGAAGGAAAAAAGCTCGGCCAGAACATTCACAACGGCGTCTACCTCGCGGTCCAAGGCCCGAGTTACGAGACTCCCGCGGAAATTTATTCTTTTCGCGCAATCGGCGCGGATCTGGTCGGTATGTCCACAGTTCCGGAAGTCATCGCCGCACGGCACAGCGGCATTCGCGTCCTCGGAATCTCTTGCGTCACCAATATGGCCGCAGGCACCACGGACGCTCCGCTCAATCAGGAAGAAGTGTTGGAGATCGCCGCGCGCATTAAGCCGATCCCTAGAATCTCGGAGGCTATAGCGTGAGCGAGTACGATCATCTAATCGCGGCGGCCAGGCAAGCCCGCGATAATGCGCATGCGCCCTATTCCAATTTTCGCGTCGGCGCCGCTCTTCGCGCGACTTCAGGCAGAATCTTCAGTGGCTGCAACGTCGAAAACGCCACCTACGGCCTAACCGTCTGCGCCGAACGCATCGCTATCTTCAAAGCCATCAGCGAAGGCGAGCGCGGCTTCGACGCCATAGCGGTGGTGACCGACACTGAGATGCTGACCTCGCCGTGCGGCGCCTGCCGCCAACTCATCTGGGAATTCTGCGGCGACGTGCCGGTGATCCTTTCCAATCTCAAAGGCAAAGTGGAAGTGATCCAAATGCGCACTCTTTTTCCCAAGCCCTTTGACGCTTCCAGCCTCTGATATCCTTTCAACCGCAAAGTGAGGAGCAACGTCATGAAAAGTCGATTTCTGTACGTCTGCGCTTTCCTGGTAGCCGCCGGCGCGTTCACGGGCTTCGCAATTCCGCAGGAGAAAAAGGAACGCGTGGATCTGGTGATTGCCGGAGGCACCGTGGTGACCATGGATGCGGATCGCCGCATCCTGGAAGATGGTGCCGTCGCCGTAAAAGCTGACCAAATCGTAGCCGTCGGCAAGCGCGCTGAGATCGAGGCCAAATACACAGCTGCGGCACACATCGATGCCGCTGGACATCTCGTCCTCCCCGGCTTCATCAATGGCCACACCCACGTTCCCATGACTCTTCTGCGCGGCCTCAAGGACGACGTCACACTCGACGTCTGGCTCAACAATTACATCTTCCCCGCCGAAGCCAAGAACGTCACGGAAGAATTTGTGCGCTGGGGCACACGCCTGGCCGCCGCAGAAATGATTCGCAGCGGCGTAACCACGTTTGCGGACATGTATTATTTCGAGGACGCCATCGCCGAAGAAACCAAAGCCGCCGGTATGCGCGGGATTCTCGGCGAGAGCTGGCTCGACTTCCCCGTTCCCGACAATAAGAATGAAGCGGAAGCGACCGCCTACACGGAAAAATTCCTCAAGCGCTGGCAAGGTGACCCGCTAATCCACGCAGCCGTTGCGCCTCACTCCATTTATCTCTGCTCGCAAAAAACGCTTCACGATGTCCAAGCGCTCGCGCAAAAATATCACGCGCCAATTTTGATTCACGTTGCCGAAATCAAGAAAGAGCTCGACGACAGCCTCGCCCAAAACAAAGCCACGCCCGTCCAATACATGAACCGCATCGGCTTCCTCGGCCCTGACGTGGTCGCCGCGCACTGCGTCTGGGTCGATGAAGCCGACCGCAAGCTCCTGGCCGAAAAAGGCGTTGGCTGCGTGCACAATCCATCAAGCAACATGATGCTGGCCAGCGGCGTAGCTCCGGTAGTGGAAGAACGCGCCGCCGGCATCGCCGTCGGCCTCGGCACCGACGGTCCCGCGGGCAGCAACAACGACCTGGACCTGATGGAGGAGATCGACCTCGCCGCCAAGCTGCAGAAAATCAACAAAATGGACCCGCGCGCTCTGGGCGCAAAATCTGTCGTCGAGATGGCCACGATCGAAGGCGCCAAAGCCGTGCATCTTGAGAAGGAAATTGGTTCGCTCGAGGCAGGCAAAAAAGCAGACGTGATCCTGATCAATTTAAACGAGCCAAACGCCGTTCCCATGTACGACGACTATTCCCAGCTCGCTTACGCGCTGAAAGCCAACGATGTAGATACTGTCGTCATCGGCGGCCGAATCGTCATGCGAGATCGCAAGCTTCTCACCCTCCGAGAAGCTGAAATCCTCGCCAAAGCACGAGAATACGGGAAGCGCGTCACCGCCTCCCTCACAAACTAGCCTGAGCTCCTGATTCGCCCAAGCTCCTGATTCGGCTGTGTTTACTCTATCTATATTTATCATTGACAATAACGCGATTTGTGCTATGCTGTGCACGTAAAATTGTGCGCCTTGACTCCTACCCTCCACGGTCGTCGAAACAGTTTCCGTACTCCCAGTTTTCTTAACTCTTTTAGATTCCGCACTTACAAGCAAACACCGCGTTTTACCGTTCTTTAGCCGCAGTTATCTCCACGTAACCCATTTAGATTCCGCACTTACGAAATCGGTCGGTACTAAGCCCTTTAGAATCCGCACTTGCAGAAAAAGGGGGGAGGGGGTGATTGAAACCCTAAAGTTGCACTCGCAGCACTCGCGTTAGCGTGTCCTGCACTTTTTTCAGTTCGCGTTCCCGCTCGTGCTCTTCCCGCGTGCGGTCGTTCAGGGCTTCCTTAAGCAAAATCAAATTCCGCCGGAATTCCAGTTGCATCAGCACCAGCCGGCTAAGCGCCTTCAGCGCCGCTTCCTGATCTACAGCGAGATTGCGCGGCGCACGGCCGATTACGCACAGAGTGCCCAGCGCGTAGCCATCCTCGTTGATCAGTGGCGCTCCCGCGTAAAAACGAATATTCGGCTCCGAGACGACCAGCGGATTCGTGCGAAATCGTTCGTCCTGCAGCGTGTCCGGCACCACAAACACATCCGGCTGTTGAATAGCCGTCGAACAAAACGCAATGTCGCGCGAAGTCTCCGTCGCCGAAATCCCCACCTTGGATTTGAACCATTGCCGGTCTTCATCGATCAACGAAATCAGTGCGATAGGCGTCTTGCAAACGTACGAAGCCAACAGCGTTAAGTCATCGAAAGCTTGCTCCGGCTCGCTGTCCAAAATCGCGTACTTTTGTAACGCGGATACCCGCGCCGCATCGTTCGTCGACATTATGGGAGCACCCATGATCTACCTCCCCATGCACATCAGCCCTCTTGAGCCGCATCATACTCCATCTTGGCCGGACATCTGCATCGTTGCAGCAGCTTTTGCAGCAGCGTCTTCGTCGCACCGCACAAGCGCGCGCTCCGGTTGCGATGCCTTACTGGTCATAGCGTTGTTTCGCGATTCGCTGAAGGAATTATCTGCAAATAAAGATGCCGCAAAAGTTAGATATTCGGCTTTTCTTTTTTAGGGTAAACTTCCGCATGGCTTGGGCTCAACCTCCCAGCGAACAACTCAAGAACATTCGCTTCCGCTTAGGCATCACTACCCGGGAAGTCGCCGACTTTAGCCAGAAAATCGCCGAAGCGGAGGGGAATCCCGAATATCACATCTCAAACGCCTGGCTCACGCAAGTCGAGAACTCGGATTCAGTGCCCAGCATTTTTAAGCTGTACAGTTTGAGCTCCATCTATCGCATCAAGTTTACCGACCTGCTTCTGATCTACGGTGTGGACTTGCAGCACCTCAGCCGCAATCAACTGGCCGCGCCTTTGCCGGACACCCATCTGACCAATCTCGAAGTGTATGACCAGCAGCGCACCGTCTCTTTTCCCATTCGTTTTGATCCCTCTTTTGACGTCGACAATACGAATCTTCTCTCCCGGCTCGTGGAAGTGTGGGGCGAAGTGCCCATTGCGCTTATTCAGCACCTGGACATTCGCCACGGCCTTTACGGGTATATCGGCTTGCACGACATGACGCTTTACCCATTACTTCGGCCCGGCTCGTTCGTGCAAATCGATCCGCGCGTGCGTAAAGTGCAGCCTATGCGATGGCGTACGGAGTTTGACCGCCCCATATATTTTTTGGAACTTCGCGATGGTTACGCTTGTTCTTGGTGTGAGTTACAGGACGGGCATCTGCTGCTGCTGCCTCATCCCCTGTCGCCGCGCTCGGTTCGGAGGCTCGCGCACGGTACGGAGGCCGAAATCGTGGGCCAGGTGACTGCCGTGGCTATGACCTTGACGCCGCCAGTTCCTCCCGCTGGTAACGCCGCCGCAAGATTGTCAACGCGAGTTTGATGTTGGAGACAAAAAGCTGCGCTACAGCCATATTGACATCCACGGGCAGCGCCACGCGATAGGGCTCCAGCTTTTGCCACACCTCTAAGACCTCTTCACGGCTCTGCCGCGAAGAGCTCACGTAGAGTTCGACTCGATCGACTAACTCTTCCAGCGAACACGCCGCGATTCGACAAAAGATCTCGCGGTGCGCAAGCTCCAGCGCCTGGCCTGCGATCTCCTCTTGAAACCGCGCCGCTAAACCCGCGTGGTGGTATTTGCCAGTGTTGTAGTCCCGCGTAGAGGCAAGATAGATCAGTCTGGCCAGGTCGCCGTCAATTTTGGACAGCGAACGCCGCAACAGGTCGTCATAGGCGTCTTCCACTGTCACCATGCGGTCTGGAACAGCCATTGTATAGCTCGCCCTGCTCTCTCGACTTAAACTCGGTCAGCTCGGCGTTTATCGCCCTTGGCTATGCAGTTCTGCCTGCGGCTTTCGCCAGCGCGCCCTGCTGGAACGATTCCTGCACCTTGGCAACTCGGTGTGAGAGTCTCTGCGCAAAATGCGCCAGCCCTGCCAGAAACAAGGGGCCGGCCGTCTGAATCGCTACCGACAGAATCCCGCAGACGACCATCAATACCAGAAACTGGGCCAAAATGTTGATCTCTGTCGAAAATTCCAGATTTTTGCTTTGGCGCGCAGCGACGGCATGTTCGCGCATCGCTTTCCTGATCATCACGGAGGTCTGGCGCACCCAGACTAGCGCCACTTTCTTTCGTTCTCGCCGGAATAATCTCTCGATCCCGGTAGCCCTAAGCCCTCGCACGAACTCCCAGTCTCCAGGGGAAAAGACTCTGGAGACAAAAACCTCCGGGCAAGGCTCGGCGGCGTCTGCGTCGCTGGTCGCGAGCGCCGTCTCCTGCAAGTGCCGCGCCTCCAGCCATCCCTTTATCGCCAGTCCCATCAACAGCACAACTCCTACTACGAGTAGGCTCGAAAGTTCGATCATTGCCGCACTGCCTTTCGCACATAAATGCGCATTGCTTCCAAACGCCGCAGCGTGCCTTCCGCGATCGTTTGGTATTCTTGCTCGAGTTGTACACTAGCCGTGGCCTTAGGAATCGCCTCATATGACCACAGATGTCCCAGCCATAAACTCAGCGCTACCACATAACAAGCGGAATACGCATAGAACCAGAAGTGATGTCCCTGCGACGGAATAAACGCCAGGCAAATCACGCGTTCCCCGATGAACAATCCGTATCCCAGCAATATGCCCCGTAAATTTTTTCCGAATGGTATCGAATACGACGCGAACACCGCGACCATCGCGAGAATTGAAATCGCTTGCACCGTTCGCAGCGCCCGTTCTATTTGTAGTGGCGTGGTCTGCATCAGCACGTGTGGATCGCTCCACAGCGCGGCTCCGGCCTTCGCCACAGCCAACGCGAACAAAAACATCAAGATCTTTCGCGCCATCTTTGCGGTCCCCGGATAAGCTGCGAGAGCGACGCGGTAGATCTCGAAAACAATCCCGCAGCCCATAAGCAGTCCCAAAAATTCCGTTGCCCAGTAGACCGGGCCGTATAACGGCCTGTACCAGCGGTACGGCACAAGGCGGATTGGGGACTGTAACACGATGAAAAAAATATATGTGTAGAAGACCGGATAGCGAGAGATTAGACGCCCACTCACTCCTCGGGCCAACAGGAAAACTTCAAGTGCGTTGCCGCTCCACCAGATTAATTGGCCGAGCATCTCTCTCCACTGCGTGGGTAAACTATTCGAGCATTACCCACGGTGCCAAATACTAGCATGGGCGTGGGGAGAAATGTCCTGCATTTCTCCCCGCGGACTCTGCCCTCGCCTTATGCTACGAAACCGCAAGCGGCGGAATGGGCGGTGGCTCCGTTCCATCCGCAGTGATAACCGGCTGTAGTGGTTTCGCTGTACCTGCTACGTGATGTGTGGTCGCAGCGGCTAGCAACACCAAGCCAAAACACACGGACAGAATTTTCGTGAAACGCATTTTTCCTCCTCTGAGATTCCAGGGCACCGAACCAGTCGTGCAGCCCCAGCCCGAACGTGGCTGGAGGATACGGCGGGCAGCTGTTTTGCGTTTGAGAAGAAAAAATCTGGTCGGAATTACAACCAAAGATGAGTTTTCGAAAACCAAAAGCGGATTTTCGGTGAATTGAATCGTTTACAACAGACACGCGACTTAGCTCGCATGAACCACACTTCTGGCGTTGTAGTTCGCCCCTGTTCCGAATCGGGACAGCCGGCGAGTTCAGCAGTCAGCGCTGGTTGCGATTACAAGCGGTCCGCGGTTTCTTCCGTGGTTTCGGCTGGGGGCGGCACGCTTTTGCTGAAGATTTGTGTGCTTGAAACAATTTTCACGAGTTGCTTCATGATTTTGGCCGTATCCGCTGGTTTCTTGAAGCCGTCCGGGTCGGGCATTTCCTCCGCCGCTAGGGTCAACACGAACTCGTAGCAGGTTCCCTGGGAATATCCCGCATAGGCCCGTTCCAATAGCTTTGCGCCGCCGGTTTCGCTCTCTTGCTCGTTCCAAAAAAACACGACTCCCTGTACCGTCGTGCTTCCCGAGGCGTTTACGCTGGATCTGGCGACGACTGCGTCGCGGCAGCCTTTCTCGCTTACGGACTCATCGACTACCAGTTGCAGCGATCCGTGCTCAAACGTGGTGTTCGGATATCCGTCTTCCGGAATCAATACCGTAGCCACCAACACTGCCCCCGGCCGCTCGATATCTAAATCGTCCTGCCTCTTCAGGAAGAAGGAATGCTCCGTCACGTCACCTTCTTCCAGGGAGTAGTTCCGTGGGTAGCGGAAGGAGATACCCTCTTCCGGATTGTTGTACGTGGAAAGAAAGGCTTCGCGCGGCGTGTCCCTATGCGGGGTGTCCCTATGCAGTGGCCGGACATGATTACCAGCGAGCAAGGTTTGTCCAGCAGTCCTGCCCGGGGATACGGAGCTTGGGCTGGCCTGCGTACGCACCAACTGCTTCGATGGCGCTGCCTCTCCGCCGCAGCCGATCACTTTTATCGAGCAAACTGTAACCATAACTGCGACAACCAGCTTCCGTGAAATCATGGGCGCCTCCTGCCAAGCGGCAGAACTCGAATTGGCACGAGACTGGCCAGAACCTAAGTTATTGTTTGATAAGCACTTAATGAAAGCGACCGACCGGACTGCGTTGCCCAGCGCACACGTTGTCGCTTCCCGAACGCGCTCGGGATACATTGGCGGCTATTTCGCTAGCAGATTGCGGTCGGGCGCCACCCATTCCCGTCTTGCTCGCCGGTCCCGCACCACGTCAAAGCTGTAAAACTGCCGATAACGGTCGCGGTCCTCTCCGAAGACGGATACCGCCGCCCGGGCCGCCTCGAATCGCGAATGGAATCGACCTGACCGAACAAACTCGCCTATCTCGCTGGACCAGAAGCGGGTTAACGTCTCGTGATAGCCATTGTCCTCTGTGTTGGGCGTACCCACGGACGTATTGTGGTGAAGGATTCCGGCTTTCATGATCGCGAACGTAGCATCAGCCGCGTGGTCAAAAGCAAAATATGCGGCCATGGCCACATGCGCGGCGTGCGTCCAGGCAGATTTTGGCAATTTTCCCGATTTCCAGGCTTCTACGAATCTTTGCAGACTCGCTTCGCTCGCAAGTAACGCGAATGCGTCCTGGGCTGTCGCAGGATTGCTGGAGCCAGTGATTCCGGATGCGATAGGATTCGTGGGCATCTAAATCCAATCTCCCTACGGTGCGAATGCGCGGTGCGAATGCGCGGAGAGCAAGAATAATCAGCCCCAAAGCGAGGCCGAATGGCGAATTATAGCGAAAGCGACCGGGCTAACCACGGCCAAATGCTCAAAATTGCCATCGAAGAAGCGCACCAGGGCCTCGCCGAAGGCGGCATCCCCATAGGCGCGGCTATTTTCGACCGCCACGGAACGCTGCTGGGGCGCGGTCACAACCGGCGTATCCAGGAGAATGATCCTTCGATACACGGAGAAACCGACGCGTTCCGCCGTGCCGGCCGCCAGCGCACCTATCGCGATAAAATCATGGTGACGACATTGGCGCCCTGCTGGTATTGCAGCGGGCTCGTCCGCCAATTCGGTATTCCTACAGTGGTTGTCGGCGAATCCGCGAACTTCCGCGGCGGCATTGACTGGTTACGCGAGAACGGTGTCGAAGTCATCGATTTGAACTCCGCTGAATGCGTCAAGCTCCTGGCCGACTACATCCGCGCGAATCCCGCGGTTTGGAACGAAGACATTGGCGTCGAGTAGCAGCCTACGTAATGCGATTGCCTCAGACTGAGGCAGCTCAAAATTTAGCTTCAAGACTATCTAATTTCGCCTAAACTCCTGCACATGAACGCAGACATCGATTGGGTGCGGGAACTCTGCCTATCGCTCCCGCACGCGACCGAACAGGTCACGTGGGGTGCTGATCTCACCTTCCGAATTAGGGGAAAGATTTTCGCGGTTGCGGTGCTGGAACCCGCTAAAGTCTGGCTCTCGTTTAAGTGTTCTGCGGAAAACTTCGCGGAACTGACGGAACGAGATGGGATCATCCCGGCGCCTTATCTGGCTCGCGCGCAATGGGTTGCGCTGGAAAGCAAGGAAGCGTTGCGGAAAGACGAGCTAGCCGCTCTGCTTCGTGAATCGTACGGACTTGTTGTTGCCAAGCTTCCCAAGAAGACCCAACAAGCGTTGCTACAAACCAAGCAAAGGAAATCAAGGCCCTTCAGCCGCAAGCCCCGCAATCGTAAAATAAGAAGGCGCTCTTGATTTAGTGATTTGGGCCGAAACGTCTGCAGCCGCCTAATGCACTTCGGCCGGCAATGATTTCAAATACGCCACAATCGCTCGCGCATCTGCCGGAGCCATATGGTAGATGTGCATCGGCGGACGTAGCTCTTCGCCATTTGGGCCGGTGCCGTCTTCCAGCACTTTCTCCGCCTGCGCGTCCGTAAAACTGGGGAGGCCTGCCAGGGCCGGCGCTCGGTCGGCCCAGTTTGGTATCGGGGCCACCGGCTGAATCCAGATCGGCGCGCCGCGCAGCCAAGCTGCTTCATCGAGTTCGCCGTTCGGCTTACGAGGAGTGTGGCATTCCGAGCATTTCGCGACTTCCTCCACCAAGTAGCGCCCGCGCTCGATGTCTGCTTTCGTGGGGAGAGCTGGGAGCGCAAATCGTTTCTGGAACGCGTTTGAAGAGCCAACAACCACGCCGCTCACCACCACGGCAGACACCAGTACCATGCTTAGTATTTTCATGAATCCTCATTCCACCCCTGGTCTTGGAGAGCGCAATGCAGCGAACAACCTGCTCCCATTGAAGGAACCCATTTTGCGAGTAAGGGTTTCTAAGGCCAATGCAGTATTCAATGGCCATAGTCGAGAATTTTGCTGTACGGCCGGTCGTGCCTAATCCCCCGGAAGGGCGAGCGGATACGGCATTCCGGAAAACTGCCCTAAAAGACTGTCTTTGACGGGCGTTCGCGGATAGATTGGTTCGCGGATTCTTGGTAGGTTTGGCGCATGAACATCAACGGGAAGAATCAGCAAGAGACCAACATTCCACCGCGAGCCGCTGAACGGTATTGGCGCGCGACGATGTCGCGCGATGCTCGCGCTGACGGCACGTTCGTGCTGGCGGTGCGTTCCACGCACATTTATTGCCGGCCATCTTGCCCTGCGCGGCGCCCGCTGCGGCGCAATGTTGTCTTTTTTCGTACTGGGGTGGAAGCAGAGAAACAAGGATTCCGGCCGTGCAGGCGTTGCCGTCCAAACGAAGTGGCGGGACCGGTCGCGCTTGTCGAGCGCGCTTCACGCGAACTGGCCAAGGTCGGCGAGGACGAAGGCATTCCGTTCGCGGCCTTGGCGGGTAGGTTGAACACAACTCCGGGAACATTGCGGCGAGCATTCCAGCAGGTGACGGGATTGCGTCCACGCGACGTGGCGGCAGCACTGCGACTGGCACGCTTCAAAAAGTTGTTGCGAGACGGAAAAGGAATCGCTGAAGCGCTTTATGGGACGGGTTACGGATCGACGAGCCGCGTCTATGAAAAGAGCAACGCGCAATTGGGAATGACGCCTGCGACATATCGAAAGGGAGGAAAGAACATGAAAATCGGATACGCGATTGCGAAATCATCGCTGGGGAAGATTTTGGTGGGGGCAACGGAGAGAGGTATTTCCGCGGTCTATCTGGGAGACGCGGATGCAAAGCTGCTGGAAGAGCTGCGCGACGAGTATCCGCAAGCGGAAATCTCCGCTGCTGGAGACTCCTTCGAGCGGTGGGTGAAGGAAATTGTGCAGCGCGTGGAGGGAAATCCGCCACGCCTGGAGCTGCCGCTGGACCTGCAAGCGACGGCCTTTCAGCGGCGCGTCTGGCAGGAACTGCAGAGCATTCCCCGCGGAAGCACGCGAACCTATACGCAAGTAGCGCGGGCGCTGGGTAACCCAAAGGCGGTGAGGGCCGTGGCGAGGGCTTGTGCGACCAATCCGGTTTCGATTGTGGTGCCTTGCCATCGCGTGATTCGTGGGGACGGCAGCCTGGCGGGGTATCGATGGGGGCTGTCGCGGAAAGAGCAATTGTTGGCGCAGGAGCGCGCCGCTGAGTAGCGTGCCTTCAGAAATCGCAAACTGGGCGCCGGAAAACCCTATTGGCGAGGTTTGATGTGAGCGGCGTTCTTTGGCCAATCGGGCTTGAACTTGGAATCGGAAATCTTCAGATTTTTCATCATATTGGAATACTTCACGAGGAAATAGTCGCCCCCGCCGGCTTCGAAAAATTTCTGCTGAATGGGAAGCCAGGACGACTCATCTACCCACATCTGAATCTTGGTTATTTGCTTGCGAATCTCTTCGGATTTAGGCGTGAGTTCGAGAAGCACTGTTTTTCGATGATCGACCTCTTCTTCTCCTAGCAACTTGATGTCGTAGCTTTTCTGCAAGTCCTGGGCCTTGGTGCCGAAGCCTAAGCGCATGTACTGGTCGACGATCGCGCGGTTCTTGCCAAGATTGTATTCCTCGACTCGGTTGATTTTCGGCGTGTAAATGAAAAGAGAATCTCCGGTTCGCAGAATCGACTTGGGATCCGGCTTTGTAAGATCGATGCGCATTTTTTGATCGCGCCGGACGAAGATTTGACCCGTTTCGGTGGACGTGTCCTTCACGACATCCGTGTACTTGAGCTGCTCGATATCCGCGGTCAGGCTGTGGAAATCGGACGCTGCTTTGTCGATCCTTTCCAGAGCGCTTTCCATGGTCCAGCCAGGATTATCCTGCGTCGAACCACGCAATTGCATGACACCGGCGAGCCCGCAAAACGCGGCGATAGCAACAAACGAAACGACTCTTTTCAAGCTAACCCTCAGTCGCCGGAAGGACGGGCCGGCAGTTTCAAATCAATTCAATCGTAGCACATAGGAATGGATGCGCCGTTTAAGGCAGGCGTTTCAGCGGAGGAAAAA
>WNFL01388051.1_pt1 | contig 18634 bp, 16 predicted proteins | sample 5400361 | NCBI WGS metagenome assembly WNFL01 (sample SAMN13153351, study PRJNA577476) | soil metagenome | isolation source: 40 cm soil on Douglas fir-dominated hillslope | place: USA:California | collected 2013-09-17
ATACACATAACTATATTCTCCTTAGCACTTTCCATATTAATATGTATTGCAGGAATATCATTACTTTACAGCATTTGGTTTCTGGTTATGACCATTGCGTTGTGGTTTTCTACCTTATCTAATTTAAAAGACTTATTATATACGCTTGTAGCAACAATGCGATTTCCAGCGGATATGTTTTACAAGAAACAAGGGATACTATTTTTAATCTTAATTCCTTTTTCTCTTGCATTGACCGTGCCAGTAAAAGTTATGTTAGAGAGATCCACATTATTAGACTTAGTAATTTTACTACTCATCTCTTCAATCTTTTTTATTTCATCTAGATTTTTCTGGAAATTTGCTCTTAGATTTTATACCAGCGCGAGTGGATGAGTCAGTGTCATTGCGAGTCCCGATTTAATCGGGCGAAGCAATCTATTTCATGAGATTGCCACGTCGTTCATTTCACTCACTCCTCGCAATGACGAAAGAAGATGTAGCAGTTTTTTATGAAGAAATATTACTTAGTAGCGCGTAACATGTGGGATGAAATGCTCACGTATAGATTAAATTTCACAATGTGGAGAGTTAGAAATGTTTTTCAACTTTTAACAATATATTTTTTATGGTTTGCACTCATTCCTCAAAATTCATCCTTTGCTGGATACACAAGGGCGGAGATGTTGACATATATTCTTGCTACAGTCCTTGCATCTGCTATTGTTACATCCACTCAGACGGGTAATATTGGGGACGAAATTAATAGTGGAGATTTATCTAATTTTCTTCTTAGGCCCATAAATATGTTTAAATATTGGCTTGCTCGTGACTTTGGTGATAAAGCCATGAATATATCATTTTCTATAGTGGAGTTATCGCTGATTTTTATTTTGCTTCACCCACCTCTTTTTATTCAAAGTAATTTACTTTTCCTATTAACGACAATATTTTCTCTGCTAGTTGCGGTAATGGAATACTTTTTCTTTAGTCTTCTTTTGGGATTTATAGGTTTTTGGAGTTCGGAAACTTGGGCTCCCAGATTTATATTCTCTATTATTCTTAGTTTCTTTGCAGGAGGACTTTTTCCTCTAGATATATTGCCAAAACCAATCTTTTCACTAGTGCAGTTTTTACCTTTTACATATATGGTATATTTCCCAGTAAAAATATATTTAGGTCAGCTTTCCTTCTTGGCTATACTCCAGGGGCTTGCCATCTCATTATTATGGGTGGGTTTACTTTTCATTTTTGCAAAAATTGTTTGGAATCGCGGACTGCAGGTTTATGCAGCCCAAGGGAGGTAAAGATGAAAAAATATTTACATATATGGTGGATGTTTAGTTTGAATGCATCTCAAGTTTCTCTAGCTTCTAGGTTTGGTGCTGCAATCTTTATTTTTGGGAAAATTATCCGATTTTTATTTTTCTTCATTTTCCTTCTTCTTTTGGGTACGAAAACAAAACTTATTGTGGGCTATACTCTATGGCAAATTATTATTTTCTTTCTAACATTTAATCTGGTTGACACATTAGCCCAATTATTACTCAGGGAAGTATATAGATTTAGAAGTTATGTGGTTACAGGTGACTTTGGCTATTTCCTAACCAAGCCACTCTCCCCATTATTTAGGTCTCTTTTTGGAGGTACAGACGTTCTGGATATATCAATGTTGATACTATCTGTTGGCGCGTTAATATTTGCGGTAGAAAAAATAGGTAATGTGTCTTTTTTTAATATACTAATTTACATAATTCTCATCATTAATGCCTTTATTATTGCTTTATCTTTTCATATTCTTGTGTTATCAATCGGAATTATGACGACTGAAGTGGATAGTATGATAATGCTTTATAGAGACTTAACTCAAATGGGGAGAGTTCCAATTGATTTTTATACGCAGCCAATTAGAGGAATTTTAACTTTTGCCGTACCTGTTGGAATTATGATGACAGTACCTGCCAAAGCGCTTCTGGGATTGCTTTCATGGGGTTTAATTCCAATAGCCATACTAATTAGTGCAACTCTTTTATTCGTAACCATAAAGTTTTGGTCTTTTGCGCTAAGAGGATACACTAGTGCTAGTAGTTGAATTAGATTTAAGATTTAGGATTCAAGATTTAAGAATGAATTACCAATTAAGGAGAAAACTACTAACTAATAACTAGTATCTAGCAACTACTAACTAGTGTTATAATAATCTTATGACCATAAGACTGCGCACTATCTTCTTTCTTTTCTTGGGGATTATTGTTTTATCTTTTCTATATGTAGAACGTGCCATTCTTTCTCCTTTTGTAGCAGCAGCAATCTTTGCGTATATTTTTAATCCCATTGTCAATTTTTTTTCAGAAAAAGCAAAGCTTCCGCGTCTTATCTCAGTTGTAATAATCTACTTATTGTTAATAGCTCTTATTGCAGTCATAGGAACAATAATAACCCAGAGAGTGCTCTCTGAGTCAACTGAAATTCGTAGTTATGTAACTACACTTCTACATACCGCGCGCTCTCAAATTGATTCTTTGCCTGACTTCGTCAGGCCCACAGTTTATGATTTTCTTGATTCCATAGAGAAATCAAAGCTTTATGGATCTTCTTCCCTTCTTCCCTTCTTCCCTAAAGCACTTGAAAGGCTAATTGGTTTTCTTATCTTTGCTTTTTCAGGATTTTATTTCTTAAGGGAAGGTGGGGAATTTGTTAATAGATTTTTAACTATAGTTCCACGGACGTATAAAATAGATGTGGAAATTTTAATTAGAAAAATTAATGCAGTTTTAGGTAGCTATCTTCGAGGACAGGTTTTTCTTGTATTTTTAATGTCAATGGTGACGTTTATTGCTCTTTCAATACTTGGAATTAGATTCGCTCTATTGATTGCTATTTTTTCAGGATTTGCAGAAATTGTTCCAATTTTTGGCCCTATCGTGGCTGCATCTATTGCAGTTTTAGTTGCAGTTGTTACAGGATCAAATAATTTTGGACTGCCTCCCACTAACTCCGCAATAGTAATTATTTGTATTTACTTTATTCTTAGACATATAGAAGATTATTTTGTTGTCCCACAAGTAATGGGAAAAATTACTAAGCTTCCGCCCTTTATTATTTTCTTTTCTGTTATAGCAGGTGGACATGTTTGGGGAATATTAGGACTTATTTTAGCGGTACCAGTTGCGGCGATAATAAAATTACTTTTAGAGTTTTCAATGGACCACATTAATGGTAAAAGAAATGTCCTAGGAAGTGAATAAGCCAGATTCTGTTAGTCCCGATTAAATCGGGATTTCCGCAATTTCTCTCAGGTATGATTATTGCTCACGCCAGTCCGCCTCATCGGCGAATGCCCTAAATCTTTAGTGCTCAGCAAGATATGTAAGCACATCGGTAGTACCTTACGATACATACCGTCGTAGGTTGCAGCAGGTAGGATTGCCATGTTTCAGACCCACTCATTTCTGTTGCTCTCAAATCCTGTCATTTCAGAATTTGTTCTTTGTCCCACATGTGGGTAAAAGACAAAGACACTAGCACTCACGTGTTGGGACTTGCATCCCATCCTCGATCTTGCACCTGTCTGGACTTTCCTCAATGAAGTAGAATAAATTCACTTCACCGTAGCGGACTTACTTCCTAGGACAAGGATATTATATCACAAATTTGCAGAAAGTATCCTATAGCATAGCAGGATCGGATTAGATTGGCAGAGCCAAGTCAAACCAAGTCAGACTTGGTCAAACTTGGCATAGCATTTTGTATTCACAATTAATGCACAAAACACTTTTACTGCAAGCAAACTCACTGTTTTCAATATCTTCTATTTTCTCAAGGAGTTCATTTTCCAATTTTTCCAGATCATTTTTTGTAAAAGTCATTGATTTTTTTGTATTTCCCTCCAGAAAATGGAGAGTTAGAGTAATAAATTCAGGAGACTTATTGAGAATAGGATCTCTTACTCGTGTTGCCGCTAAAGCGTACATTGCAAGTTGAAGTTCGTGTGAGGCTTTGGCCTTTGGGTTATCTTCACCGGTTTTATAGTCAATAATTTCAATACCTCCGTCTTTTCTATCAACTCTGTCAATTTTACCGAATACTTTTACTCCATTTTTTAAGATAAATGAGAATGGTAACTCTAATGCTAATGGTTTTAGTTCAGGAGTAAACTGTGTTTTATAAAATTCTCTAAGCATTTCTATTGCTTGAGCGTATCTTTCTTCCTCATGTGTTTTATTAATATATCCCTCACTAATCCATTCTTTTTTTAAAATATCTATTAGATCATCAAGAGATGGAGTGACATCGTCTTGAACTTGCCTATAGAATCTATAAAGAGTATTGTGAATAGAGATTCCATAACTTTGAACAGCAGCTGTAGGAGTTGGAATATTAAAAATTACTTTGGCCTTATAATGAAGTGGGCAAATATCAAACATTTGTAGATTGGAAAAAGTAATATAATTTAATTTGAGAGGATGCTTATTTTCCTCTTTCTCCAAAGTCTTTTCATATCCGGATATAATGTCATCAAGTGATAATTGATGCGCAGATTTTTTTATTTCTTTCTCCTCTTTTAAATTTGGAATTGCCTCATAAATAAATGGAGAAAGTTTTTTAATTCTTTTGCCAGTACCATAATAATCTGAAGCTGTAAAATACAAAATTTCTTTAGCGCGCGTCATTCCAACGTAAAAAAGCCTTCGCTCTTCTTGTAAATGAAAATCAATATTTTCTATAATTTTTTCTTTAATAATCCCACTGGGCAAAGGGATTTTCTCAGCTCGCTCCCTGGACGGAAAACGGTCAGAAACAAGATTTATTAGGAAAACTACTTTAAATTCAAGGCCTTTTGATGAATGTACAGTTAAAATGTTTACGGCATTTTTATCTTGAGAATCAATCTCTGCAGCAGTTGGACTATCACCGCTCTGTAGCATTAAATTTAACCATTCAACAAGAGTAAAAATATTTGCGTCATTTCTTTCCATTTCGAAATTCTTCACCCTCTCAAAAAATTTTGCAATATTTTGCACCTGACGTTCTTGTTTGAGTGTTTCTGTTTTTTGAAGCGATTCATATAATTTTGAATCAATTAAAAAATAATAAATAATTTGTCCACCAGTATCCTTCTTGCTTCTCTCAAGATGCCTTTCAATCATTTCCCGGACTGATTTGATTTTCTCTTGGGTCTCCGGTTTTAAGAATGGTTGGTCTGTGAAAGATAGCGCTTCAAAAAGAGTTAAGTTTCTTTTTTTTGCAAAGTTAAGTAGGAAGTTTAATTCAACTGTTGGTATGTCAAATATATCCATGGATAAAACCCTAAATAGCGAAACCGAGTCTGATAAATTAGTCAGTACAGTAAGATATGCGATTAGGTTTTTAATTTCTTCTTGCTGAAATAAGTATCCTGGGCCTAAGAACTGGTAGGGAATACCACGGCGTTGAAGAGCTGTTGTAATCATTTGCGCATGATCATTTGCGCGTACTAATATTGCAATGTCCTTATAATCATAAGCATCTTTTCCCAATGCAAATATAGTGTCTGCAATTGATTCGGCTTCATCTTCGGCTTTGGCGCTGTGTATGAATTCAATTTTTTTGTTTGAAGACTTAGAGTGACTTTTCAATTTTTTATCAATATGTTCAACTGCCTCTAGTCTATTTGGATTATTGTGTTGGATTAGTTCGTGTGAAGAGTCTAAGATAGTCTGGGTAGATCTGTAATTATCGGTGAGAGTTATTATTTTTGCATCTGGAAAATTGTCCTTAAACTGTAATACATTTGAAACAGCAGCGCCCCTAAATCTATAAATAGATTGATCATCATCAGCAACTACAGTAATATTTTTTTCGCTTCCAGCAAGCAGTATAGCTAATTCATTTTGTGCATAATTTGTATCTTGAAATTCATCAACAAAAATATATTTAAATTGATTTTGATATCTTTTTAAGATACTTGGTCTTGTCCTGAAAAGTAAGAGTGTATTTGATATTAGGTCAGAAAAATCCATAGCTGATTCTTTGATTTTCAGCTCCTCATATTTTTTATAAGCGTTTGCGAGTTCTAAATATTGTTCTATCTCGTCATCCTGGGGAGCGTTAGCGACTCCAGGATCTATCTTAACTGAGGGGATTCTGGACAAGTCCTTCGACCCTGAGCTCAGGACCGAATGGCTAGAATGACGAAAGGCATCACTATTCTTCAGTGCCCATTCATTATATTGAGTGGGAGATACATCTTCATCCTTTAGCCTTGAAAAGTGCTTGAGAAGTCCATCTAAGAATTTTGTTGGGTTGCCAAGTGGCCTAAATATTTTTAATCCAAGATCAAATACATTCTTCTTAAGAAGAAGTAATGATTCCGATTGCGAAATTAATTTATATCCTGTATCAAGGCCTATGCTATGTGCTTCGTCTCTCAGGACTCTATCGCAAAAAGAATGAAATGTGTGAATCCAAAGATTTGTGTAGCCATATGGTAGAAGAATATCTAGCCTTTCTTGCATTTCAAATGCTGCCTTATCTGTAAAAGTTAAGGCCAAAATACTTGAAGATTCAATATTCTCATCCACAATAAGATGTTTTATTCTTTCTGTAATAACTGTAGTTTTACCTGTTCCGGCACCGGCAATAATAAGAAGTGGACCTTTCCCGTAATTTATTGCACTGAGCTGTTGAGTATTAAGTGTATTCCCGTTTGACATTAAGCTAGTATATCATAAGCTTGAAGCTAGAAACTGTCCTTAAACCTCGTCATCCTGGTAAGCAAAGCCAAGTCAGACTTGGCGAAGCGCATCCAGGATCTGATTAAACTAAGTAGGATTCTGGACAAGCCAGAATGACATTATTGAGGCTTTATTGAACAACTATGGTCCCTTTTTGGCTGGGGTTGAAGTGGTTGTGGTAGCCATAAGTTCCAGGTTTATCAAATACTAGAGAAAGTGATCCTCCACTTGGAAATTGTCCAAGGTTAAGTGGTGGATAATCTGTGTGGACTGGGTGAGGATCTGAATTAACAGTTGCAACCTCTCCACTATTATTAACCCATGTTACTTTTGTTCCTGCTTTAACAGTAATAGAAGCCGGTGAAAATCCAGTTGAAGTAAGTGTGACTGTTGATGATGATTCTTGTTTCATAGCTCCGGAAACAGAAGGTGTTGCGGATGTACTGGAAGATGGGGATGGTGAAGCAGCTTGGACTTCAGTGGGTGAAGGAGTCATAGCAGGAGACGCCTGCTTATTATTTTGCATATATAAATATGCAGCTCCTCCAAGAACAAGGATTAAAGCAACTACAACTAATGGAATTCCCCATTTCTTCATGGGATAAGAATAGTACGTTTTTTTAGAAAATGCAAGAGGAAAAATAGGATATAATATAGCCTATGTTTGGAAATCCGCAAAACCTTCTTCTCCCATTTGTTAAAAAAGAACAAATCGCAAAGAGCACATGGTCATTTTACTTCGCTAGAGATAACTATCCAGGTTTTTTTCCCGGACAATATAACATTGTTACAATTATTCCTGACTTAAATAAAAATACTCCAAATCTATCTCATGAATTTACTATTTGTTCATCTCCTTCAGAAATGAATAATATTATGATTACGACGAAAATAGAAAAAAAACGAAGTAAATTTAAGGAAATTCTTTTCAGATTAAAACCTGATGCTGAAGTTCAATTCGAAGGACCTAAAGGTGGATTTTATTTAAGAGCTGAAGATAAAACTTCCAGGGTTTTTATTTCAGGGGGAATTGGAATAACCCCTTTTCATAGCATGATTAATTTTGCCCATGAAAAAAAACTTAAGATTCCTATGATTTTATTTGCAAACTTTTCGACTCCTGAAGAAGTTATATTTTATGAGGAATTAAAAAATATTCAGAATAATAACGCGTATATAAAAGTCGTTTACATAGTTAGTCATTCTGGTAAGGTCGCCCAGGCGACCGCATCCAGAATCGATCCTATGATCGAAAATGATAATTTTGGAAAAGGGAGAATTTCAGAGGAGATAATAAAAAAATATATAAAAGATGTTACCAAACCAATTTTCATGATAGCAGGTCCGCCTGCAATGGTTGAAGATGTTACTATATTATTAGATCATATTAAAGTGCCAAGCGAAAAAATAAAAGTAGACTTATTTACGGGATATTAGATTAGTATTTAGGTTTTAGTATAAAGTATTAAGAGAGAAACTAAGGACCTTTATACTTTATACTAACCCTTTTATACTTTTGTTTTGGCAGTTTCTGAAAGAAGTTCTAATCCAGCAGCTTCTCTTGGTCAGAAGCAAGGTGCTTGGTTGAAGAAAGTTTTGTGCCAAGAGATCCAAATCCTTTAATTACATTTACGTATTGTCCTGATGCATTATTTAAATGTTTACCCAAAACATCCAAAGACTCATTTACTTTTCCGTAATCTATTTGTAATGCCCTAAGCAATGCAAAGACTTCCTTAGAGCGCTGTTCTATTTTTTTGCCCTCAAAAGAAAGTAAGATTGTTTGTAAGTGCGCATATAGTGTGCTTGGGGAAACAATATAAATTCTTTGTAGTCTTGCATATTCTGTTATATCATCCATATTTACAAGTTCATAGAAAACCGCTTCTGAGGGAACATACATCAACGCAAAATCCATAGTCCCTTCATCAGGTAAAATATATTTTTTTGATATGGCGTCTATATGTTTTTTTACATCTCTTTCAAATTCTCTCTTCAGAGAAGAGTATTCTTCATCCAAAGTTTTATGCTTTACCATTTTTTGAAAATTTTCCATAGGAAATTTTGAATCTATTGGTAAAATTCCTGCGTCTGTTTTAATTGCAGCATCAACTCTGTCGCCGTTTCTAAATGAGTATTGTAAATGGAAACTATTTTTTGGAAATACTTGGGTAATTAAATCTTTTAATACTTGTTCTCCAATATTTCCACGTAGTTTAGGGCTTTTTAAAAAGTCCTGTAAATCTTGCATGCTGTGCCCAATTTCAGTCATTTTTCCAACTTCTTTATTTACATCTCTCATTGCTTCAGCTGCTTTATCCAATCTTTCATTAAGTTGTCTGGTGTTTTCTTGAAGAGTTTTCATCATATGGTGTGAGCTGCTATTTAGTGTCTCATAAACAGTTTTTTGAGTTGATTCAACTGACGTCTGCATGCTTTTCATCCATTCAAGAAGAGAGGGATCTATAGAAGATTTATTAGTTCTTTTGGTAAGTAAATAGATAATTATTACTATGGCAAATAACAACACAATGAGCAGAATTTCTATTGTCATACGCCTATTGTACCATTAGTTAGCAAATATATAGAGGAATATTAGAAATTGTTCCAGAGGATTTGATTGGTTACTTCATGGTGATATATAATTTCACCTGTTTTGACTTTTACTCCTAGGTCACGTGGTGATCTATCTGCTGCAGACTTTTTGTAATCCAGGTATTTTTGCTTATTTAAATCCCCAAGAACTTTCCCCATAAAAGGACTGTTTTTAAAAAGCTCCATGCTATCATAAATATTTCCGGGGAGTGTTTTTATTTCTTCTTTTTTAGCTATCTCCATTCTTTTTCCCTCAAGTCCTGTGCGAAGCATAGTATAAAGTACAAGATATGGATTAGCATCTGGTGCTACTGACCTGAGTTCAATCCTTGCAGTCCTCTCGTTACCCACTGGAATACGTATCATAGAACCTCTATCAATTGGAGATACTTTAATTTGATTTGGTGCTTCAAAATGCGGATCTAAGCGTCTATATGAATTAACACTTGGATTTAAAACAAGACAAATCTCTGAGGCATGATTAAGTAATTTATAAATAAAGTCCCATGCAACTGGGGAAAGTCCTTCACGACCCTCCTTTTCGTAAAAGATATTTTTCCCATTTTTTGCAAGAGAAAAGTTGGTATGCATTCCAGTGCCATTAATTCCAACCATAGGTTTGGGCAGGAATGACGCAGTCATTCCCATATTGTGAGCAATTTGCCTACATACAAGTTTGTATAATTGTACTAAGTCACAGGCACGAAGAGCGTCTGTATAAGAAAAATTAAGTTCAAACTGTGATGGTGCTACTTCAGGATGATCTTTTTCATTTTCAAAACCTAATGCTCTTTGTGCTTCGGCTGCAGCATCAATAAAAAGTTTAAGCCGGCTAAGTGGTAGTGTATGGAAATATCCTCCAAGTGATGCTGGTTTAAATCCAACTTTTTCATCAAAGTTTTGCTCTGCTGACTGACCCTCCAATAAAAATCCTTCAAGCTCTACAGATGCATACGGTGTAGTTCCATCTCTTTTTTTAAGATCCTGTGAATATTGTTGAAGTAATCCCCTGAAATCAGATTCATAAGGGGAGTGGTTGCGATTGAGAATATTCGCAAACATAATAACTTTTCCAGGTCCAAAAACGTCTGAGGGCAACCAAAACATACTTGTCCAGTCTGCAGAAAGGCGCAAATCCGATTCATGCTGTGGAGTAAATCCTCTAATAGATGACCCATCAAATGTTAAATTATCAGATGACTTTAGGAAGAATTTTTTATCATAATCCAACATATGAAATCTCCCTTCAATATCTGAAAAACAAAGCGTGACAGCTTTAATTCGTTTTTCTTTTTCTAAATATGCTCTATAAGTTTCTTCTTGTTTTTTGGGGTTAACACTGTCTCTTTGGGATTTTGCTGAAAGATTCATTTCCTCCAAGAGGTCATAAGGAATCTCTAAAAAATTTCTTAGAGGCACGGCCTCAGTATTTGTTGGTAGTAATTTAGTTGTTTTTTGCGCTTTTTTAGCCATAATTCTAGGAGTACAATCTTAAAAGATTTTAGTGATTAATCAGTATTTTTCTATATTCTATTAGTCTTTATTTCTGACTAATCATTGTATTCTTATAGTCTTTTATTTCTTATTTGTGCTTTTGATTTATAGATTGAGGACATCTGTGTTCTCGGGGTCCATCGGCGGACTCTGGATAAACTTCTTCTTTGAAGATATACCTTTTATAAAGGTTTTGCTTTTACTTGTCAAGAGGAAATACTAAACAAATTGCTTCTGCTATTTCTTTCATGGATTTTCTTTTATTCATTGATTCTGTTCTCATGAAGCTAAAGGCTTGATCTTCAGTCATATTTCTAACTTTCATGAGAATTCCCTTTGCTTTTTCAATAAGCTTTCTTTCTTCTAGCTTATTTTCAAGATTATTTACTTTTCTTTCAAGTAAAGTCTTTGCGAAAGCTGAAGCGATGATTTTTACAATGGATTCTACTAATGCAATTTGTTCATTCGTGAACTTAAAAGGCAGTCGGTTTTGGATGTTTACGACGCCAATTACGCCTAAATCATCCATAATAGGTACTGATAAAAAGCTTTCATATTTATCTTCCGGTAGTTGTTCAAAGAATTTAAATCTTGAGTCTAAATACGCCTTTTCTTCGATTGCTACTGTTATGTGATGTTGCACAACCCAACCTGTAATTCCTTCTCCTTCACGCATGACTATGTTTCCCATTTCTTCAGCGTGAGGTTTTTTAGACCCTACAAGTATTAAGCGCTTTGCTCCTTTGTCATAGAAATAGATAAAACAAGAATCAGAGGGGATTATTTGGGTGATTATCTTAATAAGTCTACTTAAAAACTGGTTAAAATCGTATTGGTTAAAAACAACCAACTCAGAAAGCAGGTTAATAATTTGGGTAAGGGACGGATTATTTTTTGTCATGGATTTGTTTCCAGGATTATAACAGAAATACCCTATAAAACTCAATCAAAATACAGTTCTGGGTCGGCCGTCAGTTCTTCCCAGGGGGTTTCAGCTCCTTGAAAAACGGCTGCCGTTGCAATCATGGCTGCGTTATCCACACATAAATTTTTCGGAGGAGCGAAAAATTTAACCTTAAACAGGGAACATTGAACTAAGAATTCCTCACGGAGTGTTAAGTTGGCAGCAACACCTCCGCCAAGAATAATTGATTTTACTTTGTATGTTTTTGCTGCGTTCATTGTTTTGTAAACTAAGACATCAATAATGGCATCCTGTACGTCTCGGGCAATATCAGATATAGTTTGGGTTGTTAGGGATTTTTGGGAGGTTGGGGGAGAGAATTTTTGTATTTCTCTTAATGCGGCTGTTTTAAGACCAGAAAATGAAAAATCAAAGGATTTGTCATATTTTAATGGCCTAGGAAGAAGATATGTTTTTGCATTGCCGCTTTTTGCTAGCTCTTCAATCATAGGTCCAGCAGGGTATTCAAGGCCTAGTATTCGGCCAATCTTATCAAAAGCTTCTCCGGCTGCATCATCTCGTGTTCCGCCCAGCCAGACAGTTTCTTTATGGCTTTTCATTAATACAAGGTCAGTATGTCCACCTGATACGATAAGAGCAATTGCGGGAAACTCAGGAAGTATGTCATTGCCATGCTCATTTTCATTCGCTCGCAATGACGGTGTATCAATCCAGTTAGCATATATATGTCCATACAAATGGTTAACGGGAATTAGTGGCTTATTCCAAGCAAAAGAAAGAGTCTTTGCGGTTTCAACTCCAACAAGTAATGATCCTATCAGTCCTGGACCATAAGTAATAGCAATGGCATCAATATCCTGACCGTTGGGTACACCGGCTTGTTCTAAAGCCTGAGAGATAACAGGAATAATATGGGAAATTTGATCTCTGGCAGCAACTTCAGGGATTATGCCTCCTGTTTTTGCATGTAGCACAAGAGAACTTGCAATAACATTCGACATGAGAGTTATTTTATTATTTTTGGAGATATCTATTACTGAAGATGCGGTTTCATCGCAAGATGTCTCAATTCCTAATATTTTCATAGAGACAAGCTAACTGAATCGCCTTCTTTAAAGTTATATTTTTGAGAAAGGCCAGCGTTAATTTCCACTACTGAGTCAGCGGGCTGAGTTGGCCTAAGCTGCGGAATATTAGATTCATCAGTATCTGGTGGAACAGTAGGAACATTTTTATAGATATTTATTATTTTTTTACTTCGAATATAAATAATATCGATAGGAAATCTCATATTACGCATCCAGAAAGAATAGGTATCCGGGTGATTAAATTGAAAAAGCATGCCATTGTTTTGTCCCAAAGAATCCCGACCGGAAAGACCCTTTTCGGCATCTATGGCTGTTTTTGCTACCTCAACTGTAAATGTATGATTATCAATAGCGACAGTGGGGTTTTTGCTGCTTGCTAAATGAAAACTGTTTCTTACTAAAAGAAAAAGTAAGAAACTAATAATAAGAACAATGAAGATACCAATAATCCCTAAGATAAATCGCAAGCGCATGCTATACATAGTTTATTCCTGCAAAATATCAACAGCACGACTCGTAGAAACATGTTTTAGTCTACTGTTGACAAAAACCAATCTGGCGCCTAAAATTTCAGCTTGCCTTTTTTTATGCACAACTGTAGGGTCGCCTTTGGTCGTTGCAATTATAGCAGGTTGAAGAAGTTTTACAACCTTATCGTACTCAGTGTTTGATCCTAAGTTAGGAAGTGCTATGACCCCATCAACAACTTTGAGGCTAGAAAGCACAATTGCACGTTCTTTTTGGGTATGAAATGGCCTCTGGGGTCCTTTTAATTTTCTAATCGTTGTATCTGATTCCAAGAGGACGAATAGTATATCGCCTATAGATTTAGCCTTTGTTAAAAAGTCAATATGACCAATATGCAAAATATCAAAACACCCACCAACAAGCACAACGGATTTACCTCCGGCTCTTAATTGACTGCTAAGTGTTTCTGCTTCATTAAGTGAAAGAATAGAACTCATAGCGTTCCTCGCAAGTATATTGCTTGCCAAGGCTGAAAGTTTGATACAAATGTATCAGCAATAATGACTTTACCATTTTTCTTTACGGTTCTACTAAATGATACATGCGCTCCCCATGCTTCAAAGTCTATTTGCTTCAGTTGTCCCTTTGGGAGCGTTGGGTCATCTTGGTAAAGCGTGGGAGGTGGCGCAGTTTGGCCGCTAACTACAGGGGTTGTCATTGAAACTTCTCTTCCATCTCTGACGCCATATAGGTAAAAAGTTAACCTTAATTCATTAGGATCAATAACTGTCTGTACTAAAATGTAGTGTCCGCTGTCGTTTTTAAATTTCAAATCTACGGAAGGGACAAAAACTGTAGCATCAATACCCGGGGGAGAATCTTCCTCGTAGTAGCCTACTCTGTATGCATGTGCGTGCCTTTCTGTTATCGGAAGCCCTGCGTTTAGAAGAGCCCTAAAAAATGTTGTAGAAACCTGACAGACGCCACCCCCATCTCCTAAGACGGTTTTTCCGTTTTGAATGACATATGCTTGCTGATAACCTGTAAATGCTGAGACATCACCTAACGCTTTGTCAAATGAGAAATCTTCATTAGGCGCAATTAATACTCCATTAACTCTGCTTGCTGCAAGTTCTACATTATGTATTCTGCTTGGAATTGAGTGATAAAAAAGAGATGTACCTTCTCCTATAAGCTCTTTAATGCCAAAAGAGTTAGCGCTTTCTGTTGTGACTTTTGGTTTGATAATTTTTATGGGTAATTGAAAGGAAAGGTTAGTGGATTCTCCACCAGCAATAATCTTGGGAACCTTTTGAATTATTTGTGACGCAAGTTCAGAATAATCTATGTCCTGGCCATTTTTAGAAGGCTGAAAGGCAGTTACTTTGCCATTTTGAAAATTGAATAGAGCGTCAACGGGATCCAATTTAATATTTTGCGAAGTTGGAGCTAAGAAGTGTCGCAGGGAATCATCGGAATACATATATGATGGGGGTAAATTAATGCCATTAATATATGCTTGTAAAATAAGCCGCATGTTGGAAAAAATATCTCCTGACCTGCCTATACTATATGCCTGGTGAGCAAGAAGACTTCCATTGTAACCAAGATTTAAATCCTTGGCAGAGATTGTTGCAATATTTTGGTCGTAAGAAAGTGTAACAGTTGAACCTCCGATTGTCTGATTTTTTTCCAAAAGTAAATTTTCAACTGCTTGTTGGGTTTTACCACCTACGCTAATATTATTTATTGATACCCCTGGATAAATTGCGTTGCCATATACTTTCTGAAAAATAATAAAACTAAATGTTGTCAGGAAAATAAATCCCAATAGTGCCCCGACGCTAAACCAAAAAACGACCTTTATGCTATGATAGGCTAGATACTTAGTATAAGAAGTTTTTGTTTTGGATTTTTCTGTTAATTCTTGAGGCTCTTTCTTAACCTTTTTTGTAACAGTTGATTTTTTCATAAATTCATAGGACAATTACTGTATTATACAATAATAATTATGAACCAACAGCCGCCAATTCCTAATGTACAGTCAACTCCTGTTGCGCCAAATCCCGGGACCCAGCCCGCATCCAGTCCTCAGATGGTACAGACTAATTTTGGATCAACTCCTCCAAGCCCGGAAGGTGGAATGTCCTTTGGGACTATTTTAAAAATTATTGCTGGGATAGTTCTTGTTTTTATTCTTGGTTTTGTACTGTATCAATTTGTTTTCATTCCATTTTCAGGAAATATTGCTGGAGGTAAAGTGACATTAACGTACTGGGGTCTATGGGAAGACAATGCAGTAATGCAGTCAACTATCACTGATTTTGAAAGACAACATCCTGAGATTGCAATTCAGTATATAAAACAGGATCCAACAGATTATAGTCAGAGGCTTATGACCAGAATTCCAAATGGCACAGGCCCTGACATTTTTAGATATCATGCAACTTGGTTGCCTATGCTCACTGCAGACCTATTACCTCTTCCAAGTAGCGTAATTACAAAAGACGTTCTTGCGAAATCATATTTCCCTGTTGTCAGCCAGGATATGGTCAAAAATGGTGCAATTTATGGATTGCCATTAGATATGGATACATTAGCTCTTTATACAAATAATGACCTACTCCAAAAAGCAAATTTGCCAATTCCATCAACTTGGGAAGCATTTTCATCAGAGGCAAAAGCTATGACTTCAAAAGGCTCGGATGGAAAAATACTTACAGCAGGTGCAGCATTAGGAACTTTTGATAATATTGCACATGCACCTGATATTATTTCTCTTCTACTTACACAAAATGGCGTAGATCTGAAAACCATGCAGCCACAAGCAAACGCCTCAGATGCAATAACATTTTATACATCATTTGCAAGAGGAGATGAAAATAGCGTATGGGATAGCACTTTAGATAATTCCGAGCTTGCTTTTTCCCATGGACAACTTGCTATGTACATAGGCTATTCCTGGGATATCTTTAAAATTAGAAGCATAAGCGCAACACTTCCATTTACCGTTAGCGCAGTTCCTCATTTGCCAGGTAGAAATAATACCATTGCCAGTTATTGGGTAGAGGGTGTTTCTAGTAAAAGCGTACATGCTAAAGAAGCATTACTTTTCATGAAGTTTCTAGCTCAAAAAGATACGATTGAGAAACTTTATGAATCGGAAGCAAAGACAAGAGCATTTGGTGAATTATATCCGAGATCGGATATGGTAGACCTCCTGAAAAGCAATACGCTTATATATCCATTTATCCAACAAGCATCTAATAGTGAATCATCATTTTTTGCAGGGGAGACATTTGACAAGGGAATTAATGGTCAGATGAATAAATATCTTTCAGCCGCAATCCAGGCAATATTCACAAATGTATCCTCAGATACAGCAGTAGTAACACTAGCCCAGGGCGTCAGTCAGGTTCTCCAACAGTATGGGCAGCGTTGAAAATGCAATACTAAAAACACTTGCCTATAGTGACTGCTTTAACTATCCACTTTCTTTTAAACAGATTTGGCAATACCTAATATCAGACAAAACAATTAAAAAAAAAGATATTGTTGATGTATTAAAGAAAAGTAAAAAGGTTGAAAAAAAAGATGAATATTATTTTTTGAAAGGGAAAAAAGAAGTTGTTGAGAGAAGAAAAGAAAGAGAAAAAATAAGTATAAGAAAACAATTAGTTGCGCGACGTTTTGCTGGAATTCTGTCAACTATTCCAACAGTTAATTTTATAGGAATTAGTGGATCGCTTGCTGTGCATAATGCTTCTGAAATTGATGACATTGATTTCTTTATTATATCTTCGCCTGGTACGGTTTGGGTTACTAGATTTCTCTCTACATCATTGCTTTTTTTAATTGGAGGCAAAAGAAAGAGAGTTGGAAAAAATCATAAAAATAAAATTTGCCTAAACATGTATATGGACCGCTTACAAATTGCACTCCCTCTGAAAGATCGTAATCTTTATACAGCCCATGAGATAGTTCAACTACAGTCAGTTGTAAATAAAAATAATACTTATGAGTTATTTTTAAAAGAGAATGCTTGGGTGTTGAAATACATGCCAAATAGTTTTAATCCAAAAATACTTAATCTTCTAGTTGAGGTAAATTCATCATTTACTTTTCTATTGCCATTTGAGACTATTGCCAAACGAATCCAGCTTTGGTATATGAGAAAGCATTTAACATCAGAAACTGTTTCAGATAGCTATATAGCTTTTCATCCAAGAGACATGACAGAGAAAGTTCTTAACTCCTATGCAAATAAATCCAGATCATACATTCTATAATAAAATTGTCTGCGGAGGGACATTTGATTCTTTACATGAAGGACATAAAGCGTTTTTGCGTTATGCTTTTTCTCTTGGAAAGTTTGTCTATATCACTATAACAAGTGACTTATATACAAAAACCCACAAGCCACATGCAGCGCCATTTTTAGAAAGGCAAAACAACGTAGATCTTTTTTTAAAGAAAGAAGGTTTATTGAATAGGGCAGACATAGTTCCTATTGATAATGTTTTTGGTATAACACAAGATTCAGGATTACCCCTTGAAGCGATTCTAGTAACAGAAGACACGCTAAAAGGAGCAGAGGCAGTAAACAAAAAAAGAAAAGAATTGGGACTGCCTGCTCTTATTATTGAAGTTATGCCAAGAATTTTGGCTGAAACAGGAATCCCCATCTCATCATCAAGTATCAGAAACGGTATATATGATTCAAATGGTAATTTACTTGTCAAAAAAAAGACAATTCAAAACACTTCTTACCTTCCTAATGAGATTCGTACAATATTACATAAGCCATTTGGAGAATTGGTTACAAAAGAAGAATTGGAAAAATTAGATGACAAAAAATTTATTTCAGTAGGAGATGTTACCACTCGATTAATGCATGAATTTGGATTTTCACCCTCTCTTTGCGTAATTGATTTTGTTATTGAGCGAAAAAAACAAAACACAACATTAAAAGATATGGGTTTTACTGGTTCGGAAAAAATATATAGAGCAAAAAATCCTCCATCCACACTTACGCCACAGCTTTGGAATAGCATTTCTGATGCATTCCAAGAAATAAGAGATGGAAATAAAGTATGTATTATTGTTGATGGAGAGGAAGATCTGGCAGTACTTCCCATTATAATTCTTGCGCCAATTGGATATAAAATTTTTTACGGACAACCATCTGAAGGTATGATACAAATTACGGTAAGTGATAGAGTAAAAAGTAACTCACTTGAAATAATTAATAATTTTAAAACAAAGACTACTAGGAGTCTGGTACAAAACTCCTTTTAGTTTGTCTTCGCAATGTAAAAGAGCTTGAGCATGTAACAAATTAAGGTCAGATAACAGTTTTTTGCAAAGTT
>WNFL01035660.1_pt4 | contig 18627 bp, 12 predicted proteins | sample 5400361 | NCBI WGS metagenome assembly WNFL01 (sample SAMN13153351, study PRJNA577476) | soil metagenome | isolation source: 40 cm soil on Douglas fir-dominated hillslope | place: USA:California | collected 2013-09-17
ACCATGACGACGGAGTTCGTGTCGATATCCGACTCACGCCCGAACGCCGCCGTGTCGGTCGCGTAGAGTCTCGTCTCGAACGTGGCGGCCAGCGTGTCGAGCGCGGCGGAGTCCAGGCCGCCTGCCGGCGCAGCGTTGTCGACGTAGATCGCCAGATTGCTCTTGAGCGCTTTCACCGTGGCGGTCACGTTGTCGAACACCGAGCAATTGAGCCGCGCGCACACCTTGAACGTCCGCTGGCTGCCCATCGCGGGTGGGCCGGCGGGCGCGGCGGGCGAGCGCGCCGGTGCCATCATCCCGGGCACGGCGACTTGCGGATTGAGGCTGCGCCAGTGGTCCTGGTCGCCGAGGCGCAGGAACGCGTGGAACCGCTCAGCCGGTGCGAGGTCGTCGAGCGCCGGTGCCGAGTAGGCGGGCGCGATCAACGCGGGCCTGATCGTATCGCCGGCCAGGCGGAAGCTCGATGTCTTCCCGGGGGCGCCCGTGGTGAGCTGCGGCACCACGAGGTATTCCGCGCTGTCGGTTGCGCTGGCCGCTGGGAAGACGATGCACCCCGCCGCTGTTCCCGGGTCGATGGAGGTATAGGCGCTGACGACCGGAAGCGTCACTTGGAACCCCGCCGCCGTGCAGGGAGGGAGCTTGGGGCCGGCGCCGCCGTCGCTACAGGCTGCCGCTCCCAGGAACGAGAGCAGGCTCAGCCGCGTCATGCTTCTGCGTAACATGTTCCCCCTCTGTCACTTCGCCTGTGAGGCGCAAGGCCCGCCGGAAGCAAATCGGGCCGACGATCTCGTGGACGCCGATCATCACCACGACCAGCGCCTCCAAAGATACCCCCCACTCGGGAAAAGCGCGGCGGGCCGCCGCCGCCAGGCCGAAGGCGACTCCCGCCTGGGAGATGAACCCCAGCCAGCCATGGCTCGCCAGGTCGGCCGGGACCGTAGGGGAACGTCCCGCAAACCGGGTGCCAACGCGCAGCCCCAGGGCCCGCAAGGCCACGAGTAGCAGCACCCAGGCCCAGTGGTCCTCGAGGAATCGCAGCTGCTCATCCCCGAACCCCGCGCCCGCCAGGGCGAAAAAGGGGGTGTAGACGAGGAGACTGCCCCGCCGCAGCTGACCCCGCAGTCGCGCCCCTTCCGCGGGCGCGAAGTTCTCGACGTAGAACCCCGCCGTGAGGGCGACGAGCACCACCTCGAGGCCCAGGCGGCGCGCGACCTGGGCTGTGAGGAACGCCAGGGCGACAATGAAGAGCGGTGTATCGCGCTCCAGGAGCCGGAGATACCGGGAGACCGCGAAGCCCGCGGCGGCGCCGACGGCGATGGCGCCCGCGGCGTGGAGCAGCGTCGTCCAGGCAACGGCCAGGTCGATGGCGCCCCCGCTGGCGAGGGGTCGCGCAAGCGCGAGCACGAGCGCGAATAAGATGATGACGAGCCCGTCTTTGGCCACCGTGACCCCGAGCACGCCGCGGGCAAACGGGCCGCGCGCGTCGAGCTCGTCCAGGAGCGCCACGGTCAGAGACGGCGACGATGCGGCGGCGATCGTGCCGAGCACCAGCGCGACGGCGAGCGCATCGCCGAACGGCTGGTGCACGGTGAGCGGAAACCACGGCGAGACCGACAGGGTGACCGCAGCCACGATGACGAGCGGGAACAGGATCGACCCGGCGGACAGTCGCGCCAGCGCCGCGCGATCGCGGCGCAGCGTCTCGAGGGTCAGCTGCGAACCGGCTGTGAAGGCCACCAGCGCGACGGCCGCATCGGCGATGAATCCGAGCGCGGGGACTTCGTCGCTGCGCACCAAGCCAAGCCATGCGGGGCCGACGATGAACCCCGTGATGAGGAATCCGGTGATGCGAGGCAGGCGGAGGCGTTTCGCGAGCGCGCCGCCCAGGTGGGCCACGAGCAGCAAGAAGCCGAGCGCCAAGGTCGCGCGCGCCTCGAGCGGCCCCCCGCGCGTGAGCAGCTGAAACAGGGCCATCAGGCCCAGCGTGAAGGCGAGCGCCACCCACCACATGACCGCGCAAGATACGAGGCCACGCGCTTTTGACAATGCGCGGCAGCGCCGGTATTTTTATCGGGGTGTCGTTCGTCCACCTCCACACGCACAGCGAGTACTCCCTCCTCGACGGCGCCAACCGGATCCCCGAACTGCTGGATCGGATCCAGGCGCTGGGCATGGACTCTCTCGCCATCACCGACCACGGCAACCTGCACGGGGCCTGGTCGTTCTACGAAGAAGCCAAAGCCCGGAAGATTCGGCCGATCCTGGGGTTCGAAGCGTACCTGGCCTTCGGCAGCCGCCACGCGCGCGAGAAGGTCGCCGACGCGCCCGCGGCCTACTCGCATCTCGTCCTCCTCGCCAAGAACCGCATCGGCTACCAGAACCTGATCAAGCTTTCCTCGATCGGTTTTCTGGAGGGCTATTACCGCCGCCCCCGCATCGACAAGGAAGTGCTGGCGCAGCACAAGGAAGGTCTGGTCGGGCTGGCGGCGTGCCTGTCGGGCGAGATCGCACTGTATCTGCGGCAGGGGAATTACGAGGCCGCCAAGGCGAGCGCGATGTGGTTCGCTCAGACGTTTGGGCCGCGCAACTTCTGGCTCGAAGTGCAAGACCACGGCATCGCCGACGAGAAAGTCGTGAGCACCGGCATGTTCCAGCTCGCCGCCGAGCTCGGCATCCCGGTCGTGGCGACGAACGACGCGCACTATCTCAAGAAGGACGACGCCGAGGCGCACGACGTGCTGCTGGCCATCGGCACCGGGAAAGATCTCGACGACCCGAAGCGGTTTCGATTCTTCGGCCAGGAGAGCTACGTCAAGTCCGAGAAGGAGATGCGGCCGCTGTTTCCGGATCGCGCGGACGTCCTCGCCGAAACGGCCCGCGTCGCTGAGTTGTGTGAATTCGACTTCGAGAAGCGCTACTTCCTGCCGCAGTTCCCACGGCCGCCAGAGTTCGCGACCGACCAGGCGTTGCTCGAGGATCTGGCGCGCCGCGGCGCGATCGAGCGCTACGGCGATCCCCTCCCCGCCCCCGTGGAGCAGCGGCTGCGCTACGAGCTCGACGTGATCGCGACGACGGGCTACGCCGGCTACTTCCTGATCGTGTACGACCTGATCAAGGCGGCGCGCGACCGCGACATCCCCGTCGGGCCGGGCCGCGGGTCCGCAGCGGGCTCGCTCGTCGCCTACGCGCTGCGCATCACCACCGTCGATCCGCTGCGTTTCGACCTGCTGTTCGAGCGCTTCCTGAACCCCGAGCGGATCTCGATGCCGGACATCGATCTCGATTTCTGCTTCGAGCGACGCGGCGAGCTGATCGAATACGTGCGAGAGCGCTACGGGCGCGAATCCGTCGGTCAAATCATCACGTTCGGGACCCTCAAAGCGCGGGCCGCCTTCCGCGACGTCGCGCGCACGCTGCGCGTGGAGATGGGCGACGTCGACCGGATCACCAAACTCATCCCGTCGGGCCCCGGCTTCTCCCTCACGCTCACCGAGGCCGCGGAGAAGGTCCCGGAGGTCAAGGCGGCGGCGGCGCAGGACGAACGCATCCGCAAGGTCTTGCAGCTGGGCTCGCGCATCGAGGGGCTCGCCCGCCACGCGTCGGTGCACGCGGCGGGCCTGGTGATCGCGCCGGGCCCGCTCTCGGACTACGTGCCCGTGTGCCTGGCTCCGCAGGACACGGACGCCATCATCACGCAGTACGACATGGTCGCGCTCGAGAAGGTCGGGATGCTGAAGATCGACCTGCTCGGCCTCAAGACACTGACGGTGCTGCACGACGCCTCGCGCATGGTCGCCGACCGGCACGGGGTCACGGTGGACCTGGAGCGTCCCGACCTCGAGGACCCCAAGATCTATGCGCTGCTCCGCTCGGGGCGCACCGCCGGCGTGTTCCAGTTCGAGTCGGCACTCGCCACCGACTGCCTGCGCAACATGAGGTGCGACCGGTTCGACGACCTCGTCGCCACGAACGCGCTGATGCGGCCCGGCCCGCTCGACACCGGGATGCACCTCGTCTTCATCAACCGCAAGTTGGGGCGCGAGAAGGTGCGCTACCCGCACCCCGCGCTCGAAGAGATCCTCGCGCCGACCTACGGCGTCATCACCTACCAGGAGCAGGTGATGCGCATCGCAAACGTGCTCGCGGGCTACTCGCTCGCCGAAGCCGACGTGCTGCGCAAGGCCGTGGGCAAGAAGATCAAGGAGCTGATCCAGGAGGAGCTCACCAACTTCGTCGAGCGCGCGGTGCAACGCGGTCACGACCGCGGTGTCATCGAGGACATCGCGGCGCAGATCGAGACCTTCGGCCGCTACGGGTTCAACAAGTCGCACGCCGTCGCGTACTCGATCCTCTCCTACCAGACCGCCTGGTTCAAAGTCTACTACCCGGCCGAGTTCATGGCCGCGATGCTGTCGTCCGTCATCGGCGACACGGACAGCGTCGTCAAGTACATCAATGAAGCACGCGAGCTGGGGCTCGAAGTGCTGGCCCCGGACGTGAACGAATCGGGATTCAAGTTCACCGTGGTGGGCGACCGGCGTATTCGATTTGGGCTGGGTGCGGTCAAGAACGTCGGCGAGGGAGCCATCGCGTCGATCATCGCCGGACGGACCGCAGCGCCCTACACCGCACTCGTGGAGCTGTGCGACCGCATCGACCTGCGCCTCTGCAACAAGCGCGTGATCGAATCGCTGGTCGACGCCGGCGCGTGCGATTCGTTAGGGGGGCATCGCGCCCAGCTCGTCGCGGCGCTCGACCACGCGTTCGGCGAAGCGCAGGTCCGCCAGCAGGAGCGCAGCTCGGGCCAGCACGGCCTGTTCGGCGAAGCGGCCCCCGTCCCCCGTCCCTCCTCCCCCCTCCCGGAGGTCCCGCCCTGGACGGAGCACGAGCGGCTGACGCGCGAGAAGGCCGTGCTGGGGTTCTTCATCTCCGGGCACCCCCTCGCCAAGTACCGCACGGAGGTGGAGCTTTTCGGGACCCGCACGACGGCCACCCTCGGCACCTGGACCGACCAGAAGGTGACCGTGGCCGCGGTGATGACGGTGGTGAAGCGGCAGACATCGAAGAAGACCGGCGCGGAGTACGCGCGGCTCACGCTGGAGGACTTCCACGGCACGGCGGAGGCGCTGGTCTTCCCCGAGGCGTGGGCGAAACTGAACGGCGTGATCAAGACGGATGGCGCGCTGCTCCTGTCGGGCAGCTACAGCGCCCGGGACCGCGGCGAGGAGCCAGCGCCGTTCATCGTGGAGGCGGCCCGGCCGCTCGACGAGTTGAAGCCGAGCGGGGCGATCGGGGTGGCGCTGCGCTGGACCGCGGGCGCCCCGCCCGATCCCGAAACGGCACGGGCCGTCGCGGCGTTGTGCGCCGCCCACCCCGGTCCCACGCCCGTCCTGGTCGAGTGGGCCTCCGGCGAAGGAAACGGAGAACGCGCGACGGCCCGGCTGCGCAGCCGGTCGCTGCGCGTCGACGCGGCGGACGATCTGTTGGCTGCACTCCGGGACATTCTGGGCGACGACCGAGTCCACCTAGTCCGGGCGTAGGGGCACGGCAATGCCCTGCCCCTACCTCGAACGTTAAACACGGGATCCGCATGGCCACGCACACCCTGGACTTCGAGCGACCCCTGCTCGAGTTGGAGCGCCAGATCGAGGAGTTGAAGCGCGCCGCCGGGGACACGGTGGACGTGACAAAGGAGCTGCGCCCGCTCGAGGACAAGCTGGCGGAGCTGCGCGACGAGATCTACAAGAACCTCACGCCGATGCAGCGCGTGCAGGTGGCCCGGCACCCCAAGCGGCCCTACCCGCTCGACTATCTCAACACCGTCTTCACCGACTTTGTCGAGCTGCATGGCGACCGCCTGTTCCGCGACGACCCGGCCATCGTGGGCGGGTGGGCCCGGCTCGACGGCACGACCGTCATGGCCATCGGCCACCAGAAGGGACGCGACACGAAGGACAACCTGCGCCGCAACTTCGGCATGGCGCACCCCGAGGGCTATCGCAAGGCGATGCGGTTGATGCACCTGGCGGAGAAGTTCGACGCGCCCGTGATCACCTTGGTGGATACGCCGGGCGCCTACCCCGGTCTCGGGGCGGAAGAGCGCGGCCAGGCCGAGGCCATCGCGCGCAGCCTGATCGAGATGGCCTCGCTCAAGACGCCCATCATCACGGCGGTGATCGGCGAGGGGGGCTCGGGTGGCGCGCTCGCGGTGGGCCTGGCCGACCGGGTGCTGATGCTCGAGAACTCGGTCTACTCGGTCATTTCTCCGGAAGGGTGTGCGGCGATCCTCTGGAAGGACGCGACGCAGCGGGAGCGCGCCGCCGAGGCCCTGAAGATCACGGCCCAGGACCTTCTCGACCTGGGCGTGATCGACGAGATCATTGCCGAGCCGCGGGGAGGGGCGCACGCCGATCCCGACGCGGCCGCCGCGGCGCTCGGGGAGGCATTGAAGCGCCAGCTGCGTCAGCTCAAGAAGCTCAAGATCGACAAGCTCCTCAAACGGCGCGAGGAGAAGTACCTTTCCATGGGTGCGTTGACCGAGAAATGAGTTGACCTTCGTCGTCGAAGTCCGGTTCAAAGGGAACCGCAAGGGATATTACCACTGGCCGTCCGATGACCCCGCTTCGCTGCGTCTCGACGATCCCGTGATCGTGGAGGTGGAGCGGGGCCAGGACTGCGGCCGGGTATCGGCGTTGGGCGATGGTGCCGTCAAGCGGTGCAGCCGGTGCAACAACTGCTCGCTGGACAAGGCCGCGGCCACCGTGGAATCGCGCGTCGTGCGGCGCGCGACCGAGAGCGACCTCCGGGTCGAGCGCGAGCTGCGCCGCACCGAGGACGACGTCCGCCGCAAGGTGCGGGACCGCGTGCGGGACCACGCCTTGCCGATGAAGGTCTCCGACGCCGAGTGGCAGTGGGACCGCCGCAAACTCACGATCTTCTTCACCGCCGAGCAGCGCGTCGATTTCCGGGCCCTGGTGCGGGACCTGGCCGGGCTGTTTCGCACGCGGATCGAGCTGCGACAGATCGGCGCGCGCGATGAGGCCAAGCGCCTGGACGGGATCGGCCGCTGCGGGCGCCAGCTCTGCATCGCGAGCTGGCTGCCGGAGGGCCGGCCGGTCAGCCTCTCGCTCGCAAAGGATCAAGGCCTCTCCCTCAATCCCACGCAGATCTCCGGGCCTTGCGGCCGCCTGCTCTGTTGCCTGCACTACGAGCACGACTTCTACGTCCAACAGCGCAAGCGCTTTCCCAAGGAGGGAAAGGTCGTTCGCACGCCCGAGGGCCTCGAGCGGGTGCTGGCGATCGACATCTTTCGCGAACGCGTGACGCTGCGCGCCGACGACGGGAGCACGCGCGTCGTCCCGCTCGAGCACATCAGTCCCTAGAGCCGAGTGCCGAAGTTCTATCTCACCACCGCCATCGATTACTCGAACGGCGACCCGCACCTGGGGCACGCCCTCGAGAAGGTCGGGGCCGACTGCATCGCGCGGTACCGGCGCCTGCGCGGCGATCAGGTACGGTTCCTGATGGGCATGGACGAGCACAGCCAGTCGGTCATTCAGGCGGCCGAGCGGGCCGGCGTCGCCCCCAGTGTCTGGGTGGACCGGATGGCGGGGCTGTTTGCCAACTATTGGACCCAGCTCGAGTGCAGCAACGACGACTGGATCCGAACCACCGAACCGCGGCACGTGCAGAGCGTGATCGCGCTGCTCGAGCGCATCCGGCAGCGCCGGCCGGATGACTTGTTCGTCGCCGACTACGAGGGTCTCTACTGCACCGGCTGCGAGGAGTTCAAGCAGGGCGCCCAGATCGTCGATGGCCACTGCATCGAGCATCCGACCCTGAATCTCGTCCCCACCAAGGAACGGAACCACTTCTTTCGGCTCAGCGCGTATCGCGATCGCGTGCTCGCGTTGATCACGTCGGGCCAGCTGTCGGTCGAGCCCGCGATCCGGCGGAACGAAGTGATGAAGTTGCTCGAAGCCGGGCTCCAGGACGTGTCGATCTCGCGCCAGCGCCTGCCCTGGGGCATCCCGTTCCCCGGCGACGCCGATCAAACCGTCTACGTCTGGTTCGATGCCCTCATCAACTATCTCTCCGCCACCGGATTTCCGGCCGAAGGCTACGAGCGGCTCTGGCCCGCGGACCTGCACATCATCGGCAAGAACATCACGCGCTTCCACTGCGTCATCTGGCCGGCGATGCTGCTCGCCGCGGATCTCCCGTTGCCGCGCGCGGTCTGGGCCCACGGCTACGTGCTGTGGGAGGGTACGAAGATGAGCAAGACCTCCGGGACGGTGGTCACCCTCGGGACCGCGCTCGAACGGCACGGCGCCGATGCCTTGCGGTACTTCCTGCTGCGCGAAGTCGGCTTCGAGGGCGACGGCAACTTCACGTGGGAGCGATTCGACGCGCGCTACACCGCCGACCTCGCCGACACCTTCGGCAACCTCGTATCGCGCACGCTCTCGATGGTGGAGCGCTACCGCGGCGGGGTCGTGCCCGCGGATCCCCACACGGAGGATACGCCGCTCGAGCGCGCGGCCGTCGAAACCGTTGCCGCGTACGCGCGCGCGATGGACGCGCTCGCGCTCCAAGACGGCGCCGCGCAGGTCATCGAGTTGGCCTCGCGCGCGAATCGCTACGTCGAGGAGACGGCGCCCTGGAAGCTCGCCAAAGAGAAGAAGGAGGCGGAGCTCGATTCGGTGCTCGCCAACCTGGTGCGGACGGTGGCACGGCTCGCGGTGCTGGCGGGACCGTTCATCCCCGCGAAGGCCCAGGCCGTGTGGGACGTCCTGGGCGCGCCTCGGCCCTTCGCGGCCGTCCGGTTGGCGGACCTCACAGGCCTGCCGGTCACCGGACAGCGGGTCGCGAAGCCCCCACCCCTATTCCCCAAGCCCGACGCGGGTTAGCCGGGGTGCCTGAAACCCGGTGATGTGGCGCACACCGCCGTGGTTGACGGGCTGGTGCGGCGGAGCGTATTTTTGCTGCCCCTATGCGAAAGCACGCAGAGCGCCGCTGGACGGTCATGTTGGTGCCTCACGGCTCGGGAGCATCCCGTGCCGTCGAGTTGTCACAGACCGTCGTCAAAACGCTGGTCGGGATCGGCAGCGTCGTCGCGCTGTTGCTTCTCGTCCTGGGCGGCGCTGCGTTGTCGCGTGGCGTGAACGTCACCCGCAGCCGCGCGCTCGAGCGCGAGAATCGTTTGCTCGCCAGCGAGATTCAGCGTTTGCACGATCGGCTCGTTGGCTTGCAGGACACACTCACCGTGTTCACCGAGCGCGAGCAGGGACTCCGCCTCCTCGCCGGCTTGGCCCCGATTGATGGCGGCGTGCAGCAGGCCGGCATCGGCGGTCCGGCGGGTCAGTGGTCGGAGCGCGACAGTCTGGCGGCGGCGGGACCGTACGGGTCGCAAGCGCTCGCCGCGCGCGTCGATATGGATCAGCTGACCAGGCGCGCGAATATTCTCGTCCGCTCGATCGGCGAAGCGTACGACTCCCTCTCCAGCCATCAAGCGCGGTTCGCCGCCACCCCGTCGATCATGCCGACCAAGGGCTGGCTCACGAGCGCGTTCGCGCGCGAGCGCGTGCACCCGATCCTGCATCTGGCGCGGCCGCACGAGGGCATCGACGTGTCGGCGCCGATGGGTGCCGAGATCGAGGCGCCCGCGTCGGGCGTCGTGACCGACGTGAAGTGGGTGGACGGGTACGGTAACATGCTGACCCTGGATCACGGCTACGGGCTGGTGACGCGCTACGCGCACTGTTCCAAGATCCTCGTGGTGCGCGGGCAGCGCGTGAAGCGCGGCCAGAAGATCGCCCTCGTCGGCTCGACGGGTCTGTCCACCGGGCCGCACCTCCATTACGAAGTGTGGGTGAACGGTCGAGCGGTGGATCCCGCCAAGTACGTGCTGCCCGACGCGATCGTGGATTAAGCCGTACGTCGCGAGCCTCGTTCGGTTTGCTCCTCGCATCCCTCGCCGCCTGCCATTCGCTTCACCCCTCAGCCGTCGTACCGCACAATGACGGCGGTCGCATTCTCATCACGGAAGAAATGATTGCGCGATCGGGCGGCCAGACGGCGTGGGAGGTGCTGCGACGGGAGGCCCCCCAGATCTCGTTCCGCGAGAACCGGAGCGGCCAGGCCACGGGGATGACACGCCGCGGGCGAGGCAGCATCATGCTCAACGATGCACCCATGCTGTTCGTCGACGGCGTACGCAGCGCGGATTTCCGCTCACTGCAGCAGCTGCCCGCATCGAGCCTGCTGAGCATCGAGGTGCTCACCGGCGCCGACGGCACCACGTACTACGGCACCGACGCCGAGGGTGGGGTGATCCTGGTGCACACGAAGACGGGCAAATAACACGCGGGAGAAAGCCACGGCGGCTTCCTCCCGCGTTTCCTTCCTTGGCCGGTCGCGCTACGGCAGCCGGTCCAGGCACTGCGTGAAGTTCGGATTGTTCGTTTCATCGAGCGGGATCGGATAGTTGACGTCCGTTCCGTAGACCAGCCCGTTCTTGAAGTACAGCCCATTCGGGAACACGGTGTTCTCCGCCCGCCCATAGCCCCCTCGGACGCCCACCGCGCGGACGAGCCGCCGCAGATCGTTCAGCCGGTGGCCCGTGGCCCACAGCCAGCGCGCCCGCTCACTGAAGAGCAGGTCGATCGCCGCCGCAGGCGACGCCGGAGTCGTCAGCGCCACCATCGGATCCACAGGGCGCGGTTGGTCGCCCGGCACCGTAGTGTTCTGGACGCCGGCGAGGATATACGCCGGTGGTGCCGCCCGGAGACCGTTCAGCTGCACCATGAATCCGACGGTATCACTCCGCGACAAGGCGGCCTCGGCGTTGATCAGCCGCGCCTCGAGCCCCGTGGCGAGCGTGATCGCCGACTTCTCGTCCGTGTAGCGCAGCTGGTCGAACTGCGGCGTGACACCGTCGAAGCCGAAGTTCGGCTTGGGGAGCAGGGGGAAGCGAGTGAACGGCGTTCGCGGATCGAGTGAAGCGGAGTCACGCCACGGCAGCCCGACACCGCCTTCGCGATTCGCCACCCCGTACCGCTTGAACTTGCGGATGCCGCTGAAGACGCCGTTCTGTTGGCGCGTCGTATTGAGATCGTGCTGTATGAGGTACGCGAACCCGGTCGGCACCGCCGCGGCCGATGCAACCGTATCGGCGTCGACGATGCGCCCCATCGCCAGGAGCGTCCGCGCCTTCCCGACGGAAGCCAGCCCGATCATCGACGCGCGCGCGGCGCGCCGGCCCGCTGTGGAGGTATCCATCGCCCGCGCGACGGTGAGCGCCTCGTTGAACCGCAACAGCGCCGAATCCAACATCTGCGACGTCGTGAGCGGCGTACCGAACTGCACCGACCCGTCGGGATTCGGGTAGCTGATCGGCACACCGGAGCAATAGTTCTCCGCGAAGAACAGCCGCGTATACGCCACGAGGCTGAGCATCTCCGTCAGACCGGTGTTGACGGTGGTATCCGACAGCTGGCGGAACTTCGCGGCGGCGTTCGTCGCCGAGAGATGCGCCCGCGCGAGGTTCCGAAACACCGTCGTGAACGTGCCGCTCGCCCGATCGACCTGGCGCGCGTCGGCCTGCACGCGGTCGGGGAACGTCTCGGTGTTGATCCACTCATCGGCCAGCAGCCCACTGATCAACACCTGGCCTTCGACGGTCCCGCCCGATCCACTGGCGCCGGAACCGGTGTAGGCGATGCCGAAATCGCCGATCGCCCCGGCCCGGATTATCGGCAGGGCGAGCGGGTCGTTTAGGTTGTCCGCCGGCACGACGTCCGGGGTGGTCACATCCAGCAGGTGACATGCCCCGGCCGCCGCTATCAACGCCGTTGCCGCCAGGGCAACGGACAGGACCCGCCCTCCGAAGCGCCGGAGGCCGCGGCCCATCATGTACCGCAATTGGGTGGTCATGGTCCGTGCCTCGGGTTAGAAGGTCATGTTGATGCGGCCGATCCAGTACCGCACCGGGGGCTGGGTCAGGAAGTCCGCGGTCGTGAAGTTGTTCTGGCCGGCCTCGTTCAGCTCCGGGTCGAGCCCCGTGTACTTCGTCCACGTGGCGAGATTGCGGCCCGCGATCGTGACGCTGAGCGACGCCGCGCCCAGCCGAGACGCCCACGGCGCCGGCGCGTCGTAGGTGAGCGACAGCTCGCGCAGCTTGATGAAATCCGCCTGCTCCATGTACCCGGCCTGGGTCCCCTTGATGTTGGCGACTGCCGCAGCCTGCACGGCGAGCGGCGCCTTGGGATCGTTGCGGCCGGCGCAGTTACCCACGCCGCAGCGGAACTGCTCCGTGCTGTTGAACAGCTTGTTGCCGAACCGGCCGTCCGCCAGGCCATAGAGGTGCAGGCGCTGGTTGAACGTGATCGTGGTGCTCAACGACCCACCGTGATCCGGGAACGGCTGCCCTTGGAACACCGCCGAAGTGCCAAGGGTGACCTCGGACAAGGCGATCAGGCCGTCGCCATTGGCGTCTTTGTAGGTGTACGGCACCTGGAAGTAGCTGCCCGGCGCGTACCCCGGCTGGATCCGTTGCGTGGCGCCGCCCAGTCCGAAGATGATGGGCGCGACGTTCTTGCCCAGCGTCTTCACGCGGCTGCGGGTGCCCCAGGCGCTCGCGTACAGCTCGACCCGGATCTTGCTGCGCTGCACGAGCGTCGCGTTGGCGGAGATCTCGACGCCTTTGTTCGTCACCGACCCCAGGTTGTGGAACAACGAGGTGCCGCAGCCGCAGCTCGGCGGCAGCACGACCGCGATCAGGGCGTCGTGGGAGATCTTGGAGTAGTACGTGAACCCGAACTGGACGCTCATGGGGCGGATGTCGGCATCGAATCCGAATTCAGACTCGTTGGTGCGCTCGGGCTTGAGCGCGGGGTTGCCCAGCCCGCCGATCGTGATGCCGGGCACGTCGGTATTGTTGATGACGACCGGGGTCGGATTGAAGAACTGCAATGCGTCCGTCGGCCCGGGGTGCAACCCCGACGCCCCATATGCCGCGCGCACCTTCAGCGATGCGAGCCAGTTCGGCGCCGGGAAGAAGGGCTCTTCGGACAGGACCCACGAACCCGACAGCCTGGGGTAGAGGATGTTGCCGAAGCGACGCCCGAACGACGTGTTGTCGTCGCTGCGCAACGCCCCGGTGAAGAAGAGGCGATTCTTGAAACCCAGGCGCTCTTCGACGAACCGACCGAGCGTGACGGTTTCGAGCGTCTGCTCGGTGACTATGGGTATGACTCCACCCGCCAGCGAGTTCGTGCCGGTCGTGAGCTTCTGGACGCTGGCCAAGACGCCGTGATTGCGTTGGTGATAATAGAGGAAGCCGCCGCTCGTGGTCGAGTTCAGGTTCGGCGTGAGCGCGAACGACGCGGTCGCGTAGAAGTTCCCCGTCCAGTTGTAGATCTGGAACGGATTGGCATTGCGGTTGCCCTCGTTTCCGGTTTGGCTGAACGCCGCCGGGATCCTGCCTGGAATCGTGGTGTTCTCGTCGTAGCGGTTGACGAAGTCCGTACCGACGACGGCGTGCGCCTCGAGCCAAGTCGTGGGCCGATAGTTGGTCTGCATGCTGCCGGTGAAGTGGTCGATGTTCTGGAACGTGCGGATGGTGAAGGTCTGGGCAGGAGTGAGGAAGCCGTACCCCGAGTTGGCGGTGCTGTCGGAGCCTCCGAGGAAACCGCTCGAGAGCACGCCGAACGAGTTATTGTCGTTTTGCGGCAGGCGCAGCTTGCCCGACGTGTACAGCACCGTCGCTTGGAAGTCGAGGTTGGACCGCACGTAGTTGAAGAGATTGGCCAGCAGGTTGATCTGCCGGTTCTCGTTGACCGAGTACACCCCTTCTTCGTTGTTGAAGTGCCCGGACACGTAGAACGTGGTCTGCTCCGTCCCGCCCGACGCGCTCACGCCATACTGCGCACGGTGGCCGGTCCGGAACGGGCTGCGCGACTCGATGGGATTGAACGTTCGCACCCGAACCTGAGTGCAGGTCCCGGCCGCCACGCGCGTGAGCGAGCACGCCGAGTCCAACGCCGTGAGCCCGGTGTAATTCGCCGGGTAGACGCCATAGTCGTTCAGCACGCCGCTTTCCGCGGACACGGTCCACCGCGTGGCGCCCGGCTGCCCGCGGCGCGTGCGCATGAGGATAGCGCCGTTCGCCGCGTCGGTCCCGTACAGCACGCCCGCCGCGGGCCCGCTCGCCACCTGCACCGACTCGAGGTCCTGCGGGCTGATGTCGTTGAGTCGCGACGGCTGCTGCCCACCGACGCCCACCGACGACGATTGGGCGCCGTTCTCCACGCGCACGCCGTCCACGACCAGCACCGGCTCGTTCGAGAGCGACACGCTGTTCGAGCCGCGAATCCGGATGCGCGTCCCGCTTCCCGTGGTGCCACCGGCGGATTGTACGACGACCCCCGGGACAGTCGAATTCAAGGCATCTGACAGGTTCGTGGTCGGGGCCTGATCCACGCGCGCCTTCAGGTCGATGTTGTGCGCCACGGTGCCCTGTTCCCGCACTGCCTGGTCGCCCGTGGCGGTCACCACGACCGCGTCGAGCCCTACGGCCACCTGCGACAGCGCGACGTCCTGCTCCGCCGCACCCCCAGCTGGAATGGTCACGGCCTGCGTTACGGACCCGTAGCCGATGTACGCGATGCGCAGCGTGGCCGCGCCCGCGGGCACATTGATGAGGCGATAGCGCCCGTCCTGTCCCGTCAGGGCCCGGAGCGTCGTTCCCACGACCGAGACCTGCGGGCCTGTGACTTCGCCCTGCTGCGCCGCGAGCGGCGGCGCCAACATCAGCACGCCTAACGCCACGACGGCGCCGAGCCCTGTCCTACCAATCGTAAATCGCATAGTCGCCTTCCTCACTGAAGGTTCACGTCCCACGCGAATAGAGGAGTCGATGCACAGCCCAGCCCGCCGGTCCGGAGACCGGGTGACCGCGCTACTTGAGGGAGCGCCGGCCTACTGACTACATCGACCGGGGATGATGATGTTGCGCTGGAGGTGAGGAACGCAGCGAACGGAAATTTGCGTCATGCGTCGCCTCCTGACGGAAGAAGGGAGCCTCTGCTCTATAGTGAAGCGCGTTGGCCGAGGCCGCAAGGCCGGTGTAGAATAGCGGTCATGCCCATCTCTCGTCTGGCCGTCGTCCTCGTGCTCGTCCTCGGCGCCGCCTGCTCTCTGGAGCCGGACCCCGTCCTGCCCCCCCTCCCCCCAGGCCGGGCGATCGCCTACGTGAGCCAGGGGGTGGGGCTCCGCCAGGACATCTTCGTTCTCAGCGCCAACGCCGACACCGACCAGAACGTCACGCTGCACGGGTCATACGACTTCTGGCCGTCCTGGTCCCCCGACGGGAGCCAGATCGCCTTCGAGTCGAACCGGGACGATTCCCTGCACACGGAGATCTACGTCCTCACTCTCGCGACGACCGGCCTGTTGCGCCTGACCGAGGATACCGGGTTCGTGGACGGGCAGCCGGCCTGGTCCCCGTTGGGCGGCCGCATCGCCTTCGCCTCCGACCGCGACAGCGCCGGGACCGACATCTACCTCATGGATGTGAGCGGCGGCAATGTGGTGCGGCTCACGACCAACGCGGGCAACGACGCCCAGCCGGCGTGGTCCCCCACGGGCGACCGGATCGCGTTCGCCTCCGACCGCGTGGGCGGGGGCAGCACCGACATCTTCGTGATGGACACGCTCGGCAACAATGTCGTCAACCTCACCAACGACGCGGCCGTCGACCTCGCGCCCGTCTGGTCCCCCGACGGCACGAAGATCGCCTTTCATTCGAACCGCGACCCCGCGGGGTTCGCGGTCTGGGTCATGGACGCCAACGGGGCCAATCCAGTGAAGATCAGCCCCTCCGATCCGCCCTGCGAGTTGCCGAGCTGGACCCCGGATGGCCTGCGCATCGCCTTCGATTGCGACGGCGACATTTATGTCGCGAGTCCCGACGGCAGCAATCGCCAGCGCATCACCCGGACCACCAACCAGCAGCGTCTCGAATCGATGCCGCGCTGGAAGCCGGTCCCCTAAGACAGAAGAACGCCGCCGGTCCAGACTCCGGACCGGCGGCGTTTTGCGGCGAAGTCGTTGCGCTACGGCGCTGGCGACAGTGCGGCGGGACGCCGATCGACGAACAGCACGCCCGCCGGGACCAGGAACGCCGCCGTCTGCGGCGCCGCGCTGCCCGCGACCGAGCGCGGGACCGCGACCGTCGTGATCACCGAACCGGCCAGCGCCCCGCCCGCAATGGGCTGGACGACCTGGTTGATCGTGTTGGGCGATCCGAGCGGCAGGATCGTCGTGAAGAGCACCGGCGTCTTGGTGCCGGCCGCGGTCACCACCACGCGCAACGTGTCGTAAAACACGATGCTGTCCACGCCGGTCCGGGGGTGGAACACACGCATCGAATCGGCTTTCACGGCTGAGTACGTCATCGCCGCGGCGCCGAACCCGATGTTGCCCCGCAGCGGTACGTCAGGCAGCGTGTCCGAGCCCTTCCGGATCACGTTGAAATCCAGACCGCCGAGCCCCGCGGCCGCATGGATGAAGCGAACGCCGACGTTCCCCGCGCCCGGCGCGGCCGGGTTGTCGGGGATCACGAGCACGGCGCGTGCCGGCGTGCCGCCGGTGCGCGCGAAGCCGGCATGGATGAAGGTGTAGCCCTGACCCGCGGTCGTACTGAGCGTCGTCGTCGTGAGCACCTGGCTGGCAATCGAGTCGGCCGAGCTGCTGTTGAAGATCCGCACGGTGCGCGCACCCGCCTGGATCGGCTGGTAGTACATGTTCGCGCCGCGGAAATTGGCGTCGAACAACCCGGCGTTCGATACGATGTCGATCACACGGATGTCCTGCTGGCCGGTATCGGGCACCGCGTTCAGCCAGTGAATCGCGGCGTAGTCCGGGAGGGGCTCGGCGAATGTCGCCTCCTTGGTGCAACCGAGGACGGCGACCGCCGCAGCGCAGGTGGCCAAAGACCGAAGTGGCGTCATGTGCATTCTCACTCGCAAGAAGGGAATGAGGGGGATGTCGAGGCCGCCGAACCCCAGGATGTTGAAGTTGACCATCACCGTCAGCAGCGCGAACGTCGCGCCGCCGATCAACAGGATCGTGCGGCCGCGCGCCGGCCGCCGCTCGTATGTGAGCGCCACGTAGTCGCGCCGCATCGTCACCGGCTCCCCACTCCACCGGACCCAGGCACCGGTGATCGGTTTGACGCCGGAGACCGACAGGAGATACGCGGTGTCGTTGGTCGACAGCACCGCGCCTTCCACGCGCGCCGCCTGGGGACCGATCTGCCGCGACGCCTCGAGGCGGCCGTAATCGCTCAACACGACCGACACGCGGGTGGCCGGCTGGATCTCGGTGGACGGCACCAGACGGTACGTGTAGCACGCCCCGAGCAGGCCGGGCAGCAGCCCGGCCACCGCGAGGCGCGCGGTAAGGCGTCGGCCCATGGTTAGTAGACGCCGCCCGGGGAGAACAGGCCGTAGTTGCCGGGGCCCGACCCCGAGACACCTCCCGGACCCCCGAAGCCGTAGAAGGCCTGGCTGCGCGCGTCCATTTCGTTGTACGGCACGGGCCATTGCGTCGCCGTGTATTGCGGCAGGTCGCCCCAGCCCCGCGCGGGGAAGAACCAGTTGCCGTACCCCGTGTAGGCCGTTTCCATGCGGTACTCGTACTTCAGGGCGTCCCACACGTTGCCGCACTTCCAGCCGCGGTAGTTCTGCGCCGGATCGGGGACCTTCGGCACACAGGCGGTGCCGCCGGGCACGACGGTCAAGGTGTCGGTGATGGTATTGGGAATTCGGGGCAAGAAACCGGGTCCCGCGATGTTGCCGCCGGCGGTATCGCCGCGCGACACGTTGATCCGGTTGATCGCTTCCGCGAAGTTGGGGGCCGTGAGACGCAGGTACCCCTCAGCCGCCAGCAAGCGGATCTCGGCCGCCGTCATGATGGGATAGGGCCCCACCCGGCTCGCCTGCTGGAACGCCCGTCCGCGCCAGAAGTCACGGTTCCGGAAGTACGGCGTATTGGCGAACGGCTGCCCGGCGGTGCCCGTCCCCGGCGCGGCGTTCTGCGTCGTGCGCGTCAAACCCTGCGGGAAGCGCCGATCAGGCGTCACGATCAGGATCTGCGTCCGGGTCGACGGCACGGTGTTCGCGAGGTACGCGGCATAGCTGCCCGACGTGTCGGCCATGCCAAGCCAGAACTGCGACATCTGGTGCCACGCCGCGCTCGCGAAGTGCTGCGCGTACCAGACGATGTCCCAGCCGTTCAGACGGTCCATCTGGGGAGCGAAGTTCGTGGTGATCCCGGCATTCGCGTCGGCGATGACCTGCGCCCAGTCCACGATGCCGCCGGCGCTCACGTCGGCGCGCTCCGCCGGCGTGCGCGCGACGTTGGCGCGGAACTGTGCCTTGTACGAGCGAGCGATCTGGATGAACTGCACCTGCGTCACCCCAATGCCGTTGATCCAGAAGTTGGCCGTGACCGGGAAGGGGAAGGCCGTCGGATTGGCGGTGGCGAGCGCGATCGCCGAGTCGAGGTAGCCCAAGGCCGCCGTGTTGACCGCCCGGTAACCCGAGAGGGGCACGGTGACCGCCG
>WNFL01085739.1_pt3 | contig 18620 bp, 18 predicted proteins | sample 5400361 | NCBI WGS metagenome assembly WNFL01 (sample SAMN13153351, study PRJNA577476) | soil metagenome | isolation source: 40 cm soil on Douglas fir-dominated hillslope | place: USA:California | collected 2013-09-17
GTTATAGCGATACGAAACCACGCGCGTCCAGCTTCAGGATTCATTGACCTGCACCAGATGACAAGCTACTTCGCTGCCCCAGTTGGCTTTCTTGAGCGGCGGCACGACTTTTTCGCACACCTCACCAATAAAGGCCGGGCAACGGGGATGGAACGTACAACCCGTTGGCAATTGCAATAGGCTGGGCATATCTGTGCTACGAAGCTCGATCCGTTTCTTGGTGAGGGTCGCTTCTGGATCAGCTTCCGGGATGGCTGATAACAACACCTGGGTATAAGGATTCTGCGGATGCCCCACCACCTCACGCGCGGGACCGATCTCTACTAGACGACCAAGGTACATCACTCCGATCCGCCCCTCCCAGGCAAAATACTTTGCCAGTGCCAAGTCATGTGTAATGAGTAAGACACCCACACCCATTTCATCTTTGAGGCGGGTAAACATCTTCAACAAACTAATGCGGATGGAAACGTCCACCATCGACACAGCTTCGTCGGCGACAATGAACTTGGGCTGCACCGTTAGAGCACGCGCCACCGAAACACGCTGACGTTGACCACCACTGAGCTGATGGGGATATTTTTCCAGGAAATCGTCTGGCGGGGTCAGGTCCACGATCTCGAGCAATTCGCGAACGCGCCGCTTCGTCTCTTTTTCGCCATGAGTGAAGTTGTGATGTTGCAACGGAGCCGCCAAAATTTGGTGAATAGTTTGGATTGGATTGAGTGATGCGTATGGGTCTTGATGAACCATCTGTACACCAAGACGATATTCCTTGCGATCATTCTGAGTAATCGTCGCAATATCCTTGCCGCGATATAAGATGCGACCGGATGAAGTCGGCAACAAACCTGCGATCATTTTGCCGGTCGTTGTTTTACCGCAGCCATAGATAGATTTAAATCGTCTACGGCTTTAATGGTCTGCCCCTTAACCATAAAAGTTCGATTCACGTGTTCGAGAGCGATAAGCGGTTCGGACATGCAGTTATCCTAGTTCAATATTCGTTGCTGCGAGATTCACAAGTTGACATGAAAACAGGGTGGGTCTTAACCCTTACACCTGAAATGTCTTCAGGACTTCGCGGGCTTTGGTCCAATGCCAACACGCCACTTTATGCCCGGCTTCAACTTCGGTCAATTTCGTTTCTTCGCGACGACAACGTTCATCAGCTAGAGGACAACGCGGATGGAATTTACAACCGGTCGGAAGTTGGATGAGATCGGGCGGTGAGCCAGGGACAGAAACGAGGTTGGCATTATCACCAGTCAGAGTCGGTATGGCCTTGATGAGACCAGTCGTGTACGGATGATATGGGCGACTAAAAACAGTGCGCACATCGCCGATTTCGATAATCTCCCCTGCATAGACTGTAGCGACACGATCTGCCAATTCAGCGGCCAGTGCGAGGTCATGCGAGATGAACAGCATAGCAAAACCAAGTTTGCTGCGTAACTCTTTCAGTACATCCATAATATTCCGCTGCGTGAGAATATCTAAAGCAGTGGTCGGTTCATCGAGAATGATCAGTTGTGGTTCCAACAATAAAGCCAAGGCGATCAATACACGCTGACGCATACCACCCGAAAGCTCATGTGGGAATGAATGCCAGACCCGTTCAGGGTCAAGCCGTACCATGGACAGTAATTTCGACGAACGTTCCTGCAACGCGGACACCTGCTGATAACTTGAGAGATAACCATGTGCCTTGGCTGTATCAATGAAATGTTCAGAGATGCGCAACACTGGATTCAATGCGTTAAGAGCCGACTGAAATACCATTGCGCACTCATGCCAACGAAACTGACGCAGGTTATCGCCCTTCAAACTTAAAACTTCGATCGCATGGCTGGCAGCTTCCAAACCATTCGTATGGCGACGATACGTAACGCTACCTCCGAGCACTTTGGCCGTGATTGGCAACAAATGCATCAAGCCCAATCCCACAGTCGTTTTGCCAGAGCCGCTCTCGCCAATTAATGCCACAGCTTCACCGCGTTCCACATCGAACGATATGTTGCGTACAGCTTGTACCTGACCACGACGAGCTTGATAGGCAATCGAAAGATCGCGAACTGATAGTACAGGTTCAGGCATATGTATTTACCCTAGAGGAGATCGTCAATGAATTCATAGTTACTTTTACACACTTGTGCGCAGACGCGGATTGAATACTTCATCTAATGACCGGGCAAATGATACCAAAGCAAGTTGGAAGAGAACAATGGCCGCCATCGGCGCCAAAATTCCCCAGGCTGCATGCGGGTTGAACAACACGCCGCGGCGTTCCGCTGCGCTGATCATCACACCCCAGTTAGAGCTGGAATATGGCACGATGCCCAAAAAGACCAAACCGGTTTGCTGATAAATGGCATGGGTCATTTCAAAGATCGTCGAAATAGCAATGAACGACATCATATTGGGCAACAACTCACGGAAGATAATTCGCGGCGTACCCAAATCCAACATTGTGGCAGCTTCGATATATTCCCGACTTTTTAGCGACAACACTTGGCTGCGTACTTGTCGGGCCAGTGCGGGCCAATCCAAGATCGCCATCAACACCGACAGCATGACCACATCCTTCAAAGCCAGCACTGTAGCTAACACAGCCAGCAAAGGGAATTTGGGAATGGTCAGCCAAATATTGACAAACTCCATCAAGATACTGTCAACCCGCCCACCGACAAACGCACTGACTGAGCCAACGACAACGGCGATCAACATTGATAACACGCCGGTCAGCAACGCGATGACCACGATATCCCTGCCACCATTGATGACTTTGCGCAGGTTGTCTTGGCCCTGAAAATCAGTTCCCAACCAATGCTGAGCTGAGCTGCCTTTATTAATCTCAGCAACGTTGGCTGAAGTCTCCGGTGGCCAGATCAGCGGACCGCCAAATGAAATTGAGATGATCAGGATGGTCATGGTGAAACCAAAAAGGCCCATCTTGTTACGACTCAAGATCTTGAACGTCTTGACACTCTCGTGCCCGAAGCCAATCACAAAGTTGTAAAAGGTGTGCATGTCAATTATCTTCTCCCAAGATGTGAACGCGCGGATCGAGCCAGCCGTATACATAATCAGCCAGTAGGTTGGCCAAAACCACGGAGATGGTGATGATCAGAAATACGCCCTGCATGACGGGGTAGTCACGCTCAGAGATGGAACGCGCCAACAGGAACCCGACTCCTCGATAGGTAAATAATGTTTCCAGCAACACCGAGCCGCCTACTACAAATCCCACAGAAGTAGCCAGTCGGGTAAACAGAGGCAATGTGGCATTACGGCCCACATAAGCAGTGAGGATACGATAATCTGTGAGCCCACGTGCCCGCGCCACAGTAACATAGTCCTCCCCCAGCGTCGCTACCGTGTTGCTTTTCATCTGTAACATCCATGAACCGATGGACGAGAGTACGTAGACCAACAACAAGACCCGTACATGCATAAAGATATCCGCGATGAACTTCAGAGTGAATGCGGGCTTAATCCCCGGCGACATCGCGCCGCGCATTTCCATGATCGGCACCAGCTTCCAGGTGATGCCAAACAACAAGATGGCGAGTAGCCCAATGAGGTATGGAGAAACGGCGTCGAGGGTAGCTGCGATATTGCTCAGCAAGTGATCAATCCACGTATCACGTTTGTACGCCATAATGGCACCCAATGCGATACCCAATACAAAGGTGATAAGCAAAGCCAAGCCGACACTGAATAACGTCCACGGCAGCACTTGAGAAATTAATTTGGCAACCGATTGCCCAGCTGACTTATAGGAATTACCCAAGTCACCATGCAGCACGTTGTTCAGGTAATCCAGATACTGAAAGGGCAATGGCTGGTTAATGTCAATGTTCATCAATGAAGACGCTTGATTCCTGGCATCTTCGGGCGACACCCCTTGCGCCGTTAAGTCCTGAATCATGATATCCACTGCATTGCCGGGCATGGCACGGATCACGAAAAAGGTAATGGTAGTGACCAGCCAAATACTGAATACGGCTTTGGCGAGGCGTCGCAACAGATAACTGGATGCGATCTTCTGGATGCCAGTCAACAACGTATGTTGAGAAGTTGCGGGAGTTGTGAGTGTGGTCATGGGATAACCTAATAGGTCTCCTTAATACAACAAGTACTTTTCTCTTTGATGGATAAAACTGGAAATCGATTCTGCCCAAGTTGCAGTAATCTCAGCCACACTTGTTCCGGCCTCCAAGGCGGAACGGACGCTACTGCCGCCTGCCAGCCGTTCAAAATGCGGATTCCACATCCAAGCCTCACCTGCCAGCTGCCGCGCAGTTGCAATCAGATTCAAGGCCATTGTCACGGGTCGCAGTGCGTCTCTATTGATGATGTGTACTTGTACGCCCTGGCATTCACTCCCAGCATGAGTAGAAGCCGAGGGTGTGAACACCATTGGGCGAAAGCGGACACCCGACAGGCAAAGTGCATTCATTTCTTCCGCCAAAGAATATCCATCCAACCATGGCGCACCGCAGATTTCGAATGGCAAACTAGTTCCGCGCCCTAAAGAGAGATTAGTTCCTTCCAGCAAACATATGCCTGGGTAGAGAGTCGCTGTCGAAAGGTGTGGCATCGCTGGAGAGGTCGGCACCCATGGTAAGCCAGTTTCATCGAACCACATATTGCGTCGCCAGTTTTGCATTTCAACAATATGCAGATCAGCCGCGAGTGTATGTTCCGCATTCATGAGCTGCGCCAGTTCTCCTAACGTCATTGCATGCCGCATGGGCACATTGACGATGCCAACAAAAGACTCAAAGCCCGGCTCAACCTCGCCACCTTCAACGATTTCGCCTGTTATTGGATTGGGGCGATCAAGCAGATAGACCGGTTTACCAGCCTTCCCTGCGGCTTTTAAAATGTAAAAGAGTGTGCTCAGGTAGGTGTAAAACCGTACACCCACATCCTGCATATCGAAAACCAATACATCAATCTTCTCAAGCGCCTGCTCTGAGGGTTCTGTCGAAGCCCCATACAGACTATAGATTGGCAAACCAGTGCGTGGATCGATGGCATCACCAACCTTTGCACCATCCAGTGCCACGCCACCAAAACCATGCTCAGGACCAAAGAGCGCCGTGACGTTGACACCAGCTATGCATAGAGCATCAAACGACGAAGTCATGTCAGGCATAACAGCGGCAGGCATCGAGACCAACCCCACCCTCTGGTTTTCAAGCAAACGAGCTTGCTCATGTACAAGAATCTCCAGCCCGGTTTTGATCATATCTATGCCTGGGGGTGGAGTGTAGTGTGGAATTTGTAACGGTCTCCACGATATACTGAAACAACAAACTCAACGAGTGTGTTTTGTTCGTTATAGGAAAGGCGCTCGATTCTTAATACGGGAGCGGGAGAAGTGGTTTGGAGTAATTCGATTTCTTGGGGAGATGCCAGACCAGCTTCCATAGTCTGTTCAGCGCGCACCAAGTTGGTATTGTAGCGAGTGGCAAGAATGTTATAAAGACTTTCTTTAGAAAAATCAAAATCAAGGATGCCGGGGCAGACCTGATGAAGTATGTACGCTACTTCAATTGCCAGTGGCATGTTATCTGAAAGGCGCAGGCGCGAAAGCAGCACAAGCTCGGTATTCGCTGGCGCCGAAAAAATCGCAGCCAGGCTCAAGGTCGCCGGGATGATTCTTGCTTCCAACACCCGTCCAGATGCAGCACTGCCACGTGCCGCCATATCCTGACTGAAACCAGTTAAAGTTTCCAGCTCCTGTTTGATTTTGGGCTCACTGACATAGGTGCCTTTTCCCGCCTGCGTGTAAAGGATACCTTCACGCGTCATATCGGTCAACGCCTGACGCACAGTCATACGGCTCACCTTGAACTTTTCTCCCAACTCCCGCTCAGACATGAGCCGCTCATGGGGCTTGTAACGCCCAGTATCAATATCAGTCACCAGCGCATTTTTGAGCTGGAGATAGAGAGGTGTGGGAGCTTCGCGTTTGAGTCTCATGGTCTATCTTGGTATAACTGGTATGTACCAGTTATACCAAACAACAACTCAAAAATCAATGATGAAATTAAACGGTTTTATTCGTACACGGGCGGGAAATTTCTGTTAACTGATTCGGCTCACTCGTTCCTTAACATCCATTGCAAACCGCTGAATGAATTGCCCAACAAATTCAGCGGGTTTGAGATTTACATCGCTCATCAAAGGAGTCATATCCATCCCATAACTCAGCCCTGTCGTTTCGTCCACACCATGCGCTTCAAAATAGGTGGCGTTCGCGCGGCGACGTCCCAGCGAAGCGAGGTCATAACGTTTGCCGCCCACAATCTGCGAATCGAACACACCCAATAAAGCGGCTTGTAAATTTTCATGACTGGATAAATCCATCTTGACTTTATCAGAGTCGACCATCCAATCCAACGCGCGCCAGACTTCACACCCAACGACTCGTTCCGGACGTTCAGCCTGATCCAACTTTCTCAGGGCTTGGATTACCCTGAGAGCAACTCCTACATGCGTGTCGTGCTTATCCGCGAGGTTATGGGTATACACCACCTTTGGCTTGGTCGCACGGAGAATCGCAAGAATATCATTTACGGGTTCGCTGCGTGATGGATCCTTAATAACTTTGCTGGGAATATCCAGCATGATCTGTGCCGCAAACTCACCGACGATTGCTGCTTTACGCTGCTCTTTAAAACGGACAAGGCGCATGTCGTCGTCAGTGTAATTCTGATACAGGCTATCACGTGGTGAGCCGCGACCATCGGTCACGACCACGCCTGTGAACCATTTATCCCCCTGCTGAAAACATTCGATGATCGGCTGTGCTGCCATGATCTCGATGTCATCCTGATGCGCAGCAAAACAAAGATGAGTAGTCCGTGCCAATGCCCATTCCACAGGTTCATTATCGGGTATGTAAACTTCGGCTGTATCGAGATAGAATTTCATAATGGACTCTTCCTTCTAGCAATATTTCTCTGGTTAACTTATGCCTGGCAAAAATACAAGTATGGCTCATCCTAGTATAGCGCAAATGAATAATTACTTCCCAGACAATTGAATTAAAAAATAAACACATAAATTGTGTGAAGGAACATGAAGATAGACAGAGTTATACTTAAAGCAAAACTTAAGCAATTGTCCGCGAGCTGGTTGACCCCAACATTATTTTCGGTCTATATTGTATAGCCTCCGCCAAATATGTGGACTGGATCTCTTCACTCCGCGCTAAATCAGCAATGGTGTGCGCCAGTTTCAATATACGATGATAAGCGCGTGCTGACAAATTGAGGCAACTCATTCACAACACTATGTCACCACCCGCATCAGACTTTGATCTTTATCCTCGCATAACAGGAACAGATACAAATACCACTGTGCCCTGCCCTACTTCGGATTGTATAACTACATTGCCTTGATGCAAATTGACGATTGCTTTGACGATGGCAAGCCCCAGTCCATTGCCGGCATAATCAGCGACATTTCGCGCACGATGAAATCTTTCGAACAGATGTGGCAAATCCTCGAGCGGGATGCCAATGCCCGAATCAGAAATAGTCAGGGTGACTTCGTTCGCAGCATGTTCAAGGTTGAGTGAAATCGTTCCGTTGGCAGGCGTGAACTTAAACGCGTTCTCCAGCAGGTTGATAACAACCTGCTTCAGTTGCATTTCATTTCCCAATACACTCGCCGAAGTATCCAGCATATTCATCGTGAAAATTCGGTCTGTTTGTTCGGCGCGCGATGCGAATTGTTCGCCAAGCTCTCTGACAAGTTGGATCAAATCAACTAGGTCAAAATTGGATTTGGACTCTGCCGCTTCGATGCGTGACAGATCGAGCAGACTCTTTACCAACGCTTCCAACCGCTGACCCTGTTCCTGCGCGCGTGACAGGTAGCGGATCCGGTCTGACGCTTTCTTCTCGTCACGTGCCAATTCTATGTTGGCTTGCAATGCCGTGAGCGGAGTATGCAATTCGTGCGCAGCATCCGCAACAAATTCACGCAAAGTTGAAACCGTCTGTTCCACTTGCTCAGCCATCTCATTGAACGAGCGCGCCAGTTGTCCAAATTCATCACGGCTTTTGACATCTGCACGGCTTGATAGATTGCCTTGAGTCATGCGTGCTGTAATATCGGTCAACGCCAGCACCGGCGCGCTGATACGACGGCTGATATACCATCCAATCAGCGCCGCAAGTAAGACCGCGATGATGCTCGAAAGCGCCCAGCCGTACGCTACACTTGTCAATATGGCAGTGCCATAGGCTGGCCCTTCCGATAATTGAACAGTGCCAATCTTCCCGTTATTTTTCGGATCGAGCATCAATGCCGTAATCTTCTGACTGGAACGTTTAGTCACCGGAGTAGCCTCGCCTGGTAGTTTTAGTGCGAAGCCATACTCGGAGCCGCCCGCCTGTATGGAATGAAAGACAAAGATATCTTTGGAACCCGGCTCACCTGCTGAGGGAATGGGTACCGACTGGGAATCACCCACAGAGATGAAGACCTTGTTTGGTGGTAGAGCATCGTTGGTCTGAATCAGCGTTTGCTTCATGACGCCGAAATTGATACTCACATTTTCGGGCGAACCGGAATCATCAAGCAACTGTCCATCTGGGGAATAAACCTGGATGCGCGTTTGCGTGAGAAATGCCAGGTTCTCGATCTGCGATTGCATTTGATCGTGCGGCACATGGGCAGACATCATCGCTGTAACAACTTTGCCGACGGATTGAGCATTGCCAAGTAGATAATCAAACTCCTGATTCGAGTAGTAATTCCGCAGGATTGCCAGCAGCACGGCACCCAAAGCCAGGGCCGCCACCAAGGCAATCCCTGCAAAGCTCAACGCCAGCCGCGACCGAATGGATTTAAACATCATTTCATGCCTCCAATCAGAATAAAGGTAACTCATTCAGCGCGGCTGTCAAGCCTATTTGTCTCACCTTACTTTGTAATGAACGCTGGAGGAGAGTACACTAGGATCTCCGCGATGAAGCGGTCACCTGTCTTCTTGCCCCAAACTGTGATCAGACTGGATTGTCCGACTTCATCCAGCGAGCCTAACTCAACAACCTGCTGTATCTTCTGACCTTCGGGCGGCGGGCCGCTGAATTGCTGCATCGTCACATCTTTGTAGATTTTCGTTTGAGCGGTGAGTACGATCTCCACTGTTGGCCCATCGTGACTGGATGCCGTATCCACCTTGCCAGATTGGTCCTTTTTCACACTTATCATTACTTTGCCGGTGCCAACGAAGATGCTTTTATCCTGGCGGTGGTCAAAAATTCCGCGCACATCTGCGGGCGTCTGTGGTAACTCTTTGGCCGGCAGGATATCACTAGCATTGATTCGCACGTTCTTGCCACCGCCACCCTGAGAAAAGATGGGACCACCAGAGGATATCAGCGGCAATCCCTGTCCATTCAACAACCGCGCGCCAACGAAGGCTGCGCCTGCCAGAAAGAGAATGAGTATGACCCCGCCAATGATATAAATCAATTTAGGCTTGCGAGGGGCCGGAGTCGGTGTTTCTTGTATTTCCATTTTTAAATCTCCTTTTCTTTTTTTGCATTGCTACAAAGGTTTACAAATTCACAAAGATATTTAAGGAAACCTTCAGAACGTTCTTCGTAAGATCAATCACTCATACCGTAACGCCTCAATCGGATCGAGGCGCGAGGCGCGTAATGCTGGATAAAGTCCAAAGACCAGACCTGTCCCCAGAGATACGCCGAATGCAAGGGGTATACTGCGTAGGTCAAGGAGCGCCGCACCCTGATTCAACGAAGCGGCAACGGGAATTGTCAACACGCCTACGGCGATTCCCAACACCCCACCCCCCGCGCTCAACAGAATCGCCTCTAAGAGGAATTGGGCAATCACATCACGGCCGCGCGCGCCCACTGCCATTCGCACGCCAATTTCACGAGTACGCTCACTCACGCTGACTAACATCACATTCATAACGCCGATGCCGCCTACAACCAGTGAGACGATTGCCAACGCGGTGAGCAGAATCGAAAACGTGGCCGCCGATTGCAACTGTGCACCAAGCACATCCTGCTTGGTGGTCATGTGAAAATCGTCCGCGTAATTGCCTTCCGCGTCCTGTGTAATGCCATGACGTTGACGTAAGTACGTTGCGATTTGCGCCTTGGTTTCTTCCATTTTGGATTCATCCTTACCATTTTGGATTCATCCTTAACGTGTGCGATGACCGTCACCCAGGGTTCCTCGTTGAAGAGATTCTGGATGGCGAAACTAATCGGAAGAATGATTCCTTCGTTCGGACGCGTATTGATTCGGTCCTGCACACTGACCGCTTCCAGTTCCGTCAAAACGCCAATCACTTGGCATGGTTTTCGATCAACCCACATGGTTTGACCAATGGGGTCATCACCTTGGAATAAATCCAACGCGGTCTGATAACCAAGCACACAGATCGAGTCTCCGCCCAACACTTCAGCGTTGGTGAAGAAACGTCCCTGCCCAATGAATGCATCCGGCGTCAAGGGTTTATTTGCAGTCCAACCAACAGGCTGTACCTGACCCTCAGCGATGACGCTCAATAGCGCACCTGCATCCGTACCTTGAAAGTTAAGGTCTACCGTTTCCCGCCCGTGTCGCAGCTTGGCATCTCCGCTTACTTTCATCTCCACACGATCCACCAGCGGCGCCGCGTCAGAAATGCCCACACCATCTTCATAGGTTAACTGTTTACCCGCTGCTTTCATCTGTCCTTTGTCCATCTGGAGGTCTTGATCGATCTGGATTTGATCTGATCCAAGAAAGCGGAAATTCGCCTCCACTGAGGCGCGCGCGCCGTTACCAAGAGCCAACGTCGCAATGACTGAAGCCACACCGATGATGATACCGAGGGTTGTGAGCGCTGTGCGCAAGAGGTTACTGCTGATTCCGCGCAGGGCAGTCAACAGCGTATTAAGCAGCGACATCGACTAACTCTCCATTCACAATTTCGCCGTCTTGCATGTGAAGAATTCTCTCGGCATTCGCCGCCACCTTTGCGTCGTGGGTTACCATTAAGATGGTGTGCCCTTCTGCGCAAAGTTCAACTAGCAGGTGCATGATGTCCGCGCCGGTTTTGCTATCGAGGTTGCCAGTTGGTTCATCTGCCAGAATCAACGCTGGATTCGTCACCAATGCGCGAGCAATGGCAACGCGTTGACGTTCACCACCTGAGAGTTCATTCGGTCGGTGTTCAGCACGCTGGATCAAGCCAACTCGTTTGAGCGCATCCAGGGCGCGTTGGTGAACATCACCATTATGTTGTCCATAGAGAAGTGGTAGTTCGATGTTTTCGAGAGCGTTGAGGCGCGGCAATAAATTGAAAGTCTGAAAGATGAATCCAATACGGTTGTTACGGACGCGGGCACGTTCATCTTTCGATAAGGTGCTTATATCGCGCTCCTCAAGCAGATAACGTCCCGCAGTGGGTGTATCCAAACAACCAAGAATGTGCATCATCGTAGATTTACCACTGCCCGATGGACCCATCAAGGCGACGAACTCACCGGTTTTCACTTCAGCATTCACTCCACGCAGAGCGTTGACCGTGCTATTTCCGACGATATAGGTTCGCTTCAGGTTTTCCGTGCGGATGACGCTCATCTCACCACCACCCGCTCCCCTTCTTTGAGTCCTGAAATGATCTCAATATTGGAATCACCGCGCAACCCTACTGTGACTTCACGGCTCTCGGTGGAAGAACCATTCCAAACTTGCACGACAGCTTTATCATTCCCAGACGCGTGAACCACACTGCGAGGCAGGCAGAGCACACCGAGTCGGCTGGCAATCGTCACGTTGGTATCCACGGTCATGCCATCTGCCAAGCCATCGGGAATTTCATCCAAAGAAATGTAAATGTTATAAAGCGGACTTTCACCTTCGATACGTTTGGGGATGATGCGTTCCACTTTCCCTTTCGCAGTGACATCTGGACGTGCATCGAAATACACTTCCGCGCTTTGACCAATCGCCAACAAGGGATAATCTTCTTCGGTCACGTTCGCAAGAACTTCCAACGCCTTGGGGTCACCAATGGTGAACAAAGTTGCCTCGGCTTGGTATGTTTGTCCGCTTTCCACCTTGACGGCAAATACCACACCATTGAATGGAGCTTCGATCTGCAAACTTTCCAAAACGGCTTTTGCCGCGTCATATTTCGCTTGAGCAAGCGCAAGTTCTGAATCAGCATTGGTAATATCATTCTCACTGGGCTTGCTCGTATACCAATTCAGGTTTGATTCGAGATTCGCCAAATCGTTCTTGGCGTTGGTCAGTGAAGAGAAAAACTGCGCCTGGAGAAGCGGGTCTTCCTCGTTTTTGTACAAGCCATCCAGATAAGACACACTCTCTTTTGCAAGTTTAATTTTCCTGCGTAAATCCTTGATGAATACATCTGTAGCACGCGGATAATTCAAGATATTCCTTTGTTTCTGTAAATCTTCCAATGATTTTTGTGCTTCGAGAAAATTCACTTGTGCCTGGGTGGTCGTCACGGGGTCAAGATCGGCAAGCGCTTGTCCGGCTTTCACTGTATCACCAACTCGTACATTCACCGTCGACAGTTTTCCTGTTGCTGGCATCTTCACATCTGTTTCGTTGACGTTCACCAAATTTCCCGGCGCGGTGACGGTTTGTGCCACATCACATTGCGTCACCGCAACAGTCTGCGGCGTGGGCGTTGGTTCAGGCGGCATCGATGTGGCAAAACCGAAATATCCTGCCAACGATACGATCAAGACCATCACAAGAACAAAGAAAAATATAGCGCGTTTGCTCACCACAACACTCCAGGGAAAAATACAGACAAGCGTTTGTCTTGTCTGTAAGTCTATAACATTGAGATTGCAACCAGATTGTGATGTGATTAAGATTCCGTAATCTACTTCGCCATGCGATACCCAATCCCAGGCACAGTCAGGATCAGAGACGGCTGATCTGGCTGCAGCTCGATCTTCTCCCGCAATCTTCGAACATGCACATTGACCGTCTTCTCACTCTCGATATCCGGAGCATAGCCCCACACTGCTTCCACAATTTGTGCGCGGGATAAAGCCTGTCCGCGATGACGAGCCAGATGCATCAACAGACGGAACTCAATTGGAGTCAACGTGATGACTTCATCTCCGCGTCGCACCTGACCGGTAGCCTGCTCAAGCACAAGATCATTGACCACCACTACAGCCGACTCTGCTGAAGAATAATCCCCATAGGCCCTCCGCAACTGCGCCCGAATTCTCGAAACCAACTCGCGCATGCTAAACGGCTTGGTCATGTAATCGTCTGCGCCCATTTCCAGGCCCAGCACTTTATCCACTTCATCGCCCTGAGCGGTCAACATGATAATGGGTTGGCGTAATCCCAACTGGCGCATCTGACGACAAAAATCGAACCCTGAGCCATCTGGCAGGCGAATATCCAACAGCACCAAATGAGGCGCTTGTTTCTTTGCAAACTCAACGCCAGTCTCCCCGGTATTACATAAATGCGGTTCAAAGCCATATTTGCGAAATCCATCCAATAAGCTTTGACCGATGGCGGGGTCATCTTCAATGACAAGGATACGATAAAGCTCCATATAAATTGAAATTATAGCATTCGCGCATTCCACCAAGCTCGTCGATTTTCTCCATTTATCACTGAAAGGCTATGTTTGAAATTTTCTCTAAGTTAATTCTATATCCATCATCAACTTTGGATAGCTGCGAAGCGTGCAGCGCCTCCGCCAGATGTGCTGACTGGATCTACTCACTGCCTGCCAAATCTGCAATCGTGTGTGCCAGTTTCAGGATGCGATGATAGGCATGCGCCGATAAATTGAGTTGACTCATCTTGGACATTGAAGTTCGGAGCAGTTCCTCAAAGAGTTTTTTGGATAGATAGCCTTTATCGGCAAACAGTTTCCCAAGAGTTTTCTGACCATCTTGGGAGCGGGTTGACGGTCATCGGTATTGTCGGGTGTCAGCAGGAGATTGAGCAACTCCCTTCGGTCATTGAAGATGAGATATAGTTTGAAGCCAAAAACCAGCCGGTTGAAGTTTTCCCCCGCTGCGCCAAACCAGCAAAGACCTTGTGGGAGTGAATTCTTAGGTTTTTACACACGACCAAGGCAGTGGAGTCCATAAAGGAGATCTCAGTAGAGGTTCCCAAACAGGAGGTTCTCAGATAGATACATAACGGAATGAGAATCGCTGGAATAAACTCTACAAAATGCGTGTAACTGACCTGACCAAGCTTGGAAATTCACATCGCAAACGCTCCAGCACATAGTCCGTGTAATACGCCTTGTAATTACAATAGTACGATTGATGAAAATGGATCAGGGTCGTCATAATCTCACTGAGGCTCAGCTGGTGGTTCCATTGTCGTTAGATCTCACCTGTTGCAAGTAATTGCTTTCGCTAGGTCGGCAGAAATGCTTGACAAAAGTCATCGAAATCACAAAATAGTTCGAGTAGACTATCCATGAGGGCCCCTTATCCCGAACTCACGTTAATTAAATTCGATCCGCTTTTCATCAAGCTACGATATGACTTTGATTGCGGACCCAATTGGTGAGACCGCCGGAGAAAAGGATTTCAGCCAAACGTGGTGTTAATGCATGGCTTACTGTGAAAGTCAAATCCTTTTTTGGAACACGCACATTCAGTTTGCCGCTTCCCTCTTTTAGTTGCTGATGTACATGATCTAACAGGATGACATCGTCCAGTTCCAACTTATCATATATTGCAGAATTATCGAACGTAACTGGCAGGATTCCAAAGTTGATCAGGTTCTTCAAATGGATACGGGCAAAGCTTTGAGCGATCACCATCTGCAAACCCAAATATCTTGGGGCCAGCGCAGCATGTTCACGGCTCGAACCTTGACCGTAATTTTGTCCGCCAATCAGGGTGTGATAGCCTTTCTCTTTTTGCGTGCGCGCGCGCTTGGCATATGTTGGGTCAATGATCTCAAAAGCATACTCGCTGATCTTGGGAATGTTACTGCGATAAGGCAAAACACGCGCGCCAGCAGGCATGATTTCGTCGGTTGAAATATTATCCTTTACTTTCAATAAGACCGGCAATTCAAGTTCATCGGGGAATGGGTCTAAATCAGGCAAAGCCACAATGTTCGATCCCTTTTCCAAAACAGCATTATGAGCTTCTTCAATAGGAAGTGGCGGGATCAACATCTCCTGATTAATGATTCGTTTTCGTGGAGGTTTTAAAACTGGATAGGGAATCACCATTCGTCGCGGATCAGTGATCACGCCTGTTAAAGCAGAAGCCGCGGCTGTCTCTGGGCTGCATAAGTAAACTTGATCCTCTTTCGTGCCGGAGCGTCCGGGGAAATTACGCGGTACCGTACGCAAACTGATTCTGCCACTGGCAGGTGCTTGTCCCATGCCGATGCAACCATTGCAGCCAGCCTGATGCAGCCGTGCACCAGCATGAATGAGCTGACTTAACTCTCCGCTCTCAATCAACTCCTCGAGCAAATCGCGCGAAGTCGGGTTGACATCAAATGAAACGTTATCCGCCACTTTGTGACTCTTGACAATATGCGCCGCAATCGCAAAATCTCGGTAACCAGGGTTTGCTGATGAACCAATATAAGCTTGATAAATTTCCAACCCAGCCACCTCGTGCACCGGCACGACATTCCCCGGACTGCTTGGCTTGGCGATCAACGGTTCAAGTTCGGATAAGTCAATTTCATCGTAGCGATAATATGTGGAGTCTGGATCAGCGACCAACTCACTCCAATCCTCGACTCGTTCCTGCTCCTGCAAAAACTGGCGCACCACCTCATCTGACGGAAAGACTGTTGAGGTCGCGCCCAATTCCGTGCCCATATTGGCGATGACGTGGCGATCCATCGCGTTGAGTTCTTTCAAGCCAGGGCCATAATATTCGATGATATAACCCAAACCTCCATCCACATCATGACGCCGAAGCATTTCGAGAATCACATCTTTCGCGCTAACCCAATTGGGCAATCTGCCAGTTAATTCGACTCCCCAAATTTTAGGCATCACCATATAAAAGGGTTGACCAGCCATCGCCATGGCAACATCCAAGCCACCTGCGCCGATTGCCAGCATCCCAAGTGCACCACCCGCTGGTGTGTGACTGTCTGAGCCGAGCAATGTTTTTCCAGGTTTGCCGAATCTCTGCATATGGATCGGATGACTGACTCCGTTGCCGGGTCGGCTGAACCAAAGTCCGAATCGCCGGCAGGCGCTTTGCAGAAAAATGTGATCGTCTGGATTCTTGAAATCGGCTTGAATCAGATTATGGTCCACATATTGAACCGAGACCTCCGTTTTGACACGGTCGAGTCCCATGGAGTCCAGTTCGAGCATCACCAAAGTTCCGGTAGCATCCTGCGTTAAGGTCTGATCAATGCGAATTCCGATTTCCTCTCCAGGAATCATTTCACCTTCCACCAAATGACTCTGAATTAGCTTCTGTGAAACATTAAGACCCATAGTATTAATCCTTTTCATTTCAACACGGCATCAATCTCGATATCAAGCCCGCTCCGTAACAGATTGGAAACGGGACAGCCCTTATCAGCCTCTTTGACCAGCTTTAGGAAAGCTGTGTCATTAATACCTGGCACTTCAGCGCGGACATGAAGTTGCATGCGAGTTATCTCATAGCCTCCATTTTTTGGTACCACTGTGCAAGTTGCGTTCGTATCTGTCTTCTTGGGCTCAAAGCCATTTTTCTTAAGTGTGCTTGCCAACGCCATGCTGAAGCATGCTGCATGAGCTGCCGCGAGCAACTCTTCAGGGTTTGTGCCCAATTGCGCGCCAAAGCGGGTTTGATAATTGAAAGGTTGTTCATAGAGCGCCTGACTTTCAGTGCTAACCATACCGACGCCGCTCCTCGAATCGCCGTTCCATAGCACACCGGCTTTTCTATTGAACTCTGTCATTCTTGAGTTCCTTTCTTGTAGTTAGGCCTTCCACCGGAAAGATCACGCACTGATCAATTCCAGCTTCTTCTCATTAATGGTCTGGATCAATGCGTCATACGATTCTGTAAAATGTTCCACGCCTTCGTCGAGTAACTGCTGTGTCACATCCTTAAGTTGAATGCCCAGCTCTGCCAGATCATTCAGTTGGGCACGGGCCTCTTCCAGGTCACTTTCAAGGGTGAGAGCCACCATGCCATGATCCAGAAACTCTTCCAGCGTTTTAGGCGGAATAGTGTTCACAGTATTTGGACCAATCAAGTTTTCTATATACTTCACATCAGAATATGACGGATCCTTAGTGCCAGTACTGCCATAGAGGACACGTTGTAATCGCGCGCCTTTTTCTTCAAGGCGTTTCCAACGCTCGCTTAAAAAAGCCTCCTTGAAATGTTGGTATGCCATTTTTGCATTCGCGATCGCAATTTTGCCCCTGAGAGCTTCGGCTTTAGGCGACTTGTATGATTCCAACATCTTGTCCACTTTGGTGTCCAACCGGCTAACAAAAATTGAGGCGACTGAATTAATCTCTTGTAGACTGTAAATACTCGCAGCCCGCTTTTCCAATGCGGAAATATAAGCCTCTGCAATTTGATCATACTGTTCGAGAGAGAACATCAACGTGACATTGATATTGATACCGTCTTCTGTTAATTGCCGAAAAGCCGATACACCCTCCGGCGTGGCTGGGACTTTGATCATAACGTTGGGACGGTTCACCAGCGCAAACAGCCGGGTTGCCTCATTGATGGTTCCCTGTTTATCATGCGCAAGATGCGGATTTACTTCCAGACTAAAAAAGCCATCGTTACCTTCAGTTGCTTCGAAGACCGGGTGTAATATATCTGCGGCCATACGGCTATCCTCTATTGCCAACCCCTGATAGATCTCCTCTGCTGATTTACCGGAAAGTGCCATTCTTTGTATCTGGACATCGTACTCGTTGCCCTCACTAATTGCCTTTTGAAAAATGGTGGGATTGGAGGTAACTCCGCGCAAACCTCGATATACATAGGCAGTCAAACCGCCTGAAGCCATCAGAGACCTGTCTATGTAATCGAGCCAGACCGATTGTCCAACTTCAGCCAGAGTATGTAATTTTGTTTTGATCATGAACTAACTCCTTTCCAGTTGCAGGTTTGTCGTGTGTGAAACATCCAAGAACGGCCTGACACATTTACAACCGGACCCCTGAACAGGATGTGGCGTGGATAGTGTGTTCCCGTCGATTATTGTTTGCAATAATTGGTTGCTTACAACAATAGCATACAAAATTTGATAAGAATATGCATCGGTATACAAAGCCGGGATACAGATTTGGATATATCTAAGCATGCCAATTTTTCACATCAGTTAATGACGCTTTAATTTTAGGACCCGGGAATGGAGTATCATTGAGTTGGCTGATTCTTAATCAATATTATTTTGAAGGGTATAATAATTTTATGAGCGAAATGAGCGAAAAGCCTGAACGCCAGATCAACCTTTTGCTTGTAAATGAAACTCGTCTCATGGGGAATGTCATTGCGGCCGCCCTGGAAGATGAACCCGATATCCATGTTATAGCCTGCGTTACGAATATGGACGATGCCATGCAAATCGTCCGCGAAAAGGAAGTGGAT
>WNFL01133371.1_pt1 | contig 18617 bp, 11 predicted proteins | sample 5400361 | NCBI WGS metagenome assembly WNFL01 (sample SAMN13153351, study PRJNA577476) | soil metagenome | isolation source: 40 cm soil on Douglas fir-dominated hillslope | place: USA:California | collected 2013-09-17
GGGGTCCCTCGGGGATGGTCTAGAAATGCCAGCCAAGCTGACGCTGCATCGTCCGGGGCGTGTCTCTCGGGTCGTGGTGATACGGGATGGGGAGAGCCTGGAGATCGGGCGCGACCTCTCCTGTGACCTCGTCATCGAGGACGCGAGCGCCTCGAGGCGACACGCGCGCCTGGGCTGGAACGGCAGTGGCTGGACGCTGGTGGACGTCGGCAGCAAGAACGGTACTTTTGTGAACGGCGAGCCGGCGCAGGGCGCCGAGCTCCGGGACGGTGACTGGATCGGATTCGGGCGGCTCGGGGGCCGCTTCGAGCGCCTCTCCGCCGCCCAGGCCGCGACCCTCGACGCGGAGCGCCTGGTGCGGATCCACAGCTCCGCAGAGATGCGGCGCCGGCTTCGCCCCGACCTGGGCCCCGCGGACCTCCTCGTGTGCCTCCTGGAATCGGCCATGGAGCTGACGCGCACCGAGCGCGGCTTCGTCCTGGTGATCGGCCCCGACGGGAAGCTCCGGGTCAAGGTGGCCGCCGGCTTCTCGCCCGCGGAGCTGCGGGACGAGCGGTTCCGGGGCAGCGTCGGGGCGGCGCGACAGGTTCTCGAGTCCGGGGCAGCCGTCGTGCTTTCCGACGTCCGGGCCGAGCCCCGCCTCGGGAAGCGCCCCAGCGTGGCGGCCCTCGGCATCGCGTCCCTGGCCTGCGTCCCCCTCCGCCAGGAGGGGAAGATGCTCGGCTTGATCTACGTCGACAGCCGCAAGCTCGGTCCGAGCTTCACCCAGATGGACGTGGAGATCCTCGAAGCACTGGCCGACCACGCGGCGACCATCCTGGCCAGGCTTCCGTTCGACCACAACGCACGCGTCTTTTCCACCGATGGGGCCGTGGTCGCGGAGCTTCAGCTGCGCATCGAAGAGCTGCTCCCGGCCGTCTGAGGAGCCCTCTATCGCTCCATCAAGGCTCGCGCGTCCTGGGCTTCCACGGGCCGCGAGAACAGATAGCCCTGGCCGTAGTCGCAGCCCATCGCCCGCAGCTCCGCGAGCTGCTCCTTGGTTTCCACGCCCTCCGCGACCACGTCCATGCCGAGGTTGTGGGCGAGGTTCACGATGGTGCGGACGATCTCCAGGTTGCCCCGGCGAGTGCACATGTTCCCCACGAAGGACCGGTCGATCTTTAGGGTGTCCACGGGGAGACGGTTCAGATGGCTCAGCGAGGAGTGGCCCGTCCCGAAGTCGTCGATGCTCACCCCCAGGTCCAGGTCCCGCAGGCGGGACAGGGTGTCCCCGGCCGACTGCTCGTTCTCCATGAGAACGTCCTCCGTCACCTCGACCTTCATTCGTCGCGACAGCGCGCCGACCGGCCGGAGTAGCTCGCCCATATCCTCGACCAGGTTCGGCTGCAGGAGCTGCTTGCCGGACAGGTTCAGGCTGAGGGACCAGGGAAGCTGCGACCGCGACTCCGCCTCCCAGGCCTGCATCTGGCGGCATCCCTCGCCGAAGACCCATCGGCCGATGGGAAGGATGAGGCCCGTCTCCTCCGCCAGGGGGAGGAAGTCGGCGGGAAGGATGAGGCCCCGCCGCGGGTGCTGCCAGCGGACCAGGCCTTCGAAGCCGGCGAACCGGCCGTCGGCCAGGGAGACGATGGGCTGGTAATGGACGCGGAGCTCCTGGCGATCCACGGCCCGCCGCAGCTCCATCTCGAGGCGGAGGAGGGAGACGGCCCGCTGGTGCATGGCCTCGTCGAACACCTGACAGCACCCGCCGCCCCGGGCCTTGGCGCGGTACATGGCGGTGTCGGCGTCCCGGAGGACCTCCTCCGGTCGGTGGTAGCCTGGGGCACTGATCGCGATGCCGACGCTCGCGCCGATCACGACCTCGTGGCCGTCCACCTCGAGGGGCGGGGAGAGGTCGTAGTGGATCCGCTCCGCGACGCGGACCGCGTCGTCCGCGCCCTCGATGTCCTCGAGGAGGACCGTGAACTCGTCGCCGCCGAAGCGGGCGACCGTGTCCTGCGGCCGCACACACGCCCTCAACCTCTGGGCCACCGCCACCAGCAGACGGTCGCCCGCCAGGTGGCCCAGTCCGTCGTTGACGTGCTTGAAACGATCCAGGTCGAGGACGAGGGCGCCGAATGGCCTGCCCTTGCGCCGCGTCCGCTCCAGGGCGTGGCCCAGCCGGTCCAGGAAGAGCGCGCGGTTCGGCAGGCCGGTGAGGCTGTCGTGAAGGACGGCGTGGCGAAGGTGTTCTTCCGCCTGCTTGCGCTCGGTGATGTCGAGGGCGACGCCGATGGTACCGGCGATAGAGCCCCCGCCGTCCCGAAGTGGCTCGACGTGCGCCTGGAACGTGCGGCCTCCCCATTCCAGGTCGTAGTTCACCGATTCGCCCCGGAGGGCGCGTTGGTGGGCGGCGATGGGCGGAAACCCGGGGTCCTGGGTGTCCAGGTACTCGAGGAGGGTTCGGCCCACCGCTTCGTTGGGGCGCCGGTTCATGACCCCTAGACCGGCGCCGAGCGAAGACGTGATCCGGAACTCGACGTCGGTGGACCAGATGACGGCGGGCATCTGCTCCGTGAGCATGCGCAGCCGCGCCTGCTCCTCACGCCTGCCTCGGGCTGTCCGAGCGCCGGAAGCCGGGACCGTGCGGCTATTGCGGGAAGATTCGACCCGAACCGTTCGGCGAGCGCCCACGCGTCGCAAAGGGCTGGCTTTCATCGGGCACCTCCTCTCGGCTGCGCTCAGGACGGCCTCGGTCGAGGCCTGTTGCGCAGCGTCGGCTCCTGGCGGCCCGGCTGGCCCCACGGTCTTTCTTGCCGAGGGCCCCGCGGCTCTGCGTCCCCGGGTTGCCCCGGGTTTGCTCTGAGTCAGGAGGTGGGATCGAGCGGCGTCTCGTCCAAGGCAGAACCTAGGTCACCCGCCCCGGACCGCGTGTGCGCGGGATCACGCTCCGTGCCCGTCGTGACGAAGGACACGGGCCTAAGGGGCGAAAGGAGACGAATTTCGGTAAACCTGAGCGCGCATTCAGTTGGAGATTCGGAGGCGGTCCTCCAGCGTGCTAGAATCGCTGCTCCAAAAAGAGGTTCTTCAAGCTCAGCTGAAGTTCCTCCTGATCGACCAGGGCCGTTGCCAGGGGTGATCAAGGCGAGGTTGGCGCAGACGAATGCCCAAGGTCCTGATCGTCGGCTCCGCAGAACTCGGCTCGGATCTCGAACGCACGATTCTCTGGGGGGATGGAATCGAGCGCGCGCTCGTGTCCACGGCGAGCGGCGCTCTGGAAGTGGCTCGCGCTTTCGTCCCCAGCGTCGTGGTGGTGGACGGCGTCGACGTCCCCTCGGCCGTTGGTCTGCTGCGGCGGCTCCGTGAAAACGCGGGGACTCGACGCTCGTCGATCGTCGTCGTGTCCCGGCAGGCCGGCTTTCCAGTAGAGGAGCTCGTACGAGCCGGGGCCAACCTCGTGCTCACGGGCCCCGTGGATCCGCCCCGCTGGAACACGCGCTTGGGGGAGCTCCTCGTCGTGCCGCGCCGCGTGCGAATGCGGCTGCCCGTGCGCGTCGTTCCGCAAAACGGCTTAGCGGTGGCCGAGCCCATCATGGCCGAGGCGCGCGACCTCAGCGTCGGAGGCATGCTCCTGGAAACGAAGGCAGCGCTGCCTCCGGGGACAATCCTGGGCCTGTGCTTCACCCTGCCGGGGGGAGGGGGAGAGGCGAAGGCCACGGGATCGGTGGTGCGGGCGCCGCGCGAGGCCCCGGGGCGCAAGGGGATCCGGTTCCTGAGCTTCGAAGGCAACGTTCGCGACCGCCTGCACGCGGCGCTGGCCGCGGCTCCTCCGGAGCGCACGTTCGGCCGTTACGAGGTCCTGGGGGTCGTCGGCGAGGGCTCCATGGGACGCGTCTACCGGGCCTTCGACCCCCTGGCCCGACGCGTCGTCGCCGTCAAGACCCTGAGGCCCGAGCACGTCTGTGGACCCGAGGCCGGAGAGTACCTGTTGCGCTTTCGCAGGGAGGCCCAGGCGGCGGCGCGCCTCGTCCACCCGAGTATCGTGACCATCTTCGACGTGGGCGAGGACTACTTCGCCATGGAGTTCCTCGAGGGAGCCACCCTGCAGGCCATCTTGCGCGAAAGAGGGAGGCTCGCCCTGGGCGAGGCCCTGCGGATCCTGGGCCCCGTGGCCGCGGCCATGGACTACGCCCACTCCAAGGGGACGATCCACCGCGACATCAAGCCCGCCAACTTGTTCGTTCTCGCCGACGGCCGGCCCAAGGTGATGGATTTCGGGGTAGCCCACCTGACGGCTGCGGTCATCACCGCCAGCGGGCAGGTCTTCGGCTCCCCCGCCTACATGGCGCCGGAGCAGATCACGAGAAGCGAGGTCTCGGTTGCGACGGACGTGTTTTCCCTCGCCGTCGTGGCCTACGAGACGCTGACCGGGCGGAAGCCGTTCGAGGGCGAGACCATCACTCCGATCCTCTACGGCGTGGTCAACACGGATCCGCCGCCTCCCTCGTGCTGGAACCCGGACCTCCCCCGTCCCCACGACGACGTCTTCCGTCGGGCCCTGGCGAAGGACCCCCCGGCGCGCTTTCCCAACGCAGGGGCCTTCGTGGCCGCTCTCGGGCTGGGGGCTCCCCTGGTGTCGGTGAGGGCAGCCGATGCCGCCGTAGGCGCCGCGTCCGCCTTGCGGCTCGAGGGCCTCGCGGAGACCGTCGATCTCAAGCAGCCCTCTCCGCGGACCGCGAGAAAGTGGCGCGGCCGCCGATGGGTGGTCGCCGCGGCGCTGGCCGCGGTTCTGGGGCTGGCGGGCGCCGCGGCGGCCCTTCGCTCCTCCCGGGAACGAGTGACCGCGCTGCCTCCCCCCCCTGGGCTCGAGATCGCCACCCAGCCAACCGACGCCGCCGTGTTCGTCGATGGCGTCCCGATGGGGAAAGCGCCGCTCTTCCTCACCCCCGTGTCCCGCGGCGTCCACCAGGTGAAGGTGACCCGGGAGGGCTTCGTCCCTTCGGAGCTGAGCCTCGAGGTCACGGGCGAGGGCCCCCCGATCCCCCTCCGCTTCACCCTGCAACCCGCGACGGGCACCTTGAGGCTCGAGTCCGAGCCCTCGCGTGCCTTGGTCAAGGTCGACGGCCGGGACGTCGGGACGACACCCGTGGCCGCGCTGCACGTGACGCCGGGCGGACACGAGCTTCGGGTCGAGAGCGCGGGCTTCCGCACCTGGGTGCGGAAGGTGAGCGCTGCCGTGGGGGAGACCGTTCAGGTCTGGGCCCACCTCGAGCGGCTCGACGACCCGATGGCGAGCAAGGAGGCCCTGCGGACCGGCGGCTGGGTCCAGCGTGGCGACCTCGTCGAGATGGGCCCCGGGGTCACCGCCCCGCGGAAGATCTCCGGCGACCCGGCACGGTCACCCGAAGCGGCCCGGCAGCTCCGCCTCCGGGGAACCGTCACCGTGGAGCTGACGGTGACCGAGACCGGCGAGGTGCTGGACCCTCGCGTCGTCGAGTCGGCCGGAGAGATCCTCGACCAGGCCATGCTCGACGCGGTGGGGCATTGGCGCTACGAGCCGGCGGACCTCAATGGCCTGAAGGTCAGGATGCGCATCAGGGAAAGCCAGGCCTTCGGCACCACGGGCGGCTGAGCGCCGCCGGCTGGCCGCCCCTCGCTAGACCGCGTCGAGGGCTCTTTGCAGGTCGGCCATCAGGTCTTCCGCGTCTTCGCAGCCCACGCTGATCCGCACCAGCCCGTTGCCGATGCCCAGGGCGTCGCGCTCGGGCTGCGTGTAGCCGGCATGGGTCATGGTGGCGGGGTGGGAGATCAGGGTCTCGATGCCGCCGAGGCTCTCTCCCAGTGAGCAGAGGCGCACCGTCTTCAGGAAGGGCTTGGCCGCGTCCAGGCTGCCGAGGTCGAACGAGATGAGGGCGCCGAAGCCGGTGGCCTGCCGCTTGTGCACCTCGTGTCCGGGGTGGTCGGGGAAGCCGGGCCAGTAGACCTTCCCGATCTTCTTCTGCCCCCGCAGGAAGGCCGCCACCTTGCGCCCGTTCTCCTCGTGGCGCGGCATGCGCAGGGCGAGGGTCTTGGTGCCGCGGAGAACCAGCCAGGAGTCGAAGGGGGAGAGGATCGCGCCGGCCGCGTTCTGCACGTACTGGAGCCACTGGGCGAGCTTCACGTCACGAACCACCGCCACCCCGCCCACGCTGTCGGAGTGGCCGTTCAGGAACTTGGTGGTGGAGTGCACCACGATGTCGGCCCCCAGGGCGAGCGGCCGCTGGAAGAACGGGCTCATGAAGGTGTTGTCCACCACGAGCAGCGCCCCGCGTCGATGGGCGACTTCGGCCAGGGCCGCGATGTCGCACACCTTCATGAGCGGGTTGGTGGGGGTCTCGATCCAGAGCATCCGGAAGTCGCCGGCCGCGCGGTCGAAGGCCACGGGATCGCTCGCTTCGAGGAACGTGAAGGCGACGCCATACTGCGCGAGCACCTTGGTGAAGAGGCGGTGGGTGCCCCCGTAGACGTTGTCGGAGACGACCACCCGCTCTCCGCCCTTGACGAGGGTGAGCACCGCCTGGGTCGCCGCCATCCCGGAGGCGAAGCAGTAGGCGTCGGCCCCGCCCTCGAGGGCGGCCAGGTTCCGCTCGACCGCCCGCCGGGTGGGATTGTGGGTGCGCGCGTACTCGTAGCCCTTGTGCTGGCCGATCCCCTGCTGGACGTAGGTCGAGGTCTGGTAGATCGGCACGCTCACCGCGCCGGTGGTGGGGTCAGGCTCCTGGCCGGCGTGGATGCAGTCGGTGGCGAATCCCATCGCGGTCTCCTTGGGGACGGATGAGCCTTAGGTGCGGTGGCGGGCGAGGAAGGCCTCGCAGGCCTCGGCCGGCACGGGCTCGCTGAACAGGTGGCCCTGAATGCGATCGCACCCGCGGGCGGCCAGGAAGGCCCGCTGCTCCTCGGTCTCGACACCCTCCGCCACCGCCTGGAGGCGGAGGGTGTGGGCGATGGCGATGACGGCGGTGGCCACCGCCGCGTCGTCGGGGTCGGAGCCGAGGTTCCGCACGAAGGAGCGGTCGATCTTGAGGGCGTCGATGGGCAGGCGCTTCAGGGCGCTCAGGGACGAATGGCCCATGCCGAAGTCGTCGATGGTGATCCGCACCCCGAGCGCCTTGAGGCGGGCCAGCATCTCGCGGGTGGCCTGGGCGCTGTGTTGCACCGGGCCCTCGGTGATCTCGAGGTCGAGGAACCGGGCCTCGAGGCCGGCCTCGCTGAGGCTGGCCAGGACCTGGGCCGGGAGGTCGGGCTGGGCGAGTTGACGGGCCGACAGGTTCACCGACACGCGCAGCTCGGGGTAGCCGAGCCGCTGCCAGGCCCTCGCCTGGCCGCAGGCCGTTCGCAGCACCAGGGGACCGATGGGGACGATGAGCCCGGTCAGCTCGGCCATAGCGATGAAGTCGGCGGCGGGCACCATGAGCCCCTTCTCGGGGTCTTGCCAGCGCAGGAGAGCCTCGACACCGTCGATGCGGCCGGTGGCGAGGTCGAGCAGAGGCTGGTAGTGCACGCGCAGCTCGCCGTCGGCGAGGGCGCGGCGCAGCCCGCTCTCCAGGGCCAGCCGCTCGAGGGCTCCCGCGTTCATCGAAGGAGTGAAGAGCTGGTAGCGGTCGCGTCCCTGGTCCTTGGCCCGGTAGAGGGCGCGGTCCGCGTTCTTGACTAGCGTTTCCGCGTCCTCCCCGTCGTCGGGGTAGAGGCTGATCCCCACGGTGGCCGTGACGAGGAGCTCGTGGCCGTCGATGACGCGGGGCACGCGGAGGGCTTCGAGGATCTTCTCCGCCACCCGCGCCGCCTCGACGGGCCGTTGCACGCCGGGGAGGAGCAGGACGAACTCGTCGCCGCCCAGCCGCGCCACCGTGTCGCCCTCGCGGACCCAGCCGGTCAGGCAGGACGCCGTCGCCTGGAGCAGGCGATCCCCCAGGGCGTGCCCCAGCGAGTCGTTGACCACCTTGAACCGGTCGAGGTCGACGAAGAGCAGGGCCAGCTTCTGCCCGGAGCGATGGGCCTGGGCCACCGCCAGGGACAGGCGGTCGTTGAAGAGGAGCCGGTTGGGCAGGCCGGTCAAGGGGTCGTGGTAGGCGAGGCTCTTGATCCGCTCGTCCGCCTGCTTGCGCTCGGTGATGTCGAAGGCCACTCCCAGGATCCCGGGCCGTCCCCGGTACTCGATCACGGAGGCCGAGCAGTCGAGCCAGCGCACCTCGCCGTCCTTGCGGACGATCCTGAACTCCCAGTGGGGAGCGACGTCCTCCCCGCGCTGGCGCGAGAGCACTCGCTCCCGAGCCGCCGGGCGGTCGTCGGGGTGGATCATGTCCCAGACGTTCATGCGGAGGGTCTCGTCGCGGTCGAATCCGCTGATCGAGCGAATCGCCGGGTTCACGTAGGGCAAGCCGTCCTCCTGGTAGATGAAGATCGCGCAGGGGGCGGTCTCGGCCAGGGTGCGGAAGCGCTCCTCGCTCTGGCGCAGGGCGTCGGCGGCCCGCCAGCGGTCGAGGGCAGTGGCCACGTGCTGCGAGACGAAGGTCAGGATGTCCCGGTCGTGCTCCGTGAAGCGCGCCGATTCGTCGTAGCTCTGCACGACCAGGACCCCGAAGGCCGCGTCGCCGCGCTTCAAGGGGACGCCGAGCCAGTCCAGCGACGGCGCCCCCACCAGGGCGATCTCTCCCGTATGGAGCAGGCGCTCGAAGATCTCGGGGTCGACGAGGAGCGGCTCCCCGGTGCGCAGCACGTGCTCGGTCAGGCCTTGTCCCGGACGATGGGGCTCCGGCCGCGGGTCCGCCTCGTCGACGAAGTAGGGGAATCCGAGCTCACCGGTCGTCTCGTCGAGCAGGGCGATGTAGAAGTTGCGTGCGTCCATCAGCTCGCCCACGATGCGGTGGATGGCCGCGTAGAAGGCGTCCATGTCCGTCACCGTGCCGGTGGTCTCGGCGATGCGGTAGAGCGCGTCCTGCAGCCTCTCCGCCTCCCTGCGCTCCGTGATGTCGCGCACCACGCAGGCCACGCCGCCCCCGGGGATCGCGGAGAGCGAGAGCTCCTGGGGGAACGTGCGGCCGTCGCGGCGGCGTCCCGTCGTCTCGCCCCGCCACCGTCCCGAGGCCCCGACCGCGGGGAGGATGTCCCGCTCGAAGCGCAAGAGCTCGGCCGGCTCGTAGAGCAAACGCCAGCTCTTGCCGAGCAGCTCCTCCGGGCGGTCGTAGCCGTAGACGCTGGCGTACGCCTCGTTCAGGAAGACGTAGGTCTCGTCCGGGCCCAGGATGGCCATTCCGTCGAGGCCGGCGGCGAAGGCCTGCGACACCCTCTCGAGGGCGTCTTCCGCGCGGGTGCGGTCGCTGATGTCGTGGACGATCGAGAAGACGAGCCGCCGGCCGCCCACGTCCAGCGGCCCCCAATGCACCTCTACGTCCCGGGTCTCGCCGGAAGGGAGCTGGTGCTTGAAGAGGAAGCGGCTGCGCCTTCCCGCCGCCGCCTGCTCGAGGGCTTCCCTCACCTGGGCGGGAGCGAGGGCATTGATGTCGCCGATGTGGAGAGAGGTCAGCTCCTCACCGGAGCGGCCGTAGAAATGGCAGGCGGCCGGGTTGGCCTCGACGATGCGGCCGCTGCCGGGATCGATGAGGAGCTGGACCGCCTGGTTCCGGTCGAAGATCTGCCGGTAAAGGTCGGCCTGGACCGCGGGTAGCGGCTCGGTGGAATGACTGGTGCTCAAGGGGCCTCGAGACTCCTCGCCACCCGGCGGCGATCCAAGTAGTCTAGCCCAATTGCCGCGTGAGCCTGCTCACTCTCGGAGTGAGCCGTCGCCAAGCCGCTGCGCGAAGCGCCCTGCAGGTTGGCGGCGTGGGCGGCAAAGGGATCGCCAGGTCAAACGCGTCGATCGCAGGGAGAGCGTCCTTTTGCTCATTCCCGATCAAGAGTTGGAACCAAGGAGCCACGCGCGAATCGAACGTGTTCACGGCGAGGACTGCCTGGTACCTCGTTTGCAGAGCATTCCCCAGCCGACGTTCTCGGAGGAATGTTGCATGAAGAGTCTTACGCGTCAGTCTATGTCCCTGCTACCCATCGCCGTCGCGTGGGTCCTGCTCGGCTGCGGCAGCGGGCCTGCCCATCCGACGCCGCTGGCCACCCCGACACCGGCACCGCCGGTTGACACGGGATCATTTGCTGTCACCTCGAGCCTTCCGAGTTCGGGAGCCTTCATCAACGTGGCAGACCATCTTGCGCATTCGGGGCCCGATCTCACCTTTCGGTTCACGTTCAGCGCGGACATCCCACAAATGCATTGGGAGATCGATCTTCTTCAAGGCAGTCAGAAGTGCCTGGCCACCCAATCGGCATACGCGACGAGGCGCGATGGTGGACCCAGCTCCGGGTACTCTGCGGAGTACAAGGCGGGATCAGCCGCGATTTTTCAGAGTAGTTTCTGGGTTCTCCAAGACTGCGGCACTTCGTTTGTCACGGATCACCTCCTATTCACGGTCATTGGCGGCGATGCCAAGCAGCTGTTCCAACAGACGGTAGACATGGGCTGGACCTTCCACCCATGACCTTGGGCGCAAGTAGAAGGATGGTCCGAAGACGGTCCAGGCTCGTAAACCCCGGCCGGGAGTAGACTCGTCCCCTGGCCTTTCGCAAGGCCCAGGAGACCGACGCGACTTGAAGGATATGACCAAAGGCCCGGTGGGCGGGCACGTCCTGCAGCTCGCCACCTTCATCGCCCTGAGCACCGCCTTCCAGACCCTGTATTTCCTCGCCGACCTCTACTTCGTCGGGCGCCTGGGCAAGGAGGCGCTCGCCGGCGTCGGCCTGGCCGGCAACCTGATGTTCCTGGTGCTCGCGCTCACGCAGTCGCTGGGGGTGGGCGCCACCTCGCTGATCTCCCAGGCCATCGGACGCAAGGACCAGGAGAGCGCCGAGCTGGTCTTCAACCAGGCGCTGGTGCTCTCGAACCTGACCGGGCTGGCCTTCGGGGTCTGGGTCTTCGCCCTGCGCGGCGCCTACTGTCGCTGGCTTGCCGCCGATGCGACGACGGCCGGGCTCGGCATCCAGTATCTGAACTGGTTCGTCCCGGCGCTGTTTCTCCAGTTCCCCCTCGTGGCCATGGGCGCGGCTCTGCGGGGGACGGGCGACGTGAAGATCCCGACCGCCATCCAGGTCGGCACCGTGGTCCTCAACATCGCCCTGGCGCCCACGCTCATGTTCGGGTGGCTGACCGGACATCCGATGGGAGTCGCCGGCGCGGCCCTGGCTTCCTTCGTCGCCATCGCCGTCGGCTGCGTCGCCTTCACCGCCTATTTCCGCCGCCCCGCCAGTCCCCTGCGTTTCCGCCGGGCCGACTGGGTCCCCCAGCTCCGTCTGTGGGGCCAGATGCTGCGCATCGGGCTGCCCGCGGGCGGTGAGTTCGCCCTGATGTCCGTGTACATGGTCCTGGTCTACGACATCATCCGCCCCTTCGGCGCCGCGGCCCAGGCGGGGTTCGGCATCGGAGTGCGGCTGGTTCAGTCTCTCTTCCTCCCGACGGTGGCCATCGCATTCGCGGCCGCTCCGGTGGCCGGGCAGAACTACGGCGCCCGGCTGGGCGACCGCGTCCGCCAGACCTTCTACTCCGCGGCCGGCATGAGCGCCGCCATCATGGTGGCCCTGACCCTGCTGTGCCGCATAGCGCCCGGCGCCATGGTGCGCTTCTTCAACCCGGACGCCGGTGTCGTCGCCTTCGGCTCCGAGTACCTGCGCATCATCAGCTGGAACTTCCTCGCCTCCGGCATCGTCTTCGTCAGCTCCAGCGTGTTCCAGGGCATGGGCAACACGCTTCCTCCGCTCGGCAGCTCCTCGCTGCGTCTCCTGCTGTTCGCCCTGCCGGCCTACGTGTTGTCGCGCCAACCGGGGTTCGAGATGCGACACGTGTGGTATCTGTCGGTCGCCTCGGTCACGATTCAGCTCGGCCTCAACCTGTGGCTCCTGCACCGGGAGTTCGCGAAGAAGCTGTCCCCGCTGGCCGCGCTCGAGGCTCAGCCGTTGGCCGCGGAGACATAGATGTAGACTCCGGCCTTCACCAAGGGGGGAGAGCCATGGACAAGACCACCCGACGGGACTTCATCAAGCAGGCGGCGGCCGGCGCCACCCTCGCCGCCCTGGCGGAAGACGTGCTCGCGCAGACGAGCTCCGCCTCCGCCACCGGCTTGCCCACCCGGGTGCTGGGACGCACCGGCCAGCGCGTCTCCATCCTCGCCCTCGGCGGCTGGGGCTGGCATCTCGGCACCTTCAAGGAGGACGCGGACTCGATCCGGCTCATGCAGGCGGCGATCGACGAGGGGCTGACCTTTTTCGACAACGCCTGGGACTACCACGACGGCCGCTCCGAGGAGCTGATGGGACGGGCCCTGGCCGACGGCCGGCGCCAGAAGGTCTTCCTGATGACCAAGAACTGCGAGCGCGACTACGAGGGCTCGCTCCGGTGCCTGGAGGACAGCCTGCGGCGCTTGCGGACCGACCACATCGACCTGTGGCAGTTCCACGAGATGGTCTACGACAACGACCCCGACTGGGTGTTCGAGAAGGGCGGGATCCGGGCGGCGACGGAAGCGCGCAAGGCCGGCAAGGTCCGCTTCATCGGCTTCACCGGCCACAAGGACCCGCGCATCCACCTCCGGATGCTCGACAAGCCCTTCGACTGGGACACCGCCCAGATGCCGATCAACGTGATGGACGCGCACTATCGGAGCTTCCAGAAGCAGGTGGTCCCCGTCTGCCTGGGCAAGAGCGTGGGGGTCATCGGCATGAAAGGCCTCGGGGGAAGCTCTCCCCAGGGGATCATGGCGGGCAAGGCCGGGTTGACCGCGGCCGAGGCCTACCGCTACTCGCTCAGCCAGCCGGTGGCCGCCCAGGTGGTCGGCATCACCAGCCTCGAGCAGCTGAAGGAGAACGCGGCCCTGGCCCGGGCGTTCGTGCCCATGAGCGAGGCCGAGAAGACAGCGCTCCTCGCGCGGGTGCGCGACGTGGCCGGGGACGGCCGATACGAGCTGTTCAAGTCCACCGTGACTTTCGACGGGCCGCACCACCGTCGGCAGCACGGGTTCGCGGTCTGAACCTTGCGCTCGCACCCGTGCCAAACCCAGGAAGAGGGGAGGCGCTCTGGCTGCCGGTAGACATTGACACCTCCCGCGGCCGGTGGTCTAGTGCCGCTAGCATGGCGAGCGTGTCGCGGCGGCGGTTCCTGGAGTCCGCTCTCGTCGGCGCGGCGGCCGTCGGAGGTGCCCTGGCGGCTCGGGGGGCCGAAGACTCGGGCCGCAAGTGGATCCTGCCCACCCACACTCCCGACCGCTTCGGGCTGAAAGTCATGGAGTGGAACCCCATTCCGGCGCCCGACCTGGCCCGCTGGGAGCTGCGCATCGAAGGGCTGGCCGGCAATCCCCTCCGCCTGAAGCGTGCCGAGCTCGAACGGCTGCCCCGGGTCGGCCAGAGCAGCCGCCTGAAGTGCGTGCAGTGCTGGTCGGGGCGCGTGCGGTGGGAAGGCTTCCGCGGCGGTGAGCTGCTCAAGCTCGCAGAGCCGAAGCCGGGGGCCGCCTTCGTCCGGATCGATTGCGCCGACCGCTACTACGACTACGTGAGCTTCGAGGATCTGTTGCACCCGCAGAGCCCGCCCTGGGGATGGGCGGGGAGCCCCTCACCCCCGAGCACGGCGCCCCCCTGCGCCTCGTGATGCCCTTCAAGTACGGCTATCGCTCGTCCAAGCTGATCACCCGGCTGACCCTCACGGACAAGGGAGGCCAGGGCGTCGTGGCCGACGCCTCGCCCTACTACTCCCCCAAGGGCGACATCCTTCCCGGAGTGGACCACCCCTTCGACTTTCCGGGCGAGGCCCGGAAGATCAGGGGCGGCGAGATCGTCGAGTACTGAGCTTCGAGGCGCCATCGGATGCAAGGACCCGGCTGGGGGCGACGCGATCTCCTTCGCGGGGCGGCTGCCCTCCTCGCCGACGCCCTGCTGCCTCGTGGCGCCCAGGCGCAGGCGGCGCGCGAGCGGCGGAAGCCGGACCGGCGCGCCATCGTCGTGACCTTCGGCGGCGGCGTGCGCTGGGAGGAAACGTTCGCCCCCGAGGGCTGGCCCAACATCCCCCACCTCGTGTCCGACCTCGTCCCCCAGGGTCTCTTCTACCCCGAAGCGCGTTACGAGGGTCTCACCGGCCACTTCAACGCGACGGGCGCCCTGGTCACGGGTTGCCTCCAGAACGTGGACGCCTACGGCGGCGAGGCTCCCACGACTCCCACCGTCTTCGAGTGCTTCCGCAAGCAGCGAGGCCTGGCCCCTGAGGAGGCCTGGGTGGTCGCCAGCAACAAGAGCTTCGGGCTGCTGGGCGGGAGCAAGCTCCGGGACTACGGCGACCCTTGGTCGGCCAACGTCATCCTGCCCAAACAGTTCCTCGTGGAGACCATCAAGTCGGCGGTGAGCACTGCGGCCGGCCCCGGGGTCGAAGACCGTCAGGCCCTGGCCGAGCGCATGGTCTCCGCCCTGGACGAAGGCTACGAGGGCTTCGGCTGGAGGGTCTTCGAGTCCGGCCGGGTGCTTGCGAAGGATCTCAAGACCACGCTCGCCCGGTCTCTCCTCGAATACTTCGACGACCCCATGGTCCCCACCAGCGGCGACGAGCTGACCTTCTTCATGACGAAGGAGATCATGAGCCGGCTCGCCCCCTCGCTCCTGGTCGTCAACTTCTGGGACGTCGACATCGCGCACTACGGGGCGTACTCGCTCCACCTCGAGGCGATCCGGCGGACGGACCGCCTGGTCCACGGCCTGTGGCAGCACGCGCAGTCCCTGCCGCAATACCGCGAGCGCACCACCCTCATCGTGGCCCCGGAGATGGGCCGGGACGGCGACGCGAGCGGCAACGGCTTCGCGAACCACCGCAGCGGAGACGATTCGTGCCGCCGTCTGTGGCTGCTCGCACTGGGGCCGGGCGTCCCCCGGGGGCTCATCTCGGAGCGGCCGGTCCGAACTACCGACGTGGCCCCGACCCTGGGACGGGTGCTGGGCTTCACGCTGCCGCCCGGGGAGGGCCAGGCCTTCCGCGAGCTGGCCTACTGAGGGACGATGAGGCGCGCCGCCAGCCTCGATGCGGAAAGCCTGCTGCGAGAGCACCGGGACCTCCTGGAACGGCTGCCCGTGACGTTCCGCGCCTACCTCGGGACCGAGATGGAGAGATGGCCGACCCTCTTCGGCCCCGAGAAGGCGTACCTACGCGCGCTCCTGGAAAGGCTGGCCCGCCTCACCGGCCCCGAGCTCGCGGAGACCTTCGCCGGCTTGAGGCGCGTGGAGAACGGGGCCGGCTGGGGCGAGGCGGGGGGAGGTGATGCCCGACAAGTGCAAGACAGGACACAGGCCCTGCTCCGCCGGAAAGGCCTTTTCCCTTCTTGGCGGCGCAAGGTCGACCAGATCTTCCAGGGGTTGCAGCCGCATCTTGAGGAGCGGCTCTACCCGAAGGGCTCTCCGCGCCGTGTGGTGGTCGTCCTGTACGGCCAGGGGATCGCCATCCAGCGTGACCAGCTCTGGCGGCAGCTCCGGGCGATCGGGACCCGGGTCCCGCTCCGGCTCGAAGGGGCGGAGGCATCCGAGCCGTTCCTGCGGGCACTCTTCGCCGGGCTCTTCTCCTCCCTTGGAGACCCTGCCGGGCTCGACCCCGGTGAGGCCTGGATCGTGGACGCCGGCGACACGCTCCACGCCCTTTGCGAGGAGAGAGCGGCGGCGGGCTCCCCTCGCGCCGTCGGCCTCAGCTACTCCCGGCTGCGCAGCTATCGGGAGGAGCTGAGCCGCTCCCTCTACCGGAAGGTGCTGGCCGGGGTGTCGAGCCCCCAGGAGCTGGCCGACTACGCCCGGGCCCTGGACATCCGGCCGCCGGAGGGGACGCTCCTGGCCGCCGGCGAAGTCGTGCGGGCCTTCGTCCGCGACGTCTTCCTGGGCGGAAACGGGACCCTCCTCGTGAGCAATACGTTCGTCGAGTGGGCCGCCGTGCAGGCCTTGAAACGTGCGGAGCCGCGCCTGCTGGTGGCGCGCTTCGGCGTTCGCGACAAGATGAAGCCGTTCAGCAGCCTGCTCCTTTTCTCGAGCCCCCGGCCCACGGACCAGATCCCGACCCTGGAGGATCCCCTGGGCTCGTTCGTCGACGTCGAGCAGTTGTCCTACTACGTGTGGCTCAACGCCGAGAAGAGCCCCGCCTACCGCGGGAAGACGCTCTACCTGCTCCTGGCGGAAGGCGTGGACGAGGTCCTGACCATCCGACCGGATGCCTCCGGGGCGGAGACCGGTCCGCCCAGTGAGGCGACGCTGCCCGAGCTGGCCGCGACCATGGCCGCGTGGCTGGGGATTTCGCTGCCGCAGGCTCCGGGCACGAAGGCCTTGAAGGCTTCTGCCCCCACCACTCCCGCCCCCTCACGGAGGACCACGACCTGATCGGCGCCGAGGCCGGAGACCACGTCCTTCCCCCCTGACGGCCAGTCGACCTCCACGCGGTCCGCCGAAGCGCTCGCCCCCAGCCCGAAGTGCAGACGCAGGTCGTTCTGCGAGCAGAAGCTCCCCCCGCTGCGCACCTCGTCGATCAGCCGCCGCTTGCCGAGCTGGACGGTGACCCGAGCCCCGATGGCGCTGCGGTTCGAGCGCGTGCCGAGGAGCCGCAGAAGAAGGGCGTGCTCGCTCCTCGCGGTGCAGTCGTGAAGGAGGCTCGGTGCGTCGTTCATGTTGTTGACCACGACGTCGAGGCGTCCGGTGTTGAACAGGTCGCCGAAGGCGGCGCCGCGGGAGTTCTTGCGGGCAAGGATGCCCGGACCGGCGCGGAGCGACACGTCCTCGAACCGTCCGTCGCCCCGGTTCCGGTAGAGGAGCCTGGGCTGCTCGTAGCTGTAGCGCGAGCCGGCCCGGTCCGCCTCGGGGTAGACGTGCCCGTTGACGATGAAGATGTCCGGCCATCCGTCGAGGTCGAAGTCCAGAAAGCCCACGCCCCAGCCCAGGTAGCGGTTGTTCAGGCCGAGGCCGGAGGGGAACGTCGCGTCCTCGAAGATCCCGTTTCCCAGGTTCCGGTACAGGGTGCTGGTGTCGTCGTCGAAGTTCGTCTTGACCACGTCGAGCCGTCCGTCGCGGTCGTAGTCGGCGGCACTCACGCCCATCCCCGCCTGGGCCCGCCCGTCGGCGGTCAGGCCGGCGCCGGCGAGGAGGCCGACCTCCTTGAAGGTCCCGTCGTGGTTGTTGTGGAAGAGGAGGGAAGCCGCCGAGTCGTTGGCCACGTACACGTCGGGCCATCCGTCGTTGTCGTAGTCCAGCACCAGGGGGGTGAAGCCGTAGGACGGCGGCGGGTCGAGGATTCCCGCCCGGGCGGACACGTCCGTGAACGTACCGTCTCCGTTTCCCCGGAAGAGGGCGTTCTTCGCTCCCCGCAGGCCCCGGGGGCCGCACATGACGGTGAGCCCTTTCCAGGTGCAGGACTTCCCCTCGCCGGGCTTGTAGCGCGTGGCGTCCTCGTAGGCGGTGTAGGCGGACACGAACAGGTCCAGGTGGCCGTCCCGGTCGTAGTCCAGGAACGCACAGCCCGTGTTCCAGCGATCCTCCGGGGTCAAGAGGCCGCTCTTCCGGGTCACGTCGGCGAAGGTCCCGTCGCCCTGGTTGCGGTAGAGGACGTTCTGGCCGTAGTAGGTCACGAACAAGTCCGGGTGGCCGTCGTTGTCGTAGTCACCGACACAGGCTCCCTGGCCCCAGCCCTGGCGCACGAGGCCGGCCCTCTCGGTCACGTCGGCGAAGCTGCCGTCATGACGGTTGCGGTAGAGCCGACTGGTCGGGGGGGCCGCCTCCGCGAAGCCCGAAAGACGCGAGCCGTTGACGAGGAAGATGTCGAGCCAGCCGTCGTCGTCGTGGTCGAAGACGGCCACTCCGCCTCCGGTGGTCTCCAGGATGTACTCCTTGGCGCGCTCGCCGCCGATCACGGTCCGGGCCGTCAGACCAGACGTGGGTGCCAGATCCACGTATCGGGCGGGATCCCGCGCGCTCTCGGGGGCCAACCCCGACGCCAGGGCGAGGGCGGCCGCGCACAGGACGGCGGAGATGCACAGGCGGAGCACCGGTCCGATCATGGGCCCATTCTCAAAAACTCTTGACACGCCCGAATGAATGTGATTTATCCACCGTTAGCGTACACGCAGGGTCAATTCCGTCGTGTAACAGAGCCCGTCAGGTCATTGGGCCAAGGAGAGCGCCGATGTGTTCTCTTGCGCGAAGACTCGAAGCGGTCGCACTCGTGGCGCTCGCCCTGTTGTTGCCGGGCGCCCCCGCCGGGGCCCAGGTCGACACCGGGACCATCCTGGGCACGGTCAAGGACGGCTCGGGGGCCGTCGTCGCCGGTGCCAAGGTCACCCTCACCCACGAAGCGCAGGCGTTCACCCTTTCGCGGGCGACCCGGCAGGACGGCACCTACATCTTCACCCCGATCCGGATCGGAACCTACCGGGTGGAGGTGGAGTCCCAAGGCTTCAAGAAGGCGGTCCGCCGTGGCATCGAGCTGAACCTCCAGCAGCAGGCGGTGGTGGACGTCGCCCTGGAGACGGGACAGCTCGAGGAGGCGGTGGACGTGATGGCCGAGG
>WNFL01143025.1_pt2 | contig 18615 bp, 16 predicted proteins | sample 5400361 | NCBI WGS metagenome assembly WNFL01 (sample SAMN13153351, study PRJNA577476) | soil metagenome | isolation source: 40 cm soil on Douglas fir-dominated hillslope | place: USA:California | collected 2013-09-17
CCGCCGTTCGCACCGCCGTTTCTCGAGGCCGGGAAGCTCGTCATCGGCCAAACGGCCAACATTCTGCAGTTCCTCGGCGCGCGTCACAGCCTCGCGCCGAAGCATGAGGGCGGCCGGCTATGGACGCACGAGCTGCAGCTCACGATGGCGGACCTTCTGGTCGAAATACACGACACCCATCACCCGGTGGCGGCCGGCCTTTACTACGAGGATCAGAAGAAAGAGGCGCGGCGCCGGGCGGCCGACTTTCTGACACATCGGCTGCCCAAATTCCTCGGCTACTTCGAGCAGGTGTTGGCGAGAAACGCTCGCGGCGAGCACTGCCTGGTCGGCAAGAGACTGACGTACGCGGACCTGTCGATGTTTCAAATCGTGGCGGGCCTGAACTACGCGTTCCCGTGCGCGATGGCCAAGGCTGTGCGCAAATATCGGCGAGTTTTCGCGTTGCACGGCAGAGTGCAAGAACGTCCGCGCATCGCGGCCTATCTTGCTTCTTCACGGCGGATTCCCTTCAACGACCAGGGAATCTTTCGACACTATGCCGAGCTCGATGGCGGCTGAACGATGCCCGATCAGCCCCTCACTATCGCAGGCCACACCGCACGCTTCGATGCGTCGGGTCAACTGAGGCCGTGGGCGCCGTGGAACGACGCGCTCGACCGAGAAATGAATTTCTACCAGCGGTGTCCGGCGGCCCGCGGATATCCGCGCTTCGTCTCGGCGACATTTCTGGACGGCGACTGGAATCCCATTCCCGATCGCACGGACTCGATCCCGGCGACGCAGAACGGGATGGGCATCCTCTCTTATCTCAAATTCCATGAATTGCGCGGCAAGCGTGATGCGGAGTTTCTGCGGACGGCGCGCGCGATGGGCGATTATCTGGTGAAGGAAACGCTGACGCCAGATACCGGCCCGTATCCCAAATTTACGCGCTCGACGGGCAAGCGAGATCAGTTTCCCCTGTCTGCGGACTGCGGTTCGCAAGCTGACCGTGCGTACGAGATCGAGCCCGACAAGGGCGGCATCGCGGGTTATGCGTTGGTGTCGTTGTCCGAGGCCGCAGGCGAGCTCAGGTACTTGGAGCAGGGACTGCACAATGCGCGCGTCCTTGCCGCCAATCAGAAGGACGGGGATGACACCCATTCACCCTGGCCCTTTCGCACCGACTATCGCAACGGCGAGGATCGAGGGCCCGTGTCGGGGAACATGACCTACATCCTGCGGCTGTACGACGCGCTGCTCTCGCTTGGATACGGGGAGTTTTCGGTTCCGCGCCAGTCACTGTGGACGTGGATCCGCCGTCATCAAATTCCGAATGCCGCCGGCGACGGCTCGCTGTTTGCGCAGTTCTTCGAGGATCACGATACGCCCACCAATCGCACGGCGTGGGCACCCCTCAATCTTGCGCGGTATTTGCTCGAGAAACGGGAACTGCTCGATCCCGATTGGCAGCACGATTCGGGCTTGCTCATCAACTTCGTGCGGAGCATCTTCACTCATCAGGAATTCGGCATCGGCGTGTGTCACGAACAGGATGAAGATAAACAGGCCTGGGGCGGCATCAATTCGACTTACGGGGCGGTGCTCGCGCTGTATGCGAAAGCCGCGGGGTCGGCCACCTTGGCCGCCGAAGCTCGGCAGGCGCTCAACTTCACTCTCTATTCCATCGACGAGTTGGGCCGTCCGCGCGATCTATCGCTCAATCCGGCGCCCGGCGGCTGGCAGGAAGATGCCCACACGGACGTCATTCACAATTATGCCGACGCCCTGCGCGCGTTTCCGGAGTGGGGCGACGTCAGGTGATCGGGCTTCGGTCGCCCCGGGAGGCCGATCGGGCCGCTAGGCCGGTTCGGTCGCCCCGGGAGCCGTGAGCGGCTGAGTGGTGCGCCAAGCCAGCAACATCGCCACGAACATCAGCACCGCCGCCAATAAAAACGGCGCGCCGGGCAGGCCTAAATCGGCGCGCGTGCTGATGAATGTGGCGAAGGTCTGTGTGAACACGGTCGGACCGATGAGGCTCGCCAGGCCCACGAGGCTGGCCAGGGCGCCCTGGAGGCGGCCCTGCTCGGTGGGATCGACCAACCGCGTCATGATGGTTTGGAGAGAGGGCGTGGCGATCCCCCAGAGCGCCATCACCGGCACGCCGATCCAGAAAATCGGTCCGGTGGGCGCGAGGCCGTAAATGGCGAAACCCGCTGCGCCGAAAGTCAACCCCAGCGCCATCGTACGACGCTCCTTGAACCATCGCACGATCGGCTTCACCAGGAAACCCTGAACGATGAGCGATGAGATACCGACGCCGGCGAGAAGGATGCCGACGGCGCGCGTATTCCAGCCGTAGCGAAAATGCATGTACAGCACCGTGGTGCTGGGCAACACTCCATGGGCGAAATTCATGAGGAAATAGCTGCCGGCGAGGCCCGTGAGCATGGGATGTGAACGCAGCAGTTTCAGCGCTCCCAGCGGATTGGCGTGCCTCCACGAAAAGGCTACGCGCTTTTCCTTGGGCAGCGATTCCGGCAGCACAAACAGGCCCCAGCAGACATTGGCCAAGGCCATGAAGGCCGAGGCCCAGAACGGCAGCCGCGGGGAAACGGCGCCGAGGAGGCCACCCAGTGCCGGTCCGAGCACGAATCCGATGCCGAACGCGGCGCCGATCAGCCCGAAGCTCGCGGCGCGCTTCTCGGGCGGCGTCACATCCGAGATGTACGCCCCGGCGGTGCTGAAGCTCGCCGCGGTAATGCCCGAAATGACCCGGCCGACCAGCAGCCACCAGAGATTCGGGGCGAGCGCCATGAGAATGAAGTCCAGACCCAATCCTGCGCAAGAGATGAGGATCACGGGGCGCCGTCCGAAATGATCCGACAGCGCACCCTGCACCGGCGAGAAGAAGAATTGCATCAGCGCCCAGGCGGTGCCGAACAGGCCGTACATCTCTGCGCCGCGCGCCGCGTTGCCGCCCGCGAAGTCTTGCACCAACATGGGCAGTACCGGAATGATCATGCCGAATGCCAGCATGTCGATGAGCACCGTGACGAAGATGAAGGTCAACGCGGCCTTGCGGCGCGATTGAACAGGGGTGGTCATGGGTGCGAGTTTAGCGTGACCCACACGATGTCGTATTTCTGATTGAACGTCACCGCCATGAGGCAGGGGCCCTTCCCGCTGCAGCTAAACCAATGTACGGCCTTGCCCGGCATGACGGCGATGCCCCCGGCAGTCAGAGTTACGCTCCGCATGCCCTGCATGCCCGTCGATACGCTCCCCTGGATGACGATGAGTTGTTCTTCGGCCGTATTAAAATGAGGCGCCACGCGGCAGCCGGCCGACGCCTTTAGAAGATAGGTCGAAGGGCCCGAATCCGGGTCCCCATTCTCGAGCGCGCTCTTGAGGCATTTGACGTCGCCGTCTTGCGCAAAGGGCGCGTCCTTGAGCGGCGTGACGGCGCCATGCGCCGTCTGCGCGCCCACCGCCGCCGGGTCGGCAGGGCGGTCGGCCGGGCGGCCCATCACCGCGAAGGGCAGCACCGCCAGTATTCCGAGCACAGTCCGCCTGGTCATGGCGCTCCCTTTTGTCATGTCCTCATTGAGCCGCCCCATCGGGCGGGCGGTAGAATGCCATCTTCACTCGTATAATACCGCGAGCAACAGGAGCCTTCGACATGCTATCGACTCGATTGTCCCCAGCCGTGATGGATCCGGAGGAGTGGCGCCTGCGATGCGAACTCACGGATTTTTATCATCTCGTCGATTTCCTGGGTTGGACGGAGATGATTTTCAACCATATCTCGGTGCGATTGCCCGGGCCGGCACATCACTACCTGGTAAATCCCTTCGGGCTCAACTACATCGAGATCACCCCCGAAACCTTGCTCAAGGTGGGCATCGATGGGCAGCTGGTGGAACCGTCCGACTATCCGGGCAATCCGGCCGGGTTCGCGTTGCACGGCGCAATCCACGAGACACGCCCGGATGTGGGATGCGTTGCGCACACTCACACCACCGCGGTGTCGGCCGTCGCCATGAAACGCGGCGGTTTCGATCACAACAACTTCTACGGCGCACAATTCTACGGCCGCGTCGGCTATCACGATTTCGAAGGCATCACCCTCTACGCCGAGGAGCGCAGCCGCATGCTGGCCAGCCTCGGCGACAAGCACGTGCTGGTCCTCAGGAACCATGGAATCGCGGTCTGCGAACGCGACATTCCCACCACCTTCGCGCTGCTGTGGACGGTGCAGCGCGCGGCTGAAATTCAGTGCCAGGCGGCCGCGCTGGCCGGCGAGGATGTGGTTCTGAGCGAGGCTATTCGGCAGCGCTGCCGCGACGCGGTCACCGACCTGGGCGCCGGCATCCGGGTGGCCCGCCTGGTGTTCGATGCGACCGTCCGCCGCATGCGATCACCTTGAACGGCCGGCTGTGCCGAACAGTGTGTGTCCCAGACGAAACAACGGCCAGCCGGTGAGCAGGATGACGATGCCCGCGAACGCGAGGCGCGGCTCCAGAGTGAAGACGCGCGCCCCGACGCCGAGCAGACAGGCTATGTAGAACGCCGGCAGCAGGGGATATCCCCACATCGAAAAGCCGCCATCACCCGTGCGGCGACGCCGCAGCACGAACAGCGTCGACGCGACCACCGCCAGCGTCAGGGTGTCGGTGAAGATCACATAGTTCAGCAGCTTCTCGAACGATCCGAGTACGAAGGCCGGCAGCAGCATGGTGGCCCCGAAGAAGATGAGACTCACCTCCTGAACCTGCGTGTCCGGATTGACTCGCATAAATGCTCGAGGCAGCACGCCATCCTGCGCCATGGCGTAGAAACTGCGCGGCATTTGCAGGATGGTGGCGTTGACGAATCCGGCAGCCGAGAGGTAAACGGCTACCGAAACCAACACTTCGCCGGAGGGCCCGAAGGTCGCACGCGACAGCGCCGCCGCCGCCAATTTCGAGCCGGCGATGCCGCCGATTCCCAACACCCGCTGATAGGCGAAATTCAGCAACAGATAGAGACCGACCACGGTGATCATGCCGGCCGTTATGGCGAGTGGGAAGCGTCGTCGCGCGTCCTTCAAGTCGGCCCCCAGGTTCATGGTCAATTGATAACCGCCATAGGCGTAAAAGCACGGTATCAATGCGGATGCCAGGCGCAGTCCGGACGGTACGGTCGAGACGGTCTCCATCAGGCGTGCGCGCGGAGCCAACAGCAGGGCAAGCGCCGCGAGACCGACCATCATGGCGATCTTGAGCACCGACAAGAGATTCTGAGCGCGGGCGCCGGGCTTTACACCGCGGTAGTTCAGGATCAGCAGCGTCAGCATCGTCGCGCAAGCCAGTGCGAGTGTCGCATGCGGAGTGCGCCACGGCGGCGGCAGCAGGACCGGCATCAGGTAATCGGCGCCGATGAACGCCACGCCGGCGGCGCCGGCACCCTGCATCAGCGTCTGCGCCCAGTTCAGCATGAACGCGAGCGTCGGGTGGTAGCAGTCCGCGACCACGCGATAGTAGCCGCCGGCGCGTGGATACCGCGATCCGATTTCCGCGAAGGTGAGAGCGCCGACCAGGCTGATCAACCCGCCCGCAATCCACGCCGTGAAAAACAGCGTTGTGCCGCCGGCCGCACCGGCAACGATCGCCGGCGTGCGAAAGATGCCGATGCCCACCACCAGGCTGAACACCACCATGGCCGTGTCGAAAGTGGAAAGCCGCGCCCGGATGGGTTTGAAGTCGGGCTCAGCGGCCACGCAATGCCTCTTCGAGCCGGCGCGCAAGCTCCCGGAATTGATCCAAATTGTTGTACAGCTGCGCAGAGACACGCAGCAGCGGCCGGGGATGGGGGGAGAGCCAGGTTTCGATGCCGCGTTCGCGGAACCACCCGTGCAGGCCATCGCTATCGAGCCGGTGAGCCGGGGAACCAGCCGCGGCCGGCGGCAGCGGTATGGATGCCATCGATCCAATCATCCGCTCGGGGCAGGGAGCGTCGATTCCGGTGGATTCGAGCAGCAACGTGCGCGCCTGCAGCGTCAGGGTGCGATTCGACGCCATCACCTGCGCCCAGCCGTCGGGCAGCAGGCCGCCGATGAAACGCAGTGACTCCGGGATGCACAGCCACGGCGTTGGGTCGAACGTCCCCGGCCAATCGAATTCGGCGTGAAATCCCGACGTGTAGCCGTGGCTGATCACGTTCGGATGCAGTCCCGCCTGTCGATCCCGGCGCACGTGCAGGAACGCAGCGCCCTTCGGGGCGCAAAGCCACTTGTGCGCGTTGCCCGTGTAATAGGCCGCACCGAGTTCCGCCAGATTCAGCGGCACCATGCCCGGGGCGTGCGCACCGTCCACCAAGGTATCGACTCCGCGCGCGGCCAACTCGTTCACCAACCGCCGGATGGGCACGATCAGCGCCGTCGGGCTCGTGACATGGTCGAGCAGCGCCAACCGCGTGCGCGGCGACACCCCTTTCAGCACCGCCGCAATGATCTCCTCGTCATCGCGGCATGGGAACGGCAGATCCGCCACCACCACTCGCGACCCGGTACGTTTGGCGACGAAATCGACCGTCTTGCGGCAGGCGGCATAGGTGTGCGTGGTGAGGAGCAGTTCATCCTCGGGCCCGAGCGACACGAAGACCAAATCTGGCGGCGCCGCTCCCAGAAATGACGCCAACGCTTCCCGCGCCGAGTTGAGACGCGCCGGCAGGGCCGCCACCAAGAAGTCGACCGGTTCGCGTTCCATCTCCAGGCGCAGCGCCGACTGAACTTCCATCACCGCGGCCGGGCAGGCACCGAACGATCCGTGGTTCAGATAGATGATCGACGGATCAAGGCACCAGAGCGAGGCAAGGTTCAAACTCGGCTCCGGGCTCAGTCGGCCAGCGGCGAGGGGCGGATCTGAAAGTGAACGACCAAGGGTTTGGCACCCTTGCCCCCTTCTTTGTGCCAGGGAGTCCGGTCTCCGCTCGTTGTCCAGATGCCGCGCCCCTTCCAACCCGCGGCCGGGTCATCGATTCGGCCCTCGAGACCCTTGGCATAGAACCCGAGCGGATAGGGAATGCGCAGCGTAACGAATCGTCCGCCGACCAGCGCGTGCACGCCGTCGAACAGATTGCCCGTGGCGATCGGCACGTTCGCGCCCAACCCCAAGGTATCGTGCTGATCCACCCAGGTGTAATAGCTCGACTCGACGCTCGCTTGCGGCAGGTTGACGAACGCAGGACCCGGCAAGCGATGAAACCTCCAGCCTTCCGGGCAGTGATCGCCCGTCGCGGCCGGACCGCTGAGCGGACCCTTGCACTTGCGCCGATCAAACTCCCCCAAATGACCGCTCGCCAGGGACACCCACACCACTCCGTCGCGGTCGATGTCGGCGCCGCGCGCGCCGAAGCCCGGCGCGGGCACATTGTAGATTTCGCTGAGTCCTGTTCGCGGATCGAACCGGACTACCGCGCCGGGATAACGAAACGCCACCGATCCCCACACGCTGCCATCGGCCGGGTTCGGCATCACCGCGTAAATGCTGACCGCCAGACGCTGGTCGCGCTTCGAGTCCGCGGGTTGTCCGGGTTCGACCCATGGATCGAGCTTGCCGTTGCCGTTGGTGTCGAGTACCAAAGGAGCCCACCCCTGAGAGACGGCCGCATCGCCGGTCAGATCGAATTTCTGGGTGTCGAGCCAGCCGATGACTTCGCGGCCGCCGCTGGTCCAGAGAGTATCGTTCGCGTCTTCGGCGAATTGCAGATGGTGGGTGCTGAAGCAGGTGTCGACGAACGCATACTTGCCGCTTTTGGGATCGTGCACCGCGAGCTGGCGCTCCGACGCATCGAGGGGAAACTCTCTGGCGGACGGGTGAGACGACCCCTTTTTGCAAAATGCAGGATTGTCCGCCGCGCGAATTCGCGCGGTGTACCAAACGCGTCCGGAGCCATCGAGCATCGGATTATGCGCGATCGCCCGCGAATCCCAGATGCGCTCGTCGCCCCAGTAGGGCGAGGGGGCAAGCACTGGGTCGTCGTGGGTCGTCGGCGTATTGGCGTCGCGCACGGGTGCCTTGAACGTGGTGGCGACGTTACGGAGCGGATCGAGCACCGGAAAATTGTCGCTGCTGAGTTCCGGGGCGCCGTAAATCAGACCATGGCCGTTGACCGTCGGATTCCGGCGGTCGGTGCCCGAGAGGTCGTGCAAATAGGCCTTGCCGTCCGACCAGTCGCGCACCGTGGCGACGACGTTGCGCTCGATGCCGTCGGGACGCGTGGGCGGTACCGCCGGCACTTCGCCGGCGGCGATGCGGTCGGTCCAATCCGCGAGATACTGAATTGGAACGCCCGCCAGCGCGCCCTGCAGGATGTTGATCATCTGGCCGCCGGCCTGCCCGGATTGCACGCGCCGCAGCCAAGCGTCCCGCGATGACGGGTACGTGCCCAGGGCCTTCGGGAGGGTGCGTGTTGCCAAATTTCCCAGCTGATGACACCCGATGCAACCCATGTTTTTCATCCACATGAGATAGGCATTGCGCCCGCCCGGCAGCGCCGCCACCTGCGCCTCCTCGGGTATTCGCATCATCGCGTACCAAAAGGCCGCGGGATAGACTCTGGCTGCGGCGGCGGCGTCCGGAGCGATGAGGGCAGCCAGATCCACCCGGTGTCCCGGGATGGCGTCGACCTTGGGCGAGTCGGCGAGGCCATAGCCGCGCACCCAGACGCGGTACTTCGCACGGGGAAGATCCGGCAAGAGAAAGCGGCCGGCCTCATCGGTGACGACGATTTTGGCGAATCGCGTCTGGAAATCCTGCGTTTCGGCGATGACCCAGACACCGGCTTCGACGCCGCGCGCGCTGGTGACGACGCCGCCGATCCCGTCGGTCCCGATCCGCACCTCGCTGCGGACGGACGGCGAACCGGCAATACTACCCGGCAGCAGCCCGGCCGCGGCTATCGCCCCGAAGATCCGCGCGCGCAGCTTCGACGAGTTCATTTGCTGCCGATGGTAATCGAGATGAGCGGTGGCCGACTAGGCTCGTGGGCGAAAGCCGCGGGTTGACTCGCGCCGCGAAATGCGGAGATTGCCGGACGCTTGGTTCAGCGTATCCCTCTGACCCGCGAGGCGGCTGACACGAGTCGGAAACCTTGGAGGCGGAAACTTTCGTGCACGCGTTGGGTCCACTAACCCGATGAGCTCAAGTCAGGAAGCTGCAGTGCACATCAGAGTATTCATCGTGAGCAATGTCCGGTTGCACCGCGACGGTCTCGTTGCGCTGCTGCGGGAGTGCCCGTCGATCGAGGTCCTGGGTGCCGACAGTGTGCAAGCGACCCAGAACGCGCTGCGCACCACGGCGACCGACGTCGCATTGATCGACGCGCTGTCGCCGAGCGACTCGGACACGGTCGGGGCGCTGCGAAAAATGTGCGCGCGGATTCGAATCTTGGCGGTGGGCATTCGCGAAACGGCGAGTGAGGTGTTGGCATGCGCGGCCGCCGGCATCGACGGTTATGTGCCGATGGATGCGGCGCTGGGCGACATGGTCACCGCCATCGAGAACGTGGTGCGGGGCGAGTTGGCCTGTTCGCCCAAAGTTGCCGCATCCCTCTACCAGTGCATCGGATTTTCCAGGGCGGCCGCCGCCAGCCCGTTGACCACGCGCGAGCTTCAGGTGGCCGATTTGATGAATCGCGGCTGTCCCACCAAGGAAATCGCTTGGCGTTTGGGAGTGCAGCCCAGCACCGCAAAGAACCACGTCAGGAACATTCTGCACAAGCTTCATGTACACGGACGCGGCCAAGCGGTGGCAAAGCTCCGAACCTTGATCGGCGAGCGTTTCGGCGTCGGCTAAAGCCATGAGCGGTCGGGTCATGCTCGTCTGCTCACACCCACAATCCGGCCGCGCGCAACTGCAATATGGTGTTCATCGGATTGCCGAGGTAGGCGGCCGGCTGCGTGAACGGTGCCTGCATTGCGCCGAGGACCGCTCCCGCGCCGATCCCGCTGCCATAGAACTGTTGGTTCGAGGGCATCAAGCCCGGTACTTGCTGCAGATCGGGCAATCCCGCGCCGACGCGGTTTGGGTCGACCTGCGCATAGGGTATGGCCGCGGCGCGCAGAAAGTCATACAAGATCGACACCCGCTGATCCGCGCGCGCTCCAAAATTGATGCTTTGTAGCATGGGATGATGCGCGAGCAGCAACGCCGAAAACCCGACCACATGCGAAGCCGCCATCGCACTGCCGTCCCAAGCGGCATAGCCGCCCCCGGGAACACTGGACACAACGGCGACGCCGGGTGCGCACACTCCTACCTGAGGTCCCCAACAGCTGAAATTGGTTGCATAGATGCCCGAGAATGCGATCAGTTGGGGCAGGGCTCGTTGTGCGTGGCGCGTGTCCTGCGGATACTCGCCGAGCTTGCCGACCGCCGACACCGTCATTACGCCGGGTACATTGCCCGGAAACTGAACGGCGCCGCCGGTGTTGCCGGCTCCGGCGATGCAGGCGATTCCGTTCAATCGTGCCTCGGTGATTTTCTGCGCCACGAGTTCGGAGAAATGCTCGCTGCATACCCCGATCTGCACGACGTCCAAGCGCCGCTCGATGCATTGATCCAGCGCATCGATGAGATCGCTGAAATGACCGCCCGGCACCACCTTGAATACATGCACCTCGGCGCCGGGCGCGCAGCCGATGATGCCGGACGAGGCAACGGCGGAGGCGGCAACGATGCCGGCGCAATGGGTGCCCTGTCCCATTTCGTCCGATTTCCAGCTCTGAGAGTCCCCGTCCCGGGTGAAATCTGCGCCCCGGACGATATGACGAAGGAGCGGGTGCGAAGTGTCGCAGCCGGAATCGATGATGCCGACCTTGGTGCCCGCGCCGTTCCAATCGCTGGACACTCGATCGAACTTCATCATGCGCTGACCCCAACCGTAGGGGCGCCCGCCGGGAAAACTTCCCGACGTCCGGTCCAGAGGACTCAATCGAATGACGTTGACTTGTCCGATTTCGAGCGACGGATTCTGGATGTAACGTTCCCAGTGGTCTGCCGCGGGCCTCACGTAGACCGCGTGAACGCCCGAGCCATCGAGCGAGTGCGTCTGCAAACTTGCCTGCCCGGATGAGTCCGTCAGAGCTTGCGCGGGAAAGCCGGGACCATACAAGTTGACCACCGCATTCGACAGCGGACGGTCGCCGTCGCCGAGAATGCGGAAGCGGGTCTCTCGGCGCGGCCCGGGAAACGGCATCACCTGCACCGCGTGCTGCCAGTTCACGGGTTCCGGTACGGCCATGTCCGAGTAGCCGAGCGGCGCGTCAATCTCCACGATCACGTGGGGCGGCGCATTCTGCCGCAACGCCTCGCCGCGCTGCTCGTCCATGCGAGCCACGATGATCTCCTGTGCCGCCGCGGTCGGCATCGCGCCGGCGGTTGGCGTCATTCCGGCGGCTTGCAGATCACCGCCTTTCAAGCGGCGAGTGATTTCCACGCCATCCATCTGAGCGAGCCTGTCGAGGAAGGGATCACTGGGCGGCGACGCGATTCCGGGCAGCGACCTGAAGCCGATCAAGTAACGCTGCTTGCGCCGCACAACCGTGGCAGAATTCTTGTCAGCCGCGCCGGTTCTCGATCCGGGGCCGTCGTCTCCGGCAACCCGATCTTGCGCGGTCCCATTTTGCGCGGAGAACGGTTCCGCCGCTCCGCTCGCCTGAGTCGCCCGCTTGGATTGAGTAAGCTTGGCCGCCTGGCCCGGATCATCCTTTTGCTCAGCCATGACACGTCTCCTGCCTCGGTTGTGAAATCACCTTCGTTCCAATGGCGTCAGTGCATCGTGATTCCGGGTGCAAAGCTGCCTCCCAACTGGCCCGGTATGAATTGGCCGGCGCCCGGTATGAATTGACCGGCAAAGGGCGTAATGGAACCTTGCACCGCCTGTTGCGCGGCCAGCTGTGCGAGCTGTTGGGCGACCAAGTAGTGATATTGCGCGAGCTGCTGCAGCAGCTGGTGACGCGCGTTGATTTGCTGCTCGATGTTCGGCTGCTGCTGTGTCCACGCGCCGATGGGTTGAGTTGCTCCATTCGACAAGACCGGTTGCTGTGCTGCGAGCTGCTGCGCGGCCAGCTGGTGTGCCAGGAGCTGCTGCATCGCATGTTGCTGCAGAGCTGCCTGTTGTTGCACGGGCTGTTGCCAGTTAGACCATTGCGGCAGACCAAGAGCAAAGCCGGTCGCCTGCTGCGGATAACCGTACGTCTGCTGCTGATAACCATACGGGGTATTAGCGAAGGGGGTATTGGCGAAGGCCTGTGGACCAGCGCTTCCCGCTGCCCCGAACGATCCCTGCGGGCCGACGGTTCCCTGAGGATAAAAGCTGCCTTGCGGATTGCTCTGAAACGGATTGTTTTGGAAGGTCTGCGGGCCGAAAGCTCCCTGGGGATAAAAGTTACCTTGTGGATAGAGCATGATTAACCTCCGTCTTGACTACGTGTAATGTTTGCCGATGTCCGGAACAACGTGTCAAAGCCTAGATCCACTCTCTGAGCGCGTACATGACCCGATGGTGCCGGTTGACCTGATCGTCGGAGGGGTCAGGCGCGATGATCTCTTCGGCTCATTGCGCCGATTCGTCTTGTATGCAGGGCGCATGGCATGATGCTCCATGGCCATCACTACTACTCGTCTGACCCCCGCCCTCGGCGCCATCGTCGACGGCATTTCACTCGCCGACGACCTGCCGCGGCAGTCCATCGACCGCCTCGGTGAATTGCTGGTAGAACACCACATCTTGTTTTTCCGGCGGCAACCGCTGACGCCGCAGCAGCAGTGCCGGTTTGCAGGGTATTTCGGGGAACTCCACATCCATCCGATCTATCCCGTGCTGCCTGAGCTGCCGGAAATCATGGTGATCGATAACCATGAAGGCTTTCTGCCCGACAACGACAACTGGCACACCGACGTCACCTTCAGTCCGACGCCGCCTCTCGCCGGTATCCTGGCCGCCAAACAGCTGCCCAGCGTAGGCGGGGACACGCTTTGGTCCAGCAATCTGGCCGCCTATGAGGCCCTGTCCGAACCGTTGAAGCGGCAGCTCGACGGCTTGACCGCGGAGCATTCGGTGATCAAGTCCTTTCCCGCCGACCGCTGGGGGACGGATCCCGGGTACAAGGAGCGCTACGACCGTGCAGTCGCGAAGCATCCGCCGGTGACGCATCCCGTGGTACGAACGCATCCGGTCTCCGGGCGCAAGGCGCTATTCGTGAACGAGGGATTCACCACCCGCATCCATGAACTCAACGCGAGGGAGAGCGATGCCCTCCTGGCGCTGCTGTTTGCGCATGCGGGGCGGCCCGAGTTCACGCTGCGCTGGCGCTGGAGCGTGGACGATGTCGCGTTCTGGGACAACCGCATCACTCAACACTACGCCGTCGCGGACTATCTTCCGCAACGGCGCGTCATGCACCGCGCGACGGTGATCGGCGACCGCCCGTTCTAGGCGGCGACGATCACGGGTCCTCTGCGACGAGTTATAACTCGTCGTATCGGTGGGGCTCCAGCGCGATTTCCTCGATGTCCCCTCGTGTGCCGAAGCGCACGCGTGCGGCGAATCCCAACAGCAGGATGCCAAGACTGATCAAGCCGAAAATGAGCGGCGTTCGCTGTTCGCGGATGAAGGCCATGGCCAAAAGGATGCTGAGCATGCCGGCGATCGCCAAATAGGTCAGGTACGGATACGCCCACATGCGTACGCGGAGCCGCGCCGGATCCTCCTTTTCCAAGCGCGCGCGCAGGCGCAGTTGCGAAATGGCGATCAGCACGTAGACGAATATCGCCACCGTTCCATACGAATTGACCAGAAAAGCGAATACCGTGTCCGGCGAGACGTACGACATGACGACGGTGCCGTACCCGAACAGGGTTCCCAACAAAATGGCGCGCGAGGGCACGCCGTTGCGGCTGAGCTTGGCGAGCCCTCGGGGGGCATCGCCGCGCCCGGTCAGAGCGAACAGCATGCGCGACGACGCATAGAGCCCCGAATTCAGCGCGGACAGCACGGCGGTGAGGACCACCGCGTTCATGATTTGTGCGGCGGCGGGAATGCCCATCGCGCCCAGGGCGCTGACGTAGGGCGTGGAGATTCCCGGCGAATTCCAGGGCACCAGGCACACCACCAGGAGGATCGAACCGACGTAGAAGAAGAGAACGCGCGTAATGACCGAATTCGTCGCCTTGGCAACCGCCTTCGCGGGCTCGGCCGCTTCCGCCGCAGCGATCGTGACGATCTCGGCGCCAAAATAGAATCCCGTGGCCGCGACGGCGCCGGTGAAAATCGGCAGTATGCCGTTCGGGGCGAAGCCGCCGTGCGCCGTCAGGTTGGCGATGCTCGGAGCGGCTCCCGGCCACAGACCGAGGACGAACAGGCCCGCCAGCAACAAGAAGACGGCTATCGCGGCAACTTTGATCGAGGCGAACCAGAACTCGAACTCGCCGTACGATCTCACCGAGACGAGATTCGTCAGGGTGAGCAGAAGCATTACGCCTAGGCTGATGAGCCAGGCCGGAGCGGCGGGCAACCAGAAGCGAACCAGTCCCGCACCCGCGACCGCCTCGAGTGCCACGACGATGACCCAGAAATACCAGTACATCCAGCCGGCGAGGAAACCCGCGAGTTCGCCCACCCGCGGCCGGTCGCTCCAAGCCAGGCGCGCGTATTCGTAAAACGAGCCGACCGCCGGCAGCGCGACGGCCATTTCGCCGAGCATGCGCATCACCAGCACGACCAGCAGCCCGGTGATCACGAATGAAAGGACGGCGGCAGGCCCCGCCGCCTTGATGACCACACCGCTGCCGACGAAAAGGCCGGCGCCAATGACGCCGCCGAGAGCGATCATCATCATGTGCCGCTGCCTCAGGCTATGGCGAAGTCCGCTCGGGGGAAGCGAGGGGGCTCTTACCGGGGTGGACAACGGGTTGCTAGGAAACGGCGGCGACATTCTTCGTAAAGCTACCACACAAGCCAAACTGATTTAGATGTGAAGCATTCCCTTAGTCCCGCGGCCGGGCACAGCCTCACGAAGGCGTACTGCCCACGGTAGTTGCTACTATGCATCCAGGAGAGTTCATGAACGATGGTATCGACAACCGGGCGGCGGCGCCCCCATCAAGGGCACGCAACGAAGGTGATCTGATCTCCACCGAACGCAAGGTGGGGATCGGCTTTGCGTTTGCGCTCGCCTGTTTGGGTGCCGTCGGAGTGGTCTCCTATTTGAGCGTCGTCCACCTGAACGAGGATGCGGCGTGGGTCGAGCACACGCACGAGGTCCTCGGCCGCCTCGACTTGCTGCTTGCGGCGCTAACCGACGCCGAGACCGCGGAGCGAGGGTACGTCATCACGGGCGAGGAGAGCTATCTCGAACCCTACCGGCAGTCGGCCCAGGACGTCGACGTCGAGGCGAGTCGGTTGCGCGAACTGACGGCGGACAATCGCAGCCAGCAACAGCGGCTCGACTCTTTGGCGCCCCTCGTTTCCGACCGGCTGGCCGAGTTCCGCGAGGTCATCGATTTGCGGCGAATTCAAGGTTTTGCACCGGCGCAAAGCGAGGTTCTCACCGGCAAAGGCAAGAGAATTCACGATCAGATTCGCGGCCTCATCCATGAGATGAAGAGCGCCGAGACATCCTTGCTGAAGGAGCGCCAACAGCTGGCCGATCGAAGTGCAGCGATTACTCGAGCGGTCATCGTCGTCGGCGGGTTGCTGGGCTGCGGAGTCGCCGCGCTCGCGCTATGGGCGATCCGCCGCGATTTTGCGGGCCGGGCACGAGCGGAGCGAGCATTACACGACGCGAATGATCAGCTGGAAACGCGCATTCAGCACCGCACCGCAGATCTCGCCCTGAGCCATGAACGTATGCGCGCAATCGTAAACACGGCGTTGGACGGCGTCGTGACCATGGACCACGAAGGCCGGCTCACGGAATTCAATCCCGCAGCTGAAGAGATCTTCGGCCATCGGCGCGGCGACGTGATCGGGCTGCCGCTGTCCGACGTCATCATTCCCGCCGCGTTTCGCCAACGACATTGGGACGGGCTCGCGCGATATCTCGCCACGCGTGAGGCACCGATCCTCGGCAAGAGGATCGAACTCGCGGGATTGCGGGTCGACGGGACGGAGGTCACGGTGGAAGTGAGCATCGACCGAATGCCCGGCGACGGACCGCCATCGTTTGCCGGCTTCGTGCGCGACATCACGGACCGCAAGCTCGCGGAGGGCAAGGTGCAGGCCCAATTGGCGAGATTGAGCCTGCTCCAGCAAATTACCCGCGCCATCGGCGAGCGTCAGGACATCCGCAGCATCTTTCAGGTCGTCATCCGGACGCTCGAAGAGCACCTGCCGGTGGACTTCTGTTGCGTCTGTCTGTACGACCCGGCCGAGAACTGCCTGGTGGTGACGAGCGTCGGCGCGCGCAGCGAGGCGCTGGCCACCGAGCTTGCGATGACGGCGCAGGCACGCGTCGAGATCGATCAGAATGGGCTGTCGCATTGCGTGCGCGGCCGACTGGTTTATGAGCCGGATATCTCTCAAGTCCCGTTCCCGTTTCCCCAACGGTTGACGCGCGGGGGTTTGAACTCGATGGTCGCGGCGCCGCTCCTGGTCGAGAGCAAGGTTTTCGGCGTGCTCATCGCGGCACGCCGGCAAGCGCGCAGCTTCAGCAGCGGCGAATGCGAGTTCCTGCGCCAATCGAGCGAGCACGTCGCACTCGCAGCTCATCAGGCGCAACTCTACGCGGCCCTGCAACAGGCATATGACGACCTGCGTCAGACCCAGAACGCGGTGATGCAGCAGGAACGCCTGCTTGCCCTGGGCCAAATGGCGAGTGGAATTGCGCACGATATCAACAATGCGATTTCTCCGGTGGCTCTTTACACCGAGTTGCTATTGGACAAGGAGCCGGGCCTGAGTCCAAGCGCCCGCAGCCATCTGAAAACGATCCAACGCGCCATCGATGACGTGGCGCGAACCGTTGCGCGCATGCGCGAGTTCTATCGCCGACGTGAAACGCAATTGATGCTGGTTCCGGTCGACATGAATCTCCTGGTGCAGCAGGTCGTCGATCTGACGCGTGCCCGCTGGAGCGACATGGCGCAGCAGCGCGGCATTGCAATCGAGATGCGCCTGGAACTGGCTGCGGACTTGCCGGCGATCATGGGCGCCGACAATGAAATTCGGGAAGCGCTCATCAATCTGATCTTCAATGCCGTCGATGCCATGCCCAATGGCGGACCGCTGATGTTGCGCACGTGCGTCGCACGAGAGAAACCCACACTTTCGGGCGAGCCTCCGGTCCGCAAATTCGTTCAGGTCGAAGTCATCGATACCGGCATCGGTATGGATGAGGACACGCGACGCAGATGTCTGGAGCCGTTCTTCACCACCAAGGGCGAGCGTGGCACCGGGCTCGGACTCGCGATGGTTTACGGCACGATGGAGCGTCACAGTGCGGACATCGAAATCGAGAGTGCCGCCGGCATAGGCACCACCATGCGATTGAGTTTTGCGATACCGACGGTGCCCGCGGTTGGTGCGGTGGCGTCTGCCTCGGCCGGCGCGGTGCCGCCGCAGCGTATCCTGATCGTGGATGATGATCCGCTGGTGCTCAAATCGCTGCGCGACACGTTGGAGGCGGACGGTCATAGTGTGACCACGACGGATGGCGGCCAGGCTGGCATCGATGCTTTCCTCGCGGCGCGCGCGCAAGGCAATCCGTTCCCAGTCGTGATTACGGATCTCGGCATGCCTTACATCGATGGGCGCAAGGTTTCCGGCGCGGTCAAGACGGCTGCTCCGGAGACGGTCGTCTTATTGTTGACCGGTTGGGGGCAGCGACTGGTTGCCGATGGGGACATTCCGCCCCATGTGGATCGGGTGTTGAGCAAGCCGCCCAAGCTGCGCGAGTTGCGTGAAGCATTGGCGCAATGCTTGCAGGCCTAGGCGCCGCGTTCAGCGCGGATCGACGGGCCCACGGCCCGCCAGGGTTAGTCGTCCGCCGGCATTCCGCCGCGGGCACAGTTGCACACGGTCACCGTGCGCCGTACGCCGTCGCACATATAGGTTTCGATGAGGCCTAAAACCGCGTCAGCCACGTTGTGCGCGCGGATGACCCTGAGATTCCCAGGTAAATATCCAGGTTCCGACCGCACAGCAGGGCAGGTGAGCGTGTGCAGCATCGTGACCGGCGGAGAATGTCTGATCTCGGCTTGGAACTTGTGCAGCACTTGACTGCCTCCCTTGTTCAACTCGCCCGGAGCCGAACCTACTGCGTTTCAGCAATATGTTAAAGATGTCGCAAAGACCGCACACCTCATTTCGCGTAGTGAAAGCCGGCTTGCTGCAACTCTGGCATGGTGGCGGAGGCGCCGGGGATGAGGACCACGCCCGCAACCAAGTGGTTGGTCAGGTCGGCCGCGAGCGCGTCATGCGACAGCTTGTCGGGGTTCACGTCCGCTTTGATCAGCACGGCCGCCAGCTCCCAAATCGCGTTGTGACACGACATGAATACCACACCGCGCCGCATCAGGGCAGCGACCGAATTGTCCGCCGGAGAGAACGCACCCACGGGATCCTCGAAATGCGCCGGATTGGCGGTTT
>WNFL01389100.1_pt1 | contig 18613 bp, 20 predicted proteins | sample 5400361 | NCBI WGS metagenome assembly WNFL01 (sample SAMN13153351, study PRJNA577476) | soil metagenome | isolation source: 40 cm soil on Douglas fir-dominated hillslope | place: USA:California | collected 2013-09-17
GCGGGAAGAACGTGATCGACGTCGTCGACACAGAGCAGTACGCGGTGGTACAGCGGATCGCCATCGACAGCGAGGCGACCGCCATCGCGGTCTCTCCTCGCGAGGAGGCGGTCTACGTCGGCACCGCGAACGGCGTGCTCGCGATCGATCTCGGCAACGAGGCGGTGCGCGCACGGACGTCGTTCCTCGGCTCGGTCGTCGACATCGCGATATCGCCGAATGCCGATGAGCTCTACGTCGCGCTCGCGGGTCTCCAGCACGCGGTCGCCGTCCTCGACACGGCAACGCTGCGGACCGCGAACATCATCCCGCTGCAGGCTGACCCGACGAAGCTGCTCGCCGCCTCGTACTGAGGGGGCCGTCGCTCCGGCTAGTTCAGGCTCGAGCGCCTGCCCTGCGACGATTCGATGTGCCGCGTGTTGTCACCCACATCGGGGACGCGCGTGAGTCGGCCCTGGACATCCACGACGCTCCGCGTACGGCGCCCGCTGTCGTTGAGGCGAACGGGCTTCCATTCGTGCTCGACCAGAGCTTCGATCGCGTAATTGATCTCACGCCCGTCGTCCAGATCCGCGATGAGGTCGAGCGGTGCCTCGAGCTGGAACTCGAGATTGCCGTCGAGCGAGACCACGGCCATGCCGCTCACTGCGACGATCTGGCCGTCGCGATCCATGACGCGGACGCGCGTGGGACTGTCGCCGTTCGCCGCGGTCTGGAGCTCGAGCCGGGCCCTCGGTCCGTCGATGTGAACGCCCCATGCGAAGTACACCGCTTCGAAGAGCGGACGCGCCGGCAGCTCTTTGCCAGCGTCCGTGAGCGATGCCGTCATCGCGATCTCCGCAAGGCTCTCGCGAAGCCGCGAGATCTGGCGCACGAGCTGCTCGATCTGATGCTCGCGCTCGCGACCGCGCTCGGTGAGCGTTCGGACGGACGCCTCGGCGCCCTCGAGCTTGGATCTGATCTTCGCGACGTCGCCGACCGCCCACTCGAACTGCTTCACGACGAGCTCGACCCGCATGTCGGCGTCTTCGGCGATCGTTTTCAGCTCGCTGGCGTGCGCCTCGTGGGCGGTGCGCAACAGACTCCGGCGCGCGACCCACACATACACCACGCAAACGGCGATGCCGCTCGCGAGACCGGCGCCCAGCCAGCCGGCTTGACCACGATCAAAGACGGCAATGACGAGTCCGACGAGCGCCGCGAAGGCGAGCGGCGCGATGTGGCGCAGATCGCGAACCGGTGATGGACGCGAGGCATCGGGCAGTCGCATCTCGTCGCAGAGCCGACAGTCTTCATTTCGGCTCTCCACCGATGCGTGCGCAAGATGCAACGGGATCACGCCCATCCCACACCCCCACGAGAGAGTCTCTCTACGTCCGCACCGGCGGGTCACGGCGCGGTATCACTAGACCCGTCTGTAGCGTCCATCCGGTGTCTGCATAAGCCTGCCCGCAAGCGTGAGTCGCATGAGCCGATCGGCAAGCTCGCCCTCTGTCATGCGTGCCCGCCGCCGCAGCGCGTCGGCGTCGAGGGTGCCGCCCGCGAGCGCCTCGAGGATCGGATCGATCGGCGCGTCGATGGGTGCCGGCGCGCGAACGCCGAGCGTGTCCAACAGCGCGACGGCGCTGACGAGCGCCCGCGCCGCGCCAGAGGCGATGAGCGCGTTCGTCCCGACTGACGCGGCGGAGCCGAGCGGCCCAGGAACGGCGTAGAGAAGACGGCCCAGGCGGCGCGCGTCTTCCCCGGTGATCAGGGCCCCAGACCGTTCCCCCGCCTCGACGACCACGACCGCCTCCGCGAGCGCCGCGATGGTCGCGTTGCGTTTCACGAAGGTCCACGGCCGCGCACCGAAGTTCGGCACGTACTCCGACACCAGCGCGCCCTGCGCTCGCACACGAGGCACGAGTAGTCGCCGGCGCCCGCGAACAGTCCCGATGAACAACGCGATTCCCTCGCCGAGCACCGCGACGGTGCGCCCTCCGGCATCGAGCGCGCCGCGATGTGAGGCCGAATCGATCCCCTGCGCGAAGCCGGAGACCACCACGACGTTCGCCTCAGCGCATGCGCCCGCGATCTCGCGCGCAACGCGCTCGCCGTAACCGGTCATCCGTCGCGTACCAACGATCGCCACCGACCGCGCGGCGAGAGCAGTGCCGTCGCCGTCGATCCAGAGCGGATCAGGTGGACGCGCGAGGTCTCGGAGGCGCGGCGGATAGGCCGCGTCCGACGGGGCGACCGCGATCACGCCTGGGCGCGAAGCATCAGCGCGAATGCGAGATCGCCGGTGCGGATGTCGTCGCTGCCCGCGAGATCGGCGATCGTCCGCGCGACGCGGAGCACGCGGTGAAAGCCGCGCGCGGACAGACGGCGACCGCGCACCGCCTCCGCGGCGAGCGTCTCGGCCTCGCCGGCGAGGCGGCAGTGTCGGCGGACCTCCGCGACCGAGAGCTCGGCATTGCAGCGGCGGCCGGTTCCGGCGAGACGCGCGCCCATTCGTTCGCGCGCCGCGACCACGCGTTCGCGCACGGTCCGTGATGGCTCGCGACCATCCTCTCGCAGCTCTTCGTACGCGATGCGTGGAACGTGCACGCGCAGGTCGATGCGATCGAGGAGCGGACCCGAGAGTCGTGCGTGATAGCGGTCGACCGCATCGGGCAGGCACGTGCACTGCACGGCTGGATCACCGGCGTGGCCGCATGGGCACGGATTCATCGCCGCCACCAGCGTGAAGCGCGCCGGATATGTCGCCGTGGTGCCCGCGCGCGAGATCGTGACCGCGCCCTCCTCGAGAGGCTCGCGCAGCGTGTCGAGGACCGATGGCGAGAACTCCGCGAGCTCATCCAGGAACAACGCGCCACCGTGAGCAAGACTCACTTCCCCGGGGCGCGGCGGCGATCCGCCGCCCACGAGCGCGAGGTGCGACGCCGTGTGATGCGGAGCGCGGAACGGCCGCGCACCGAGCAGCGGACGCTCCGGATCGATCAGGCCGGCCACGCTGTGCACCGCGCTCGCGACGATCGCCTCGTCTGGCTCGAATGCGGGAAGAAGCGACGCGATCGCGCGCGCGAGCAGGGTCTTGCCCGTCCCGGGCGGTCCGACGAATAACAGGCTGTGTCCACCAGCGGCCGCGACCTCGAGTGCGCGCTTCGGTGTCTCGTGTCCGGCGATGTCGGAGAGGTCCACCGGATGGTCGGGACGCAGTGCGGCTCGCGGCATCGGCGACGGCGACTGCCTCGCGCGACCCTCGACGTGCTCGACCACATCGCGGAGCGACTCGAAGCCGAACGCATCGATCCCGAGTGCCGCGGCCTCCGCCGCGTTCTCCGGCGCGACGAAGGCGGCGGACATGCCGGCCAGCACCGCGCGGCGCACGCGCGCCATCACGCCGCGCACCGGCCGAAGTGTCCCGTCGAGAGCAAGCTCGGCCAGGCAAAGCGCGTCGGCATCGCGCGTGAGCTGACCAGTGGCGCGCAGCACGCCGAGCGCGATAGCGAGGTCGAAACCGGTGCCTTCCTTGCGCCGCTCAGCAGGCGCGAGGTTCACGACCACACGGCGAAGCGGGAATTCGAACCCTGAGTTCCGGATCGCCGCGCGCACGCGCTCGCGTGCTTCGGACACCGCCGTATCGGGCATGCCGACCACGGTGAACGACGGGAGCCCGTTTGCGACATCGGCCTCGACCGTGACCATCGCGCTCTCGAGCCCCCAGAGCGCACAAGCGGCGACGCGCGCCACGGAACGTGTGGCCACCGGGGGCGCGAGGGCGCTGGACATCCGCCGCAGCCTTCATGGCTGGCGGCCCTGGTGGTACCTCACCAGCGAGCGGTACCGCGGTACTGGTCCGTGCTGTGCGCGAGCTCAACGTCGCGTGGCTCCCTCTCCTCGCTGCTGGCTACGCGCGCCCGCTCAAGTCCCGCGCGTGCGGCGCTCGGGCGCGCTGGGCGCAGACGCTCGTCGAGGGAAGCCCCGCGCCGTTGTCGCTCGCGCGCGAGCCCGGCCCGCACGGTGCTACTCGTCGGCGGCGAGCCGCCACACTGTGGCGCGCATGTCATGGCGCGTGGCCGCACTGTTCTTCGCCCTGGGCGTGCTCACGCGCATCCCGTTCCAGACCGAGTTCCTGTGGGCGCACGACTCGGTTCTCTACGCGCGCGCGATCGAGCGCTTCGATCCGCTCGATCAGCGGCCACAGGCACCGGGCTACCTCTACTACGTGCTGCTGATCCGCGCGATCTACTGGGTGGTCGGCGACCCGAACCGTGCGATGACGATCGTGAGCCTGTTCGCCGGCGCGGCGGCGGTCGCGCTGCTCTACCTGTTCGCGGCGCGGCTGTACGACGAGCGAACCGCGCGCGCGAGCGGAGCTTTCCTGTTGACCGCGGTCACCTTCTGGGCCTACGGCGGCGTTGCCTATCCGTACACGCTGCTCGCCGCGCTGTCGATCGGGTGCGCGATGCTGTTCTGGCTCGCGATGCGCGCGGAAAGTGGACGCAGGCGGCGCCTGCTCATCGCGAGTGCGGCCTACGGGATCGCGATCGGCTTTCGAACCGATCTCGCCGTGTTCCTCGCGCCACTGTGGCTCATGGCGGCGTGGAGCACGCCGCTGCTCTGGGTCATCGCGAGCGCGGCTCTCGCAGCGCTGCTCGTGCTCGCGTGGTTCTTCGCATCCGCGGCTTTCGACGGTGGTGTGAGCTCGCTCCTCGAGGCGCTAACCATCCAGGGGAAGTTCGTCGACGAGCGCTACAGCGTCTTCGGTGCCCTTGGTCTGCGCGCGCTGTCCGGAAACATGTACGAGCTCGCGCGTTTCCTCGGGCGCGGCCTGACCTTTCTCGCGCCGCTGCTCATCGCCGTTCCGCTGTCCGCCAGCGCGCGCCGAATCGAGATGAGCGACACGAAGCGCGCCGCGTTCGTCCTCGTGTGGACGCTAACGCCGCTCGCGATCTATGTGCCGATCCATGTCGGCGAGTACGGCTACATCTTCAGCATGCTGCCGGGCCTCTGCGTCATCGCGGCGCGGGGCGCCGTCGCACTCGCGCGCGGGGCACGGATGCCCCGCGCGCTGCCGTGGATCGTCGCTGGCGTCGCCCTCGCGAATGCCGCGGTGTTCCTGGTGAGCGACACGCCGCTCTCCGCTCGCGACGTCGTACGGCGCGACCGCGGCGTCGGCGAGCGCATCCAGCGCCTCAACCAGCCGGACCTTGCCGGAGCGACCGTCCTCGCGGCCTACGACGGACTCATCGTTGAGTACTACTTCTCCGACGACGAGCGCCTGACGACGAATCACGTGCTCGTGACCTACGATCCGGCGCTCCCGAGGCGCGAGATCGTCTTCAGCACTCGCATCTGCAACGCGGGGGGCGATGTTTGCCGAGACCGCGACCCCGTCATCGCCGTGTGGGACGACCTCATCCGTGTGAGTGGGAGCGGCTGGGAGGTGCTCACGATGCCGCACGGTGCGAAGCTGCGCGTGGCACGGAACATGAGCAACGTAAGGGTCATCATCGACGGCCTGTCGATCGAGATCGTGCGTTAGGAACGGTCGAGATCAACCAGGTCCACGCGCGTGCCATCGGGGCCGACGGTGAGCGCCGCGATGACGATGCGCCAGACCGCGTCGCGCTCACCGCGATGCGCGAGCCACCCCTGTGCGAGCGCGGCCAAGCGCGCGGCCTTGCGCGCGTCGACGGCCTCGGTCGCCGCGACGAACGATCCCGCTCGGCGGGTCTTCACCTCGATGAACGCGTACCCACGCGCGTCGCGGCAGATGAGGTCGATCTCACCGTAACGCGTGCGAACGTTGCGAGCGATGATGCGAAGGCCACGACTCGCGAGCTCGCGCTCCGCCAGGTGCTCGCCGGCTAGTCCGAGAACGCGGCGCGGCTCCACTTGAATGGGATCGGCCGCGACTTGCGTCAGGGCTGTGTGGCGGTGATCCGCAGGACTCGGTCGGCGGCCCCATTGCTCGTCGTGAGATAGAGGGCACCGTCGGCGCCGAACACGACGCTCCGCAGGCGCCCGTACACGTTGTCGAAGAGGACATTCGTCTGGCGGACCGTGCCGGCGAAGAGCTCGAAGCGCCGCAGGTCCATCTCCTTCAGCTGCGCGACGAAAAGCGAGCCGCTCCACGCGCCCCACTGCGGACCGATGACGAAGTCCGCGCCGGACGTCGCTAGCGTGACGTTGCCCGATGACCACGCGGGGTCGACGAAGCCGGGGCGACCGACGGGACCGCGGTAGAGGGGATAGCCGTAGTTCGCGCCGGCGGCGAGGATGTTGATCTCGTCATGCGTGTCGTCGCCGTGTTCGACCTCGTACGGCGTGCCCGTGCCCGGCTCGAACGCGAGGCCCTGTGGGTTGCGATTGCCCCAGGTGTAGATCGCGCTGCGACCCGCGGAGCCTGGGATCACCGGGTTGTCCGACGGGATGGTCCCGTCCGTGTTGACGCGAAGCACCTTGCCGTTCAGCGCGTTCGGGTCCTGACCGTTCCGAAGGTTGCCAGCGTCTCCCATCGTGATCCACAGCTTGCGGTCGGGTCCGAAACGCAGGCGGCAGCCGTTGTGGTTTCCCGCGGCCGCCATGCCGCGGCGGATGACGAAGGCGTCGAACGCGATGAGGTTGCCCACGAGCTTGTAGCGCAGCACCTGGTTGCGGTACTGCCCCTCGTCATCGCGTGACGCGCAGACGTAGATGAACGAGTTGGCGGCGAAGTCCGGGTCGACCGCGATGCCCATGAGCCCGCCCTCGCCGTTCTCGCGCGTCCCAACGACCGGATTGTTCGCCAGCTGCGCGGCGCCCGGCGCGGTGCTCTGATAGACGAGGAGGTTGCCGACGCGCTCGCTCACGAGCATCCGGCCATCCGGCAGCGGCGCGACGTCCCACGGGAGACGCAGGCCGGTCTGCAGCGTCGTCACCGTAAGCAGCGGCGTCGCGCCCCCCGTGACGGTGACGGCGACGAAGACTCCCTCATCGTCCATCCACACGGTGCCGTCGATGACCGGCCGCAGCGCGAGGACATAGGTGCTCGGCGTGGTCGGCGCCTTCACCTTGAACGTGAACGTCGCGTTCTCGCCCGGCGCGACCGTCGGCTCCGTCTGCGCCGCGGGACGCGAACCGCTGAGCCAACCGACGCCGAGCGATGCCCAGGTGAGCTCGTCGTTCTTGATGCCGATGCGCGCCTCTTGACCGAGAACACCCTTGACCCACGGCCTGCCGCCGGTGTTGCGGAACGTGAGCGTGATCGGCTCGCTCGTCACGCCGGGCGCGAGCTCGGGCAGATTCGACTGTCCGAGCCAACGACTGTGATATCCGGAGTCGCTCGTCACGAGCACGAACACACCCTGATGCTCGAGCCATGTCACACCGTCGGCCACCGGACGAAGCGGCAGTCGATACGCCCCGAGCCGCGCGGGAGATCTGATCGTGAACGTGAATGTGCCGATCGCGCCCGGGGCGACACTTGCCTCGACCGTGGTCGCGGTGCGGTTCGCGCTGAGCCAGCCCACCGACATCTCGGCGAACGTGGTGGAGTCATCCACCACCCCGAGATTGACCTGCCTCCCCGCGACGCCGCGCTGCCATGTCGTCGTGCCCGTGTTGCGGAAGCGCAGCGAGTAGCTGACGGTCATGCCGGGCGCGAGCGTCGGCCACGAGTCCTGGCCGACCCAGGCGCTGTGGAATCCGGTGTTGTCGACGGCGGCCGCAGGCAGCGCCGCAGCAAGCGTCGCGGCCACGATGACGAGCGCCCCCAGCGTCGATCGCACCATCTGGGGGAACGAGAGGGGCGGTAGACCGTTACTGATTTGGCCAGAGGGCCAAATCAGCTGCACATCCTGAGCGCAGCGAGGGAGGTGTGCAGACACTGAGAGCGCGCTGCCCGCCGGCGGTACCCCCCTTGGGCTACGCCGACAGGACTTGCTAAGCGGCCTGGCGCAGCGCCGGCCGCAGCGAGTTCACGAAGCGCGCGATGTAGCGGTTCGTCCATGCCGGGGCTTCGAGCGGGAGCATGTGACCGACGCCGCGCGCGACATGGATCTCGGCGGACTGGTGGAAGTCGCGGCAGCGGACCGCATCGCCCGCGCATATCACGCGATCCTCATTACCCCACAGGACGAGCGTCGGCACACGGCTGAGATCCTTCAGCCGATCCCCGATCGCGAATGCCACCTGCTCTCCACCGGGTGTGAGCACCATCAGAAACCTTCGCCACACGGAGGGCTGATTCGCCCACACGATGGCGCGCGACGACAGCGCTCGCTCGCGTGCCTTATTCCCGTGCCGGATCAGCATGTCAACGAACTTGTGATCCTCGCGGCGCATGCTGCCGACAAGGAATCGGCGAACGAATCCGCGCTGCCCGGTGTTCCGCGGATACAAGAGCGCGCGGCCGATCAGCGGTAAGCAGTAGAGCTTGTAGATCCAATGCAGGGAGCGGCCGAGGGCCGCGGGCGCGAGCAACACCAGACCGTCGACCAAATCAGGGCGCCTCAGCGCGAGGTGAAGCGCCACGCCTCCACCGAGCGAGTGCCCGACAACGACGGCACGCTGGACACCGAGAACATCGGCGACATGAGCGACCTGCTCGGCGAGCTTCGGGAAGGTCGCATCCGCGGTCATGAGCGAGGGTGGCAGAGCCATCCCGGGGAGGTCGACGACGTGCACCGTCGCGACCTCACGGCGGAGCATGCGGATCTGCGGGGCTAGCGCGCGAGCGTCAGCCGACAAGCCCGGGAGCACGATCGCGTGCGGCGCTGCACCGCTGCCCCACGTGGTCACGCGGAGCTTGTAACGATCGCTCTGTACCGCGCGGACTTCCATGCCTGGGCTTATGCATCGGTCATGCCGAACCGTCGAGGCGCCGGTCAACCCCTGGTCAAGGGCGCAGGCGCAGCTGCAGGCCGATCCACGCGGGTTGCTTCACGAAGCCCATCGCCTCGTTGATCGCAAGGATCGGCCGGTTTCCTTGGTCGTTCCACGTCTTGATGTGGTCAACACCGAGACCCTGCGCGTACCGAACGGTCTCGAGCTTCAAGGCCATCGCCAGGCCCTGTCCACGAGCCTCGCGCCGCACGCCGGTGAGTCCTTGCCAGATGAACGAGGGATCCTCAATCGACCTTTGCAAGTTCGACATGCCGAGCCAACGTCCTTCGCGGTCGATCGCGATGAAGAACGCGTCCGCCAGGAAGCTCGGCCCATCGATCCAATGCTGTCGCCATTCCTCGAACGTGATGTCCGTAGCGGCGTCCGTCGCCGGCACATCGCGGCGGCAGACATCGGTGAGCTCGAAAGCCTTCTGCGGCGCGCCGGCGTCGCGCGCGAGCTCATCGGCGTAGCTGCTGATGCGGATGCCCTGCGCCGTAACTCGCTCGGTCGCGCCCGCGAACAGACCGAAGTCGAAGCCTGCGACCACCAGACGCGACTCCCAGTCGCGCTTCACCTCGACCCAGCCGCGCTTAGCGGTGAACGCGACGCCGTCCGTCATCGACTCCTTCACGCCGGCTGTCGCGGCGAGCGCGGTCCGCTCGCGCAGCAGTGCCGCGGCAGCGTCGTGCAGCGCCCCGCCAAGCCCTTGTCGGCGACAGTCGGGCAATACCCAGAGGTCGAACCAGTAGCGGTCGGGATGGAAACGGGTCGGCTGGTGACTCACATCGACGGATCCGACGATGCGACCGTCGTCCTCGGCGACGATGCGCGCCTTGAAGAAGCGCCCGTGGTCCCACTTGTCGTCTTGATGGCGCACTTCTTCGACCGACCAGGGATAGTCCGGGTAACAGAGGTTGCTACCCGCGACCCAGGCCGGGTAGTCATCCTCAGTGAACGCGCGAAGATGTGCCGTCACGTGCTCGCGAGCGCAAGCTCCAGCTGGTTCTCGACCGCCCGCAGAAACTTCACCGTCCCGAAGTCGTGCCGGTGAAATGGCGTCAGGCCACGTGCGCGAAGCGCGGTGCGATGGTCGATCGTCGGGTAACCGCTGTTGTGCTCCCACCCGTAGCCTGGGTACTTGAGCGCGAGGCTCGTCATCAATTTGTCTCGCGTGACTTTCGCGATGATCGACGCGGCCGCGATCGCAAAGCTCTTCGTGTCGCCCTTCACGATCTCGCTATGCCGCCCTGGCGCGAACGCGGGATCGAGGATGCGCCGGCCGTCCACGAGCACCCAGTCGTAGTCACCGATCTGTCGCAGCGCTCGGGTCATCGCGACGTGGCTCGCGTGGTAGATGTTCAATCGGTGGATCTCGGCGACCGATGCCGCTCCGATGCCGACCCGCACGACGCGAGAGCGGATGAGCTCGAACAGCTCCTCACGCTGCGCGCGCGACAGCAGCTTCGAATCCCTCACGCGGCGGATGACCTTGGTGTCCGGGGTGACAAGACACGCGGCAGCGACAACGGGCCCAGCGAGCGCGGCCATGCCGACTTCGTCGACGCCGACGACGCGCAGGAGACCTTTGGACCAGAGCTCTTTCTCGAAGCGGAGCGTCGGCACGCTCCTAGGCTAGCGCCGCTTCTCCCGAATGGTCGCGGCCTTGCCAACGCGGTCGCGGAGGAAGTACAGGGCCGCGCGGCGCGCGTGCCCGTGACGCAGAAGCTCGATCTTCTCGACTCGCGGAGAATGCACGAGGAAGGTGCGCTCGACACCGATGCCGCTGGCGATCCGGCGGACCGTGATCTGGTGATCGAGGCCTCCGTTGCGGACGCGCAGGACCGTGCCCTCGAACTTCTGAAGCCGTTCGCGGTTCCCCTCGACGACGCGCACGCTCACGGCCACGGTGTCACCAGGCCGGACCTCGGGGACCTCGGCCTTTTGCTGCTCGGAGGCAAGCGTCTTCAAGACGTCGTTCATAGGCATGGTGATGGCTGTCACGGAGTCGCCCAACTCTAACAGAAATCTAGCGTTTCGCCTTCTTCAGACGGTCGAGGATCGTCACGTGCGACACGCTGAAATGCGCCGCGAGCTGTCGCACCGTGAGTCCGGTCGCCCGAAGGCGCGCGACGTCGGCCGCGCTTGGACTCCGCTGAACGCTGCGCGCCGCACGGAGGCGAACGCCGGCGGCGCGTAGCCGGACACGGACGGTCGCGGGCGAGATGCCGAACCGCGCAGCGATTCGGTACGACCCAACTCCGGAGCGATAGGCCTCGACGAGGTCGGCATCGTTGACGCTCGTCTTGCGACCAGGCGTGCGCGGAAGGCGCGCGCGCTCGGCCGGCGTGAGCTTGGCCCCGGCGAGAAGATCAGGCCTGCGCTCCGCGGTGCGGCGGATCGATTCGGTCCGGCGCCACTTGGCGATGGCGCCGTGGTCGCCCGACACGAGCACGGGCGGCACCTTGCGACCCTCGAACTCCGGCGGCCGCGTGTACTGCGGCCCTTCGAGGAGTCCGTCGGTGTGTGACTCGTGCGCGAGTGACTCGGCATCGATGACATCCGGCACGAGCCGAGTGACCGCGTCGATCACGACCATCGCCGCGAGCTCTCCTCCGGTGAGGACGTAGTCGCCGACCGAGATCTCCTCATCGACATCTGACTCGACGACGCGCTCGTCGACTCCTTCGTAGTGCCCGCACACGAGCACGAGGTGCCGCATCGACGCGAGCCGCCGCGCTGCGGCTTGATCGAAGAGCCGTCCCTGCGCGGAGAGCAGCACGACGTGCCCGTCCGAACCGCGCGCGCCACGGATGGCGCGCGTGAGGGGCTCGGGCTTGAGGACCATGCCGGCCCCGCCGCCGTACGGCGTGTCGTCGGCGACATGGTGTTTGTCGCTCGTATGCGATCGGATGTCGTGGAGGGCGAGCTCGAGCAGCCCGGCCTGCCTGGCGCGCGACACGATGCTCTCCGTGAACGGGCTGTCGAACATGCGCGGGAAGAGCGTGAGCACGTCGATCCGGAGTGGCGCTGTCATCCCGCCTCCTCGGGTGGAATGGCGACGATCCGTCCGGCTTCGACGTCGACTGCCTTCACCACGGACGCAAGCATGGGAAGGAGGCGCTCGCGTCCGGACGCATCGGCGATCACGAGCACGTCGTTCTCACCGGCTCGCAGCAGCTCGCGGACGATCCCGAGCCACGTGCCCTCGGGGGTTTCGACACGCGCGCCCAGAAGATCGGCCCACAGGTAGGCGCCCGTGGTCGCGCGGCGCGACTCGCTCCGGGCGACGCGGAGGAATCGACGGCGCAGTGACTCCGCGGCCGCGCGCGATTCGTACCCCTCGAACTGCACGATCGGCTTCGCGACCTCGCCACGCACACCGGCCACGGTGAGCGGACCGACGTCATCGCATTGGAGGATCGCGCCGGCGCGAAAGCGGTCGGCCACATCGGTGCGGGGATCGATGCGGACCTCGCCGCGAACGCCGTGCGGACCGAGGATGTAGCCGACGACGAGGTCGTCGTCGCTAATCGATCTCGAGGTTGACCTTGGTCCCATCGCGCGTCGCCATCACTTTCAGCAGCGCCCGGATGGCCTTGGCGATCCGGCCGCCTCGGCCGATGACCTTCCCGACATCCGCTTCGCCGACCTGAAGGTGGAGCTTGATGAAGTCGCCGTCGAGCTCCTCGGTTACGACGACGGCGTTCGGATCCTCGACGAGCTGCTTCGCGACATGCTCGAGGAGCGTGCGCATCTGTGACGCCTCAGCCGCGTTCGGACCGCTCAACGGACGGTCGGCGGGACCTCGCTGTCGGATAGGCCGCTCTTCACCAGGAGCGAGCGGGCGGTCGCCGTGGGCCGCGCGCCGTTCTTGATCCAGTGGCGGGCGCGCTCAGGGTTGATCACGAGGTTGTCGGAGTCGCGCAGCGGGTCGTAGTGGCCGATGGCCTCGATGAACTTCCCGTTGCGCGGAGCCCGTGAGTCGGCGATCACGACCCGGTAGGTCGGCGCCTTGGTCTTGCCGACGCGGCGCAGGCGAATGTGCACAGCCAATCTGTCGAATGTCCTCCTGAAATTGGGCGAATGACACGCGCGCGAAGGTCCAGTGTACGGGGAATACCGCGGTCCGGTCTAGCGACCGCCCTGGGCCTGTCGCAGCGTGCGCAGGTAACGGACGGCGGCGGCATTGACCATGACGACCTCACCGGCCCGCTCGAACTTCACATAGCCGCCTTTGGAGAGCTTCTCGGCGACACTCGCGAGCGACTCTTCGACGATGATCGTGTCGTCCTTCGCGAAGCTGATCGACGTCTCGTCTGCCATCAGAACAGCCTAAAGGCCGCGCATCCCGGGGATCTTCGGTAGACGGCCACCCTTCGCGAGCGAGCCCATCTGCTTCATCACCTTTTGCATCTCGGCGAACTGCTTCAGCAGCTGATTCACGTCGGACACGTGGGTCCCGGAGCCCGCAGCGATCCGCTTCCGCCGCGATCCGTTGATGAGCGTCGGCGCTGCGCGCTCGGCCTTCGTCATCGACGAGATGATGGCCTCGATCCGCTTGAGCTCGCGCTCGGCCTCGTGCCCCTCGGGCAGCTGCTTCGCGAGACCACCCATCCCCGGGATCATCTTCAGGAGATCACCGAGTGGTCCCATCTTCTTCAGCTGCTGGAGCTGCGCGTAGAAATCCTCGAACGTGAAGCGCGCCTCCATGATCTTCTTCGCCTGCTCCTCGGCGGTCTTGCGGTCGACGGTCTCCTGCGCGCGCTCGACGAGCGTGAGGATGTCCCCCATGCCGAGGATCCGCTGCGCGAGTCGGTCGGGATGGAAGACCTCGAGGGCATCGAGCTTCTCCCCCACGCCGAGGAACTTCACCGGCACGCCGGTCGCGGCGCGGATCGAGAGACTGGCGCCGCCGCGCGCATCGCTGTCCACCTTCGTGAGCACCAGGCCGCTGATCGGAAGGCGCGCCTTGAACGCGGTCGCGGCCTCGACAGCGTCTTGACCTGTCATCGCGTCGACGACGAGCAGCACCTCCTGCGGTTTGGCGGTGGTGACCACCGACTCGACCTCGCGCATCATCTCGTCGTCGATGTGCAGCCGGCCGGCGCTGTCGACGATCACCGTGTCCGCGCCGTCGCGCTGCGCGGTGGCGACCGCGGCAGCGACGTCCTCGGACACGCGCCCGGCGACGACTGCGATGACAGGGATGCCCAGCTGCTTCCCGAGCGTGCGCAGCTGCTCGATCGCGGCGGGCCGATGCACGTCGGCGGCGACGAGCACTGGTCGCCGGCCCTGCTTGCGCAGGACGTTCGCCAGCTTCGCCGCGGTCGTCGTCTTGCCAGAGCCCTGAAGGCCGACGAGCAGCAGCACCGTTGGCGGCCGCTCCGCGCGCACTAGGGGCACGGCCTCGCCACCGAGCATCTCGACGAGCGCGTCGTGCACGATCTTCACGACCTGCTGCGCGCCAGTGATCGACTCGAGGACCTTCTCGCCGAGCGCGCGCTCACGCACCGTCGCGACGAGCTGACGGACGACCTTGAAGTTCACGTCGGCCTCGAGCAGAGCGACGCGCACGTCGCGGAGCGCCTCTTCGAGATCGGACTCCGTGACGCGCGGGCGACCGCGGAGGCGCTCGAACGTCGTGTTCAGCTTGTCGGAGAGCTGCTCGAACATGCTCCTAGGCTACGGGCTTCGCCGCCGCGCCATCCATCCGAATCGCGCCGAGCACCGCCGGCAGCTCTTTGGCCTCGACCTGCTGCGACCAGAGGTAGCCCTGCCCGATATCGCAGCCAAGCTCGCGCACTCGGTCGCGGATCGCGATCGTCTCGACCCCTTCGGCGACGGTCTCGGCGCCGATCGACCGCGCGAAGCCGACGCCGGCCGCGATCACCGCGTCGTCAAACGCCGCGCCGGCTCGGAGCACGAAATGCACAGGAAGCTTGACCACGTCGAAGGGTGCGTCCCGCAGCGCCATGAAGTGGAGGCTGCCCTCGCCGAAGTCATCGAGTGCGACGCGGATCCCGGCATCGCGAAACTCTCGGAGCGCCGCGAAGATGTCCGGCCCGTAGGTCGCCTCGGGCTGCGACTCGATCTCGAGCTCGCCAGGAGCGACACCAGCCTCCGCTGCCGCGCGGAGCGTGTCGTCGATGAGCTCGCGGCCGATCGAGATGGGCCAGGCGTTGATCGACGCACGGCCGAACGGGACCGACGCGCGTCGCCAGAGCGCCATCTGCCGCGTGGCGGTCCGCACGATGAAGCGCATGTAGTCGGGCGCCAGTCCGGCGGGCGGTACGTCGTTGACGAACTTCACCGCGTGAAGCAGTCCCTGCGTCGGGTGGCGCCAACGGATCGCGCACTCGATGCCAACAGGCTTGCCGGTCCGCATCTCGACCTTCGCCTGATAGAGAAGGAGGAGCTCGTCAGACTCGAGCGCACGCTGTAGCTCCGCGCGAGTGAACACGCGCTCAGCGAAGGGCCGGTCTCACGATGTGGCCTGGATCGATCCGCTGAGAAGCGTCTTCAGCTCGTCCGCCGCGACCTCCGGTCCATACAACCGGCCCTGCACGATCTCGCATCCGAACTGGACTAGCAGGTCTTCCTGATCCTTCGTCTCAACGCTGTCGGCGACGACGCGCGCGCCCGTGACCTTTGCCGCTTCGACGATCGCCTGGACCGCCTCGAGGCTCTCGGTCCCCAGAACCGGTAGGTCCCGGGCGATCGGGTAGCCGATCTTCAGCGTGTCGAAGCCAGACGCGGCGTCAGAGATCGCCGGGTCGCCGAACTCCTCCGATGCGATGCGGACGCCGAGAGCGCGGATCCTCTGGACAGGCTCGGCCAGTAGCGGATCACGCACGCTGCCCCGCGGGCATTCGATCTCCAGGTCGCCGGGGGCGAGACCGCTCGACGCGATCGCGCGGCGCACGATCTCGACGACATCGGGTCTCTGGAGGGTGTGTGTCCACATGTTCGCGGCCACGAGCGGGACCTTGACTCCCGCGTTTCGCCACGCCACCACCTGTGCGCAGAGCGCGGTCAGCACCCAGCTATCGAATTCGACGTGCAACGACCCCTGATCGAGCAGGGGCACGATGTCGCTCGGGCCGATCATCCCATGGGCGGGATGCGGCCATCGCGCGAAGGCCTCGATCCCAACGAGCTTGCCGGTGGGCACGTGCACCTGCGGCTGGAACTGCAGCGAGAGCGCGCCTTCATCGAGCGCGCGTTTCAGCTCTTCGGGCCGGAGACGAACGATTGCCATCGCGCGCTAAGGCTAAGCCGCGCGCGGTAGCAGCGCCTCAACGAAAGCGCGCGGGTCCATCGGAACGAGATCCTCGGCCTTCTCGCCCACGCCGAGGAATTTCACCGGCAACCTCAGCTCGTGCACGATCGCGAAGACCGCGCCACCTTTCGCGGTGCCGTCGAGCTTCGTTACCACGAGTCCAGTCACATTTGCGTCCTTCGTGAACTGACGGGCCTGCTGGATCGCGTTCTGGCCCGCTGTCCCGTCGAGCACGAGGAGGACCTCGTCCGGCGCGCCCTCGCGCGCGCGTCCAGCGACGCGGACGATCTTGCCGAGCTCGTCCATGAGGTGACCCTTCGTGTGAAGGCGACCCGCAGTATCCGCGATCACGATGCTGTTGCCGCGCGCGGCGGCGGCGTTGATGGCGTCGAACACGACGGCCGCGGGATCGCCGTCGGGGCGTCCGGACACGATCGGCACGTCGATGCGCGACGCCCACGTCTCCAGCTGCTCGATCGCGGCTGCGCGGAAGGTGTCTGCCGCGACAAGAAGCGGGGTTTCCCCGGAATTCTTCAGCCGCTTCGCGAGCTTCGCGGCGGTCGTCGTCTTTCCGCCGCCATTCACGCCAACGATGAGCAGGACACGCGGCCGCTGGCCTGAGCCGCGCAGCGCGATGTCCATTCCCGAGAGCTCGGCGACGAGGACATCACGGACGGCGTCGAGCGCTTTGGGGATCGTCCTCAGCTCTCCGGTGGTCGCGAGATCGCGGACCTGCGCCATCAGCGGATCGACAAGAGACACCGAGAGGTCGGCGCGCAGCAGTCCTTCCTCGAGCTCGTCGAGGAACTCGGGTGTGACCGGCTCCTCCTGCTTGCGGCCGAAGAGGCGGGCGAGAAATCCGCCTCGCGTCTTCGCAAGGCCCTGCTCGAGGCTCACCGCTCCAAACTAGGGCGTGAGCCAGAGGAACGCGACGACGCCCAAGACGAAGGCGAGGATCGACGAGGCGATGTTGCGCGGCGTCGATGCGTCGGCGAGCGCCACGGCGACGATCGGACCGATCGGCGTGAAGAGGAACTCACTCGTCCCGAATCCGAACGCGAGCCGCGTGTAGACACCGGCCGCGAGCGTTCCCGCGATCGCGAGCGGCGCCGAGAGCTGCCCCGTCATGATCGCGCGCGCCCAGATGTAGCCGATGATGAAGTGGAGCACCGCGCTCGCGACGAACGCGGGCGAGTTGCTCGCGACGGCGACGAGGTAGTAGATGCCCCAGCCCGCGGTCGCGATCCAGCCGGCGACGAGCGCGGTGCGGCGCCAGGTCAACGGCTAGCCCGCGCGCTCGCGCTGCTCGTCCAGCTCCGAGAGCTTCAGCGAGATCACCTTGGACACACCGCCGTCGTCCATCGAGACTCCGTACAGCATGTCGGCGGCTTCGATCGTGCCGCGGTTGTGCGTGATCACGACGAACTGCGTGCGGTCGGTCAGCTCGCGCAGCGCCTGCGTGAAGCGTCCGACGTTGCGCTCGTCGAGCGCAGCATCGACCTCATCGAGGACGCAGAACGGCGCCGGCTTCACACGCAAGATCGCGAGCAGCAGCGCCGTCGCCGTGAGCGCGCGCTCGCCTCCGGACAGCTGCGCCAGGCTTCCGATGCGCTTGCCCGGTGGCCGGGCGTAGATCTCGATGCCCGGATCCTCCGGGTCGTCCGACGTGCGAAGCGAGGCCTGCCCGCCGTTGAAGAGGCGCTGGAAGAACACGCCGAACTCGCGGTCAACGGCCATCAGCGTCGTCGCGAACTGCTCCGCGATGGTCGACGCGAGATCGTCCGCGAGCGACCGCAGGTCGGTCATCGCCTTCTCGAGATCGGCGCGCTGCGTCGTGAGGAACTCGAAGCGCTGACCGATATCGGCCAGCTCCGTCGCGGCGAGCGGGTTCACCGGCTCCAGCGCGATCAGGCGGCGGCGCAGGCGCTGGAGCGCAGCGAGGGTGCTTCCCTTCTCCTTCTCATCCCCGTCATCCTCGATCGCGATCGACTCCGGGTCCGGCAGCGGCTCGTCATCCGGCAGGCCGAGCTCGGCGCGCACCTGCTCCTCGAGAAGGCGCAGGGCGCCCGAGGCGCGCTCTTCCTCGACCGCAAGCTTCCCGCGCTCGCCGCGCAGCTCGGCCAGGCGCTCTCGCGCCTTCGCGAGACGCTGCTCCGACTCGCGGCGTGAGCCCTCCGCGGCGAGTGCGCGTTGCCGCGCGAGCTCCGCGGACCGCTCGGCCTCGCGGGCGTCCGCCGCTGCCCTGCCGAGATCGCCCTGCGCCGAATCGAGCTTCGTCTTGGCGTCGCGCTCCTGCGCAGCGAGCGCGCGCAGGCGTTCTTCGTCGGCGGCGATGCGGCGCTCCGCAGCGCCGACCTGCTCGTCGAGCGTGTCGCGCAGGCGCACCAGGGAGCCGCGCCGTTCCTCACTCGTCGCAGCATCAAGACGCGCAGCTTCGGCGCGCTGCGTCGCCGCCCCGTGCGCGTCGGACGCTGACTG